>OMLO01002084.1_pt1 | contig 15876 bp, 6 predicted proteins | sample 1674811 | NCBI WGS metagenome assembly OMLO01 (sample SAMN06265003, study PRJEB25207) | coral metagenome | isolation source: Coral host | place: Mexico:La Bocana,Puerto Morelos, Mexico | collected 2008-11-13 | reverse complement strand
TGAATTTTACTTTTATACTTTTGAGTAAGTGACCCTTATTTCTTGGGAATACTGCTTCAGTGGCGCCAGGAAAAAGTATTTGTAGCGACTTATTTCAGCGGGATAGACACGAATCATAAACATCAATCTTCGTATAAGGTTTTGTTTGCCCAGAGCGATGACTTTATTATTTTGAGATAACTCAAAATAACATTATACAGGCTGAGTAATCCTTACTAAACCAAGTTGCTTGAAAAGATTCAGATGCAGGAAGCCAGATCGTGATTCCTGTATATACGTACGGCACTATGACGCGAGAAGAATCGACAATAATGATGATGGGAGCGGATGATCCGGCATAATAACTAATTAGACTTTTCAACCCTTCAAGCGGTTCCGATCTTATAATGTTCAACCGACTGCTGTAGTCTCGCATTCTCGGAGACCCAGACGCAAATGCTGGATCAGAAGGAAGTCAAAAGGGCGAAAACAAAGCCAAAGAAAGTCAGTTTTCAATAACGTGAGCTTTCCGCTGTTCGCATCGCATTCGCCCATTTGACTGCCTCCTGACCTTGCTATCTACCCCTGTATGAAATTCCTAAAAATCAAGACGTGACAACCAACACTTCAATCTACTCACTCTCGGGCGTTAATTAGGCTCAAAAGGCCTGCTGCAGCAGCAGTAGCCATTGGGAAGAAAAAACAAGCCTGCTCTTTTATAAAAATTAAAATAATGCTACAGTTTGTTTCTGGAAGTTTAAGTAAAAGGTGCCTTAACTAAATTCTATTCGTCAGCAGTTTTGCTTCTCCTCGTGCCAGTTCAAGAGTTTAGCAATGCCTCAGTCACAACTGAAATATCTCCCAGTTGGCCAGTGCCCACCTGTCTCTGGAAATGTATTGACGATGAAACCCGTCAGTATTCGACTCCTTTTTAATTTTTATTATTATAATGATTAATGTTGTCTAATTGTGTTTAGCAAATGATGTACAGTGTTGAAGAAAGATGAAGAGAGACAGTTTTCTAGTCTCCAGAAGTGCTTTAAAGGGAGCTGTGTAAACTGGGCGTTAGTTTCCCATGTGGCTAATTTTGGTAGTTTTCAGCGTATCGGGAGAAGTACTGTAAGAGAAAAGAAAAAAACTCTACTACTGTCGTCAGACTTCCGCACTTGTAAAATGTTGTAAACAACAATATTGTTGCGCCAGCCCATTAAATCCACGTCTAAAAAGATTACCCAAGAAGAAATGAACAATAATAATCCAGCCTTTTGTTTATCATTTCTATCAGTTGATAATTACTGGTACCAGCAGAAAGGAGCTTGTTGAGGTATGGCGTCTCTTATGGTCTTTGTATTCTTTAACTGTTTTCGGTCGTAATCTGCTGAACAAATTTGAAAAGAATAAATTACCTACTAATGAACCATTCTGGTTAACAATAAAATTATAATAAAAAAGGTACCCAGTTGTAAAAAGGGAAAGCAAAAACACAACGTTCGGCATAGATGAAACACAACCAAACCCATAAAAGCGATACCGGGTTTCCCGCTAAGAACAAAACAAAACTAATGATCGCAATTACTGTAAGAGGTCGCCAAATTAGTTCCACATCGTCGATTATGCACCTCCTAACCACTCAGAATTGACCAGAATGCAAATTTGAGGCATAAGAAAGCTTATTAAAGGAAAGCACTGTACAAAACCGTTATGCTGAGCACATGGCAACTGGTAATGACACGCGGTATTGCGGAACGAAAGAGCACTTCATCCGTCGCCGGAGAGTCGAAACGAAAACGATTAAGGGACGACGAAAACAAAGGGTTTTATAACATGAAGCTAAAGCAAACAAAGAACAACAGAGCGTGTCCTGATACACCCACAAACCGTACAACATGATTTCATGTGATTTTGTTGAAATATGTTTTAAGAGGCCAGTCTAAGCATTTGCGCGAAGATCTCTATGAACGAATAGAATTGTTACGGTCCAGGTGTCGAAAAGTTATCCGTCTTGATTATTTAGACTCTTATGCGAGCAGCTCAGGGCAACAATTAAATTTGTTAGCGAAATATAAAATGTATTGGGTGATAAAACTAACAGCTTTAAATAACATAAACAAAAACAAACAGTTTTGCAGACGTCGTCACGAGGTTTGTAACATTGTGTTAAGTACCCAACAAACGGAGTTTTACTACGAGAACAGTGACCTCCCGATCATCAATAGCACTAAAGAGACACCTCGTTAGTTTTTTTGTGGTCAACAATTATCAACGTTGCGAAAGATTAGTTATTGTGTCATATTGTGTCAAGCAGCAGACTATCAAATTTTGCTCTCTTAACTATCACAAACACCACCCTGATCTTGTTCTGAGTGAACAAATGCAAAAACGCAATGGGTGAACTAACGATCTCAAACAAAATAAGCAAAACTGTTTCATAGACTTTGTGACAATCAAACGCGGGTGTTAACAACGCGAACAGTGTTTCTGATTGTTAGCTGAGCTGAAACTCACTGTTGGTTTTGTTGCGGTCACAATGTCAGCGTCAATTGTCAAGGAAAAAGATTGTCTTTCTCTCACTGGAGGAAAAAGATTGTCTTTTGTCTCGCTACATAGAACGAAAACTACAGCACAAGATATTTTACGGGCGAAGTTGTGAGTAATTTTTCTGTTATCAAGGATCCATCAGGGGAGTAGGGATGGCGCAGCGATGAGAGCGCTCGCCTCCCTCGAACCCGACCATATGTGGGTCGAGTCTGTTATTGCTTCTCGCCTTGCTCCCAGGGTTTTTCTCTGGGTTCTCCGAACCGGTTTTCTTCCCTCCACAAGAACCAACACTCCAATTCCAATTCCAATTTGACCAGGGTAGAGGACCAGCGCCTGAAAACCAGCTAAGGCTGATGTGGCTTCCCCTCTAAATACTGTAACTTACTTTAGGTCGCTTTAACAAAATCTAATTCAATCGACAAGTGCAAAGAGACTAAAAAACAGAATTCAAATATCATAGTCCGCGCGCCTCTCGCGGGAAGTGGAGTGTCAGCTTCATACTTTTGTAATCCCTCACTGAAATCAGTCATTTTCTGAGAGAGATTGTCTACACTTTTGCGAAATCCAGTGACCATACGGAAAAACAGGAGTTAGAAATATCATACTTGAACTTAGCGATAGTTCAACTATATTTAGCAGTAATATTTATTTGATCTTATAATAGCACTAATCGGCAGCACTGACAATGACTGGGCTTTTTTGTCTTTTGAATCTTAAAATAGCAAACGAAATATTTTAAATATAGACTGGTTATTCATTTTGAGGCACGTAGACAACATGTGTGCGTTTCCAACCGGACCATAAGTGCAGAGACTCTCTCGCAGCCGCCGTCCTAATTTTTCCATACTCGTACATATACACTATTGTATTGTACTCGCTGAGAATAATAAATACAATAATTTTACTGAAGTTATCGAGTATCAGGAGCTCCTGTTGAGTATACAGAATAAGGGCAAATAAATAGAATCTTTCAATATTTTTTCAAATTTGCGTCCTTGATATTTTATTTACGTTTCACGGTTATTTATTATATTTCATTCAGTCAGCAAGCTAGTTAGTTTTAAGTTTGATGTACCAGATACCTGAATTGACGATTTTGCATGGTAATTCAGAGAACCAATGAATTACTGAGTGGTTAAATGCTTTTCTTTGAGTGTCAGACTATAGTAAGGGCTATAGCTAATATAGCAATATACAGCTGTCAGGATCGATAACTTAACGAAGAAGCCTTAATCTCCTGCTGATCTGGATATCAAAACAAGGCGTCCGAGCTATATGAACAAAGTACGGTAGCCCCTTCTCACACATGGTTTACCTCTGCACTTTGTGAATAAGTTAGGCGTGTTATTTCTAGTATAGGTTATGAAGACTTCAAATTACTGACAGCTGAACAATATAACCGTCAAAACAAATTCACTGCCAAAACTTCCCCGGGTTGGAAATCCCAGCCAACGCGAAATTTCATTCTCAGTCGTACATTAGAGGTAGCTATCATTGCCCAAAACAAGCTCACTTGTAGCTAAACAGCCCACCAACGTGTTGTTGCGGGGGAGGTCTAAATTGTTTTTATAAAAACACACCATGATGAAGAATGGAGCTGATAAGAATTCAAGGCTAGAGGGCTTCTTGCTTTGTAACATTGTTAAGAGAGACTAAACTCTGCCTTGTATGCAAGTGTTTATTTTGTTTTATAAGAAAAAAAAGCAATTCAATTTAAAGTAATTTAGTAATTAAAGAAATCCAGTTAGAAGTAAAGTATTAATTGAGATGAACAGTGGAGCGGAAAATGCATACCCGATATTACTGAATCACAATGTTTGTGGGTTTATTGTTGGCCTCAAGTGTTCAGTATGGACGGCAGAAAAGAGACAGAAGACAGGTAAAAATGGGAAAACACGCTGATAAGAAAAGCACGTGTATCTGTGGCTGAGGTTTTTAACCTTTTTCACGGAGACAATCATCTCGAAAAATAAGAGCTTTGTTGCTACAAATCTATAGGTGATATTCTAAAGGTTTTCAAACTAGGTCTGTAGTCCTACTTTGACATGAAAGTAAAATAAACATTGTTCGAGCAACAATTTACTGTTCTCTTTTGTCTGTGTAAAAACAACGTGGCTTCACTCTTTTCGCAGTGTCTTCTTTCTGTTAACAAACAGAAGCTAAAGTGCAAGCAGGTTTTTTTTTACTCTTTTACAGACGCCACGTTGAGGCGAGCACATTTCGGTGTCTGTATAACAGGTACTTTTGTGCTTCATTCATTGCCCATGCATGGGGAGATCTTCAACCACGTTTTCTTTTGTTGCTTTTAAACTAGCGCTCAGCAATGGTTCAAGTAACTTCACAGGAAAGTCGAGATTTCTTGTTAGAAAACGTTGAGTATTCTCGCGTTCGGCGCTGTTGGCACCGAAAGAAAGCTATTGTGTGACTTAAAATTTTTACAGGTAACACAGTGTCCCGCATGGTGAAACCGCCGTTAGCGTTTTAGAACTTAATCCGTTTTTCTTAGCTTTAACGTTTTATTCCTCTATAAGCATAATAAAACCAAATGAAATCATTTAATCCCTTTGCTGTTTGAGTTCACAGTGGGCGAAAGAAGATAATAGAATTGGTTTATTAATAGGGAACCTAATGCAAGAGCATACATCATCCACGTTTACAGGAAAAAATGAATCAATTTGTTTATAAACAGATTCATAACGCAATTTTAATAGAGAATAGCTCCTTAAGCTAAGGGCAGTAAATTCCGAGTCTTAGTGTTTTTTAAACATAGCAACTAAAGTTGGAATTGTGGTTGCATTTACACTGAGTTTAAAGCAAGATCGCCAAGAAAGCTACAAGAAAAGCATTTTGACACTACCGTTGCTATGTTAACATTGGGTACAAAGAGAAGAAAGAAGGCGAGTGTCATTACCGGTCTCTGTTGTACTCAATTCTTTACAGTTCAATAGTTTTTTGACCAAGATGGCCTCTTTATCGCCTCTTTATAGTCAAACAGAGGTAGACAACAGTAGCGAAGAAAGTATAATCTGTCTTTTCTTCATTTTTTTTCTTGGCATCTTAGCTTCGCATAACAAACTCTTACTTCAAGTACATGGAAAAAAAAAAAATTATCATCTATTAGCGCCAAATGAATATACTTCGCAATATTCGTTGTTTTTATTAGACAGTAAAATCGCATGAATTGTTCAATTTCCAATAAGAATGAAAGAAACCGTGTAACATTTAATATACTAAAATATGTACTACCATTTTATTTGAGACTCGACAAGATCTATTAAAAAAATATAATAGTATATACATCGATCGGTGCTGAGGCAACAACAGGTTTTGGGTGAAAACCGACACCTTTTCGAAAGCACGTTGTTTCAGTATTTAATTTAAAGAGCATCTAAATCGTCCTAATTGTGTAATTTTCAAAAGAAAATGTTCTTATTTGCATGCGTGGTTGCACGTGTACGAAGTGAGCTGAGGTAAAGTCCAACGGATAGTGTGCATGCACATCACGTGAAATATAGCTCGGGGTCTTGTCATCATGTGATATACCTGAAAACTCTGAAAAATATCATTAAGTGGAATGAATGGTGATAAGTAAGGAGTTATGATATTCCTAGAATTGTTGTTTATGATAAATAACTTTGTTGCCTCAAGGTTGAAATCTTGCTTTTCGTACTTTTGATTTCCTTTCACGCATGTGTAAAATTTCTTCATCTGTTTTACCTAAGTAGTCTACGCTTTACGAAGTGAATTTAATTTCGAACCAATTTAACTTATGACAAAGAGTGACAGCAAAACTTTCTTCACTCTCACTTTCGACAGATATGATCCAACACTGAGACGCATGCGTCTAATAGCAACGCGTGCGTAGTAGGCAAAATCAGGTACTTTTTAAGACTTTGAGGAGATGTCAGTGTTTTCATGCACCGCGTTTTATCGATATCTACTACTTATACTGACACAATACATCTCATCCATTCTGTACTTGTGGATAAAACACCTCTTAACGGTCATTTATTTCGGTGTAGCACGAAGTCCCGCACAAATTCAGTGACGTTCGTCGATAATATGAAAAAAAGTAAAACGAAAAACACCACGTAATGTCCCTGCTGTTTATAGAAATATCTTATATCAATTCAATAATGTCATACTGTATTTGCGTAGGTTTGCGCGATAGAAAATCTAAAGATACATTTATGACACACGCTATGACATATTTAAATTTTCCTGTTTCGCTAATGTGTGGCGGCAGACGTTCCACGATCATAAACAAATTACCGGCTAGCATGAACAAGGGTGGGCTGCAAAGAATAATCCCTCAATATTGACGAAACAAAAACTTTCCATTAGAAAACAGGCAGACGGTCTAAAAGATTTATACAATGACGAATTTAGTCTTAATGCGTGGGATGAACATTCAACGCCTCTTTTAGCTTGGCGTGGTCTATACACATTAGCAATTATTGGGCGAAAGGCATAAACAGTCCACCAACATCCGAATGCTAAATAAAATGTAGGGTCATTTATCATGGAATTGCCCTTACGTTCGACTTCAGTGCAAAGAGGTCTATTAAGTCAACATAGCTGACATGTATTTAACACGGCTCAAAATGTGGATTTTTTTCGTATTGGGAGGGAAGGAGAACATTACTCACATGTATAATCGATTATGCCGTGAGGTTTCAGTTATGCCCGAATACCCTGACACTCAGAGCGCAGGAAGAAAAACACATCGTCTCTTTTCCTTCCCTTGAAAGAAAAAAAAACCTCATCATTTCTTCTCATTTGAATTTCCTTATACTTCAACTGATATTGTTCCAAAAATACCCAAGCCTAACAGCCATTTTTAGAGAAGTCGCCGACTGCGAGTTAAACGGTTAAACCGTGTAGACGCGTTCTTAAGGTTAACAGAGAAATTATCTATATATCGATATTAACTAAACGAACTCAAAATGACCATATTATCGTTTGCTTTTTGGTTATCGGCAGATAATATGTAAACTCAGTCATTATTTTACCTTAAAAAACCAAGAATAAGAAAAACTTGAAATTCTAACTCGTTTCATCATATTTTCATTGCCTAGAACACTAAAGAGTATGATTTGTGCATAAGAAAGAAAACACCATTTTAGACGTTTTAGTGTTTTTCACCAAGGGTATTTATTGTTGCTCTGAAATTTCATAACACATAGTGTACGTGGATGAGATAATTTCCATACAGCATACTATCTCTTTTGGACTGAGCTAATTTTAGTCCTCATTCAAATGTCACTCTCGTACAAGTCTCTTAAAAATTGTTCAATTCTGCTCCTAAGATACTCAACTAGTACCTTTCCTTAATCACTTTTTAACAGAGCAAAATTCAAAGGGAAGCTGCATGATAAGTTAAAAATCTATACGGCTTTACAACATTGCTCTTGTCTTTGTCTGCGATAAACTATACTGGTTTTGTTTTCTTTATAGAAATTGTCATTTCCTTTAGTAGCTTTAGTTGCAAACGAGCATAAATCTAATAGGGTGTTAAGGAGCCTGGACTTAAAAAAGCCATGGCAAAAGGAGGTAAACCTGATGGGTCGTGATCAAAAGAAAAATTAAAATAAGCTTGATCCGCGCAGGATGTAGGAGTCAGTACATACTGTGTTGGTGAAATGGGCGCTAGAAAAAGGCTTTCCCCTTGAGATGGCTCGTGAGGGCTCCTGTCCGTGATGTAAAGTTCGGGCACGTACAGATCTTTAATGTCAATACTCCGAGTAAGTTCTTCTCCTGTCAGGAAGTCGTCGCAAATGGCTTCATCCGATGAAACAGAGGGCACAGATCCACTTTGCGACAGCTCTTCAGTGGGAATTTCTCGTGTCACACATTCGTTCCAACCCTCGAAGAAAGTTTCGAAAGCAGGATTGTAAGGTTCTTCCGACTCCCCGGTCCTGGCGTGCAATGGATATAACGAGTACATGTAGGTCTCCGTACCGTCCTCAAGCAACGGCTCTTGCCAGAAAGACGGGGGGAGGTTTCTTTCCCGCAGCGAAGGTTTCTCAAAGTTGACAGTTTCCGCCGTCCGTTCAGATCTTTTAGAACTCCCTTCTTGTTTCGATGAATTCCTCGACATGCCGTGTTTGTCACCGGTTAAGGCGTGAGTCTTATGTTTAAGAACGTCTTTAGGTTTCTTAGGGATTATGTCGTTTTTCCGCTTGGAATAGTTCCTCAGCTGTTTTTGAAGATACCTTCGGTGATTAATGTTCCTTTTGAAATTGGCTGGCTTTTCCAAGGCGGTTTTTACATTTCCAGAGGCCAAGTTCATAAAATTTAGAAGAGAACTTCCAGCTGTGACTTGATCTTCCTTTCGGACAACGGCACGAGCATCACTCGATAAGTTAACCAGGTGTTGTTCATTTAGCTTCGTTTTACCAGCCATTCCCATCTATCAGGTTAAAAATAAACGAGAATCTCGACGAGTATAACCAAAGGCCCGAGTGAAAGGCAAATAGGTACAAAATATGTCCAGCGATATCTGAAAGAGACTTCCTCTGAGCTCTAGTCTACGACAATGTGCCCAATAACATTTAAGTCCGCGCTGCAGAAGTCACACGCTATTTATGCAGTTCGGAGGCACTATTTACTGACGCTGTATCGGTTTGTTAGACGTTTGTAAATTAAGGCTAGATATCAATTGTTCTGCAGGTGCATCATTACATATGCGTTCACTTTACGCATTGTCACTGCCAATTGGTTGCTTTCCTTCTATGAAATTGCGTCACCTTCTCAGCAATATCTCTTTGATTGTCATGTTAATAACCCAAGTTTTTTAGCTCCATTCATATTGTTTACACACTCTTGATTAATGTATACCAAAAAAGGGGGGAAAACGCGAGGTTAAAAGTTCACGTATCAAGCTAGTACAACGAGAACAGCTGAAAAACACGATCTATTTGGTTATTTTAAGAAAACAAAAAAAAATATATTGGACTGTTACGGAAATCCTCAGCCGGTAGTTTATCTGCCTGTTATAACATGGTGCGGACTTTTAAGGTGATGTTTGTAACCATGGCCCGTAGAGTCGATAATTAAAAAGCAACTGAAGCGATTTAAAGTGAGCAACATAGTCAGGTCCTATTCAGTCGTGTTACAAAAGAATGACCGCAGAAACAAGCTCCTTTCAATTTTTCTTCTTAATTGAGCATTCTACCATTTGAAATGTCCCTTTCTTGTTTCTATTCGATCTTCGGCAAATAGCACAACATACAACAAATATGTCGGTACACAAATATCATATTATATTAGGCAATAGTCCTTCATAGTGTCAGCTATTGTGCAATGCCTACTATACCGGATAAGTCTGTGCGTTAGCGAACTATGACAGTCTCCCTCAGTTTTTACATAGCCATGATGCGACCCGTAACCGAGGAAGAAGTCCAAGAGGAAGAATGTATCTTACCGCAGTTTTTGTTCGGTTAAAAAGTAAATTGAACTGCTTTTGTTCGAGCCTTTGTGAACGCATGTGTTTATTTCGTAAGTCACCCCAATAGGCGAGTTATAATCTCATCTTTTTTGTATTCGCTTACAAAAATCACCATTTTCTCGTGAGACAAATTTCAATCAGTACAATTTCTCTGCTCAAAGTGAACAGTTCAATGCCCAGATATTTTCGCTGATCGTTTAAAACGGGTGAAATTCTGATTCCGTTAAAAGACCAGAGGGTTGCGGTCTGTGCGCAATGACTCTAAAATAGCTTGTTTGCGTTAATTCTCCTTTTTTTAGCCTCCGCCTTTGTGAATCCAAATGAAAGCTTTTGTTACTCTGAACTGAATTGTGATTAAGAACAAATACAATACACTAAAAAGGCTGACCTTCTATTCGAAATGTCTCCTTCGTTGTGCGAAGAAGGTTTTATGTTCGCAAGAAAAAAATGTGCTGATAGAATATTGATGATAAAATCGTTTCACCCTTTTAACGTTCCAGGTGTTTTCTGACGTGACTTACTACTTTTTACAAAGAAAATGTTTTAGACAAAAAGCGTCTCCTCTTCGACAATTTGTGAAAGGGGATTGAACGAAAAATAACTTATAATCTAGGGCGGAGATAGAATTTATTTGGTTTTGACTTAGCAAGACGACTTCAGCTGAAAATTCATTAAGCATTTTATTGCTGAAGACGACCTTGTATTACTTATGAGTTTTAAATTAAAACGTTAATCTATATGAAAATTATTGGCAACTTTTAGAGCGAATCAAACTCGGGAAGAGTCTGTCAGTTGAAAGGCTGATAAACAATGTTAGAAAATACTGAGGCAATTGAAGTGAATAGACAGATTACTGATCTGTGAATTGAAAATGTGAATTGGAAATTCCGAGTCGAGTACAAATCATTTTTCAAAGGACATTCAAAATTATTTTTGACCTTGGCGCTGACTTGACAAAAATGATCTTACACAAAGTAAATCAGAGTTCCTTTTTTCTTGATCGTTGCAACGTAAAATTATGGTTCCGTAAAAAAGAACAAACTACTGATGTTTTGCATCGACAAGTTTATCCATCATTCATGAAACATTCAGATAAATTCTTGCAAAGAAAGTTGAGGTGTTGTTACAGCAACTGTATAGTAAATAAGCGGGAATTGTGTGTGGGTGTGAAATGAAAAGTTTTTAATGCAAATCATTGTCTTCGACGTCTTCTCGCCATCACATAATTTATTATTTTACCACTACCTCCAACGCTTCAATATTTCTACGTTTCGGCTGTCTTTTTCATTTAGGATTAAATAACCTTCATTTTCCCAACGTCAAAAGTGAATGTGCGATTTAAATGATTGAAAAGACACTCAAAGTTTAACACATCGCATTTCCCTTACCTTGTTTACTTTTGCAACATTATTAAATGATAAAATCTAAATAAAGGCTTCTGTGCCCAACGTGAATTTAAATGAGAAAAAAATTGGTACTGTGAAAACATAAACTGCCTTTGTATTAATTTTTTAACTTTAAAAAAAAGTGATATGTAACGAAGTTATATATTTTCTCTCTCGCGACAATTTGACTTCAGGATTAAGAACCACAAACGCATATTCACACCAAAGCAAATTGCAAATGAAATGGATACTGATCAACTTCGTAACAAGGCTAATTGAATTTCTATTCTTGACTGCATAAAAGCAGAGCTGGCTAGGTGATAATAACTTCACTGAAATAAAAGACTTATCAAATATTCCGATACGAGCAAGAAGTAAAATGAGCATGCAACGAAACAGTTGTTAGAAGAAATCGAAATTTTATCCAACGCAGAAAAAGGAAACTTTTCTTGAACACAGAACGTAGTTTAAAACTCGAGCCGCATTTATTTAATTAATTGTTGGTTTGCCGTAAGTATTGGTCTTTTGGCTTCCTGAACCCTTGGAATATGAACTTTCACAAACTACATGTGTAAGCACCTTACTTTGCGGCTTTATCACACCCCATTCTCTTAGCCAAAATAATGATTTTTAGCGAATACTTTCCTGGCTTTGAAATGCCTTATGCTGTAAAGCCATGCTCAAGGGAGTGCGAAATAATTAGCACTATCTGAGGAGTTTTTCTCACGTCCTTTGGCTCGTCATGCCAGCTATCGCTCAGTGGAGCACACAGAACAAAGCAAATAAAACGTTCTCTTTTGTCATGTAAACCGCCCTACCTGAACAATGGACCTTTTCACAATTTTAGCCATTTTTGTTTAGCCAAGTTGCCATTGTATTGCTTCGTAAGCCTAAATATTTTTTTATTCTGTTCCTTAGATGCCACTGGGCAGTGTGGGTAATTGGAAGTGATACTAGATTTGCTGTGGGTGGTCACAGAATGTCTCATAAGAATATTGGCCATTGAAAGAAGGTCTTTTTTGCAAGGTTCGTCTAAACACATTGTAATGATTAATCGTTTTGCTTGTGAAAAGTAACAGTGCTATAATACAATTTGAGCATTCGAGACACATGGTGGGAAAAGTCTTTAACCTGTTTCCCATTATCTGAACATATTAACGACACCACCAGGCTAGAATTGCCTTCTAAAATAATCGTTAAAAAGCGGGATTGTTATCATTGTCCTTCCAACGCGCTTTCAGAGTAAGCTAATGAAAATAAATACACGACCCCAACATGTTCCATGCAGTAAACTCTCGTTTCGTCAATAAACCTCCAGCAAAGAGGGAAACAACAAGTAACAAGACCTCCCAGTATCAGGACAATAGCCGACCAATTTCATTTCACGGTAGACAGGGAGAACCCTTACGGCTCTTTTGTTTAAAAGGCGAATATATGAAAGTCAATCAGTTTTCTCGGCAGTGTAGTTGCCTAGGTAAAGAGAAAACCGATCGCGGAAGAATCTTCATTTTGACGTGTTAGGCTTTTCGTTGGCGCTGAGGCTTACAACAAGAAAATGAGCGAACCCGTATATAGAAGGTGAAGGTGGACGTAAAACGGGTTTTGACTATTCCTTTGTGTTGTATTGTAAAAAAAATAAGAGAGTAAGGAATTAAACGAGCTTCAAATCAACTCTGCGGCTTTACTGATAAAACACGGAAATGACACCAGTTAAACATGCGATTAAAATCAAGTATGACCTTGATAAATTATACAGTTACTGGATCATACAGAACCCACGCAAGCACTTCGCTCCAAGCCCATTCAGCTAAAAAGTTGTTCCACGCTTGTCACAATTATATAAAGCTTAGGACTGGCTTTTTTTTAAATTTACCTCAAAGACAACAAGTAAGTGACAATACCCGAAGCACGGTCGACATCATTTATCTACAATAAAGCGTTTTAATCTGAAGCAAATACCATGATCAATGGGTGCTTTGTTAATCCCTCGTGGTAGAATCGGTAAGAAATTTTACGATTGGCCAATAGCAAAATTACGAGAGAAAGAGAAATTTCAGTATTCTTGACCATCTCTTTCAGTTCTAGCTAACACAATGCCTAACAACAAAGCATGGGAGAAAAGCGTTCTTTAGATGTTTAATTCCTACTGAGCGCGCCTATATGCACGTTAATCACGAAGAACAAACCATCAGGACACTGATCAGATAAGGATAAAAATTGGTTGGCTCTGACAAAATTACAATAATACGGCGCGACCACAGCAGGTACCAGGCAAAACCACCAGGATGTGATGAGAAAGTGAAACACGCAAGGGGCCCGCCACAGATATTGTACAGCACACAACTGGGATTTGGGAAAATACTCTCAGCTTCACCCATATCGCCACCACTCGTCCAAATAACTCACCAAACGCTGCTTGAATAAATACCCAAAGCAGGTGCTGCAAAATGCCATATTAAGTGTCCTCTTCCTCAATAAGTTTTAAAAATGAAAAACGAAGAGGAGTTTTTATTTTCTAAATTCCCTGGACCGCCAAGGTGTTGCTAAGAAGCTAAAACATTAAAAATGCATAAGGCCACTTGTGAAGATCAGAAACGTGGAGTTGAACGGATTATAGTGGCGAAATAAACGCCACCGTAAGTCTCTTTTTAAAACCTTAGGATTTATAACCACAATAAATTTCGTGCCTTATGTCTTTGTCAGAACGAAGAAATGTTACCGGGATTAGTTTTCAGTTTGATCCATACTTAACTTAATACCAAACTTTCGCGACGCCGGCTTATGATTAGGAGACTTAAGAGAAACTCTCCGATAACAACACCGCCTGACTGCTCTCTAGTATAGTCCTGTTTTAAACTAAGCTTTCTTTCATTAAGATCAGACGGAGATTAAACGATACAATGAAGGATAAAACGCCGCCTTGGAATAAATTATCGTGAGAATCGTTATCATTGCAGTAAGCCATAGAAGGGTGCTTCTCAAGGCGAAGAAATCTGCGCAAACTGCTTGAACTTATGATGTTGATGATAGTCAATACATTAACGAGCTTTACTTCCAAATCTTAATACTGTAACACAACACGGTCAATGGGGTCGGATATTTAGCCCAATAAATCTGCATTTTCACTGTAACATAATCAGTCGTGTTAGGATAACTTGACTGAGTACTATTGCTTCCGCTTTGCCATTGAGGTGCTATTTTCAACTATCAAGTTTAGTGGAGACACTCAGACTTGTTACAGCAATATATTTGCTGACTTAACTTAACTTTTGCACGATGGTTCTCGGAATCGTTTAAACTCTGACTTGGTCTCGTAAGGAAAGATTGTAATTCGTGACTTTCCCTTGAATGTGTAATTAAATTAACGATTACGTATTGAGCTAAAAAAAGAACTTTACGGATGAAGATCGAGTCGGTTGAATTAAAGCGTATCGATAAAGTTCTACCCTGAATGTATGGCCAAGCAACTTTACACGTTTGTTAATTTCCTGTTAAGTGCGGCACCTCATTTTATATGTTGCAGTGGCGTTGGGTAAAGACTAAAATAAAAGGCGTCCGTGTTTTTTACATAAATATAAGTTCAACACAACAGTAATAAGTCCATTATGTTTGCACCTACCACCGACAATCGCGAGATGTAGAACCCAAACAAAGCCGTCCATACGCCAAGACCTTGCTGTGTAGTGGCCACAGCTGTGCAAGAACGTGCATGCAGAATATGAAAAAATGCCACACATCTGCCATCACTTGTTCTTGTAAACTAATTCAGTTCTATAATCACGTCAGTATGTAGGACAACGTAGAGAGAACACCGAACTACAGTAACCTCAAGGAGCCAGGGCGATGTTGCAGAAGCAACACGGACCTAAGCGTTAATACAGAAATAGACCGCACTTGCACCCTTTTGATATATGACGCTATGCGTCTAACTATCGAGCTCTGAGATGAGTGGCTGTCCATGGACATTTTTTCCTGGCAAACGTTGATTGCCTTAGTGATTAAAGGTTGAATACTGCCCTAGTGAGTTAGGCTTGTATACAAGGACCATAGCAACTGCTATGCCCAACGAGAAATTTCACTATCCCCTGGAGTTTCCGTGGATATTTTCGGCAATTCAACGGGCGAGAGGAACTGGTCCTGTTGGACGTACATGTTACATGTATTTGTAACTTGCACTGATAAAGTAAAGGAATTTCAAAATATAGGAGGCTTTCAATGGACAGACAGCTCACGACTGTTCTATGACTTGGCAGGGCCAGTCTACAACCGCAGGGTGTAACAAACATTTCTAATAAGAGTGGGGCAACGAGACAGAGCGGAAGAAGTAATTAACGAAAGAAGTAATTAACGAAAGACACGTCCAACAATGGTTCACCTGTGTCTAAAATACTTGCATGACCGTGAATTGAAAAACAAGTCCAAAGAATGTCCAATTTGTGTCATTCTTATTGGAAAAAGTGCGAAACGACACTCAAGGTTTTTGTGACCAATATTACAATGTTGTCCCTGGTTTTCACACGTATT
>OMLO01002083.1_pt1 | contig 15887 bp, 8 predicted proteins | sample 1674811 | NCBI WGS metagenome assembly OMLO01 (sample SAMN06265003, study PRJEB25207) | coral metagenome | isolation source: Coral host | place: Mexico:La Bocana,Puerto Morelos, Mexico | collected 2008-11-13 | reverse complement strand
ACGCGCGCAACATGTTGCGCCCAACAATGTTGCGATATGTTGCGTTGACATGTTGCGATCGTTTGGTCGGGGCTTAAGATATGAATCAGTAAGTTTCATACTGAATAAAGACGACGTCGGTCACTACGAGAATTGTGAAAGTTCTTGCTTGGATTTTCAGATTTTAGTAGGCGTACAAAAGACGATCCCGTTTTATGGAAAATACTAAAAACGCCGTATTCTTACATATTCCTGCTCCGGTCAAACTTTGATCTGTCGTCCGATCAAAAAAGACTTGATTTGGCACTTTACCAGCAGATGTTAATTGCACCTTTTACTTTGACAGGCGTATGTGGATAAGGCATTCAACAACGAGATTTTAGCCCTCGATGTCAAGTGTAAAAATAATGAATGGGGCTGCAAGTGGGAAGGCGAATTTCAGAATTACCAGGTAACCAATGTAGACTGTGTTTTACTAATTTTAGCTAATAAAAAATAATTTCAGGACAAGGAAACGCCTTTGTAGAAAACACTCGCTAAGAGTTTTAATCAACGCGTAATGTTGATGTATATTTAAGTGCTTTTTTCCCATGCGTGGCAAATTGCCATGTGCTTTTCAAAAACAGTGGTTTGTTTGCTTTGCTCCGGGCGGCGTTTCTGCATTCGCGAGTTTTATTAAGTGTTGAAGAGAGCGTCCTTCTTAATAATATAATGTGGGATATTTAGACGCCTCCCTGAAGAAAAATGTTATCATACTAATGAAGATATAGCCTTTGTGAAACAGAATCAGCATACAACTGATGTCCACGCGGTGTTGGCCGGGAGAAAAACACCTATAAATCAAAAGAGATTTTCTATGTAATCTTATATAAGATCTCTCAACTTTTTTGATTTTTATCTTTTTCTTCAATTTCAAGAAAATTAAGATAAAAAGATTAACTGAAATGCAAAAAATGTTCTCTATTTCCAAACAAAAACAAGTCAAAGCGGACACCTGTTTTCTCAAAGAAAATAACTCACCTAGAGAGTAATATAATCTTTATTTTCAATTTTCTTATTGTTTCAAATTTATAAATTGCACATTGTTTTCTTAAAATGCCAGAGAATATCACTACGCACCGGCGATGGCAATTAAAATTTGGCAGTGGAAGCCGTAGAATCAAGGAAAAAATAGAAAATATTTTGAAAATAACCGGCAATGACGGAAGAGATTTTTGGTTTTTGTTACATATAAATAGAAAGGTTTTCAGTGTTTTCCTCCGCTTGTATTTTTAGCGCAACTCTAATAACTACAGTTCCTGAAAACATAGTCTAAATATAGCCGTCGTTTAACCCGAGTATAATCAAATCTTACTGCTATCCGTTTGTTTAGGTTTTTGCGCTTTATTTTGCTTAATGAAAATGCGAATTCGTGGGGCCTTGAGAGGAAAATTAAATACCCATCAAATGTTAAAATGAGCAAACAAAGAAGGCAGAAATGTGTTTTCAAGCTCAAAAAACTACGTTCTGTGCCAGTTTCTTCAAGAACAGGCATTACGCATCGAAAACCCTTGAAAAAATCTCTTTACTTTCTTATTTCATGCCGCTTATGCGAGAATAACGGCGTTCAAAATGTAGGCATGTATAGTGTGCACACTGTGGAGTTTCACTTTTTGAGGATAACAACTACTCTCTCGTCTCTCGACCCTTCAGAAGGTTTTGAAGAATTGAACACTTGAACTACGCATGCCGAAGTGGAACTTATGACTTCAGATTCGAGTTTACAGACTTGAACATTTATAAAATTGCCCTATGGATAAATTTCGGTACTTTAGTTTTCTTAACATTTAATACACGGAGAGTTTGATAATAACTTGCCGGTTTACTTTGATCTGATGACAAAAAGTTAATCAAAAGCTTAAATCTCTCTTCTACTCCTACTACTGAGTCAGTGATGGAGATGGGAGAGTGTTGGGATAATAAGCTTGCAGTTGCTTTAAGCTTCTAGGGAGTTTTGTAATGAACAATATAAATGTCAATCACGTATGTCGTCGCCTCTTAAAAAAGTCTTGTATTTGTTTGGAGAGGCTTGGCTCGACTCCGAATCGAGCGGTCCAAGGTTCGAATCCAGGCCAGGGACATTGTGTTGTGTTCTTGGGCAAGACAATAGTTGCCAGCGAATTTAATACTGAGGGAAGCCCAGCGATAGACTAGCATTCCATTCAGGGGAGAGTACAAATACTTCTACATGTAGTCGCTTCGTGCTACGGAAACCGGGATAAACTCGATCGATCCACTTGGCCCGACGGAGACTTTGCCTTGCAGTAATGGATTTTGATTGGTATTTGTTTGTGTTTCAGGATCACGTTAACTCGAACTGCGAGTACGCGGAAATCCTGTGTATGAACGATTGCGGAGCTAAATTTCAGAAAAGATTTCTGCAGAAACATCTCGACAAAGATTGTCCGAAAAAGATAATCGCCTGCCCCTACTGTGACGATAGACATCTCAGAGAGGACAAGAAGGTACAGAAACAACAGCAAGGTTTATTTCTCTTGGACCAGAAATAAATTAGAGCATAACAAAAAAGTAAAGCAAGGAATGTTGGAACAAGTAGACGGATAAGTTTTGCCAATCTGTCAATCATTCGCTCAATTCTTGCCTTTCTCGATAGAGTTTGGGAAACATTGTGCTGCTGAAAGAAAAGAAGAAATTTGTAAAAAGGTTTAGAGCCCTAGGGACAAAATATGTTAGCTGAAATTAATAACTATTGTCAAAAATTTGCAATAAAAGCTGTCCCCCTCATATTATTTAAAGAATATTCCCCTTTTTGGTAAAGTTGGAAACACTGCTTTATGAAGCTTGTTTTCTAGGCACATCTGGCAGATGAGTGTCCCAAACTGCCGCTGCCATGTCCCAATAAGTGCGACAAGAAGCTGGAGATTCCTCGAGACGAGGTACTTATTATATTTTCAATTACTTCGTTGGACGCTAGTTAGAGGCCGCTCAAACGGGGAGACTCGATCATAGTATATTAATTTGCAAATATCCAGGCCATCTACGGGTATACTACGAACTCACAACGTAATCAGCCAGTTGGCTTAGTAGCTCAGCTGCTAGAGCGCTGCATTAATATCGCAAAGGTTAAGTGTTTAAATCCCGTTTATAAAAGTTGAAATGTTGTTGTTTATAGAGGTCAGTACGCTTAGCTACGCCTAGGTTGTTCACATGCATGCCACTTAAATTAACTGCGACGACCTTTCGGGCCCGGCTTTGAACTCAGTCAGACTCTTTCCTTTTACACAGTTGGATCAGCATATCGAAGAGGTTTGTCCGAAGACGAAGATGATCTGTGAATTTGAATACATTGGTTGCACACACCGGGTAAGTGTGTACAAACTTGATTTCAAGATTTCAATTTAAATGCTTCAATCGAGGAAAAATTCGCAGGCATGTCTGCGTCAATGGCAGGAAAATTCTGAAACCCTATTTCCTTCCTTGTAATTTTTTTTAGTGATGTGAATTTACTATCAAAGCCGAAAGGAAGAACTGTCGCGAACCTTACGTAGAAATCCAATCACTGATGACTTTTAATACGCACTTCTGAGAAGCCGAAAGATTCTGTAATTCTATTTCACGCCTTTTTCAGGTGATGGTATTCATTTTACTGTCAGTTCTTGACCAATCGGTAAACGAGCTTTTCTCACATGTCCAGTCACGGACTATTTTGTGAGCGCGCTTGCTGGTGGCGGGAAATTCAATTTCTCGTCGTACAAACTTTGAATTTAAAAGAGCTACTTCAAGGTTTGCCCAACTTGAAAAGTTAGTCGTTTTTAATCCATGTTAATCTTTTCCATCCTTAATCCCTGTTCCTTTGTGGTTCATTGCTATCTTAGTACACTATCATTTTCAGGTCTCTTTTAATTTTGTGTGTTTGTACATGGTGAAAATAACTCACGATTCCTGACTTTCCCTTACAGTGCAGTCGAGAAAAGATGCCAAAACATTACAAGAGCAACATGATCGAGCATGTGAAGTCAATCTTTACGAAGATACAAGAGCTGGATCAGACACTCGGCAAGCACGAATCTACACTCAAAGAACAAGCCGACCTCATCAAAGCCCAGGACAAACGTGTTGGAGATTTGGAGAAGATCGCCAACAGTCAGCTCATCTGGCGCATTGAGGATTATTCGCGCAAAATAAAGGAAGCAAAAGCGGGTAATGGAGACACGCTGTTCAGCCCGACTTTTACCACTAGTAAGCACGGGTATCGCTTGTGTGCATCGGTGTGCTTGAACGGCGATGGAAAAGGAAAGGGAACACACATGTCTGTGTTTATCAGTGTACTCAAAGGTGACAAATAAAACATTGTTTGTTTTCTCGATATAGACTGTTTTCGCGTGACGTCACGGCAGCCATGTTGGCGTCCCAAATCATTACTGTGGGGGTTGAACTCTTTTCTTATATAAGCACTTTCTTTTGTGAAAACGCTTTATCAGACTTAACTAGTCTAATAATTGTTCTAGTTGCCTAGTTCGCAACTGAGGAGTTTTCAAATACAATTGGCATACATTTTTTTAGTGATATTCCCCAGCGTGAACCTCCATTGTAAGTTAGTTTCAGTCCAAAATACCGTACAGTTCTGATTATAAGCCTACGAAAAATATTCAACACTCAAAAACTAATATTCTAACAACAAGGTCCCCGAGTAAAATGGCAGCATAAAAAAATTAACTCAGCTAAGCTTCCTAAATACACTAAATTATAACGTATATGCACTACACTCACACTTATATAGCATCAACAATCAAACAACAAATTAGGTTGATTCAGAAGATGGCATTTGTACTCTTTCTTAAAGGTATTGTACGTTGGGCAAATTCTTAATTCTGACTGGGGTACAGATTCCCAAATCTTTGAACCGCAAAACCTGAGTACAAGTCGACTTACCAATATCAACATTTTTCGTTTCAGGTGCGTTCGACAGTTTGCTTAAGTGGCCGTTCGACTACCGTGTCACCTTCTACCTTCTCGACCAAGATGAAGATCACGCGCAGCGGAAACACATTAAATTCAGCATCAAGCCGAATCCGTGTCCAGAAAATGAACCATTCCTTGGCCGACCCAAGCTTGAAAAGAACGCTAGCTTCGGAGGAGCTAAGTTCGCTAAACACGAGGAAATCGAGACCCGAAACTACTGCAAGGATGATACGATCTTCCTCAAGATATCTGTTGACTGTGACGGATTGAGTGAGCCGTAGAGAATGCATTTATTTCAGGACAGAACTGCGCATGACTATTCAGTGTAGTACCACTTTGCACCTTTTAGTGGTTGGCGCGACGCAGCGGTCGAAAATTTAAGAAGCCTGGCACAAGCTCCAGGGATTGTCCAAGAACCTCTAGTACAGGTTGGAAGGCCCAATTATGCTTACGGTTATGAAAAAGTTTTGGGGGGGGGGGGGGGGATTAAGATTAACCAAGATTTCGTCTGATCTTGTTGAAAATCATCATTTTTCACTTTTTGAGCCACCATAGTCAAACTCGCCAAGCTTGCATCATATAAATAAAATATGAAAGTCGTTATCCGTAATAGAGAAAAGGCCATTCCAATTAGAGTAAGGCTTGGCGAAAATCGCGAGTAAAATTACCCCTCAGTTCCAACCTTTCTTTCCTCTCCCCCCTCCTCTCTGAGCCTTTTTATGCCTATAAGTACTTGGAAATAGATACTGTAGCCTCTTTTGTAAGATTGAGGGGGGCGAGGTAAGGGTTGAAAACTATGACCTCGGTGTGGGATGGGAGTACTTTCATCGCTGTGTGTTAGAAAATGCATTCCACTTTCAGTGTAAGACACTTATGAATAAGAGAACTCTCTCGACGTGCGAGAAGTAATTTATTTATAGCAGTTTGCGAGACATGGTTTGTTACATGCAAACACTACGAGCTTATTTTACATAGTTAAAGTCATGTATCCTTTTTGACGGAAGCCAGGAAGAAATACGGTCTTGTCCCCAAAAGGAGCAGTGCGGTTTTTTAAAAAATATTTGGAGACAGTTATTTTTTTCTTAGCATTGATAAATCCTCTTCACGGCCTGTTCACAGTTACAAGGGAAGTTTCTTGCCAGAGGCAAAACACTTATGGCAGTTCGTAGCTTAAAGTTAACCACACCACACATAAAATGACAGATTAAAGGTATCTGCTTTCAATGATTTTAGATTTAAACATTTTAAGGCTGTGTTGCGGTATTGGACTGGAAGGGGAAGTGGAAGTGAAATATTGAAAAGATGTCGCAGAAAATTAAATAACGAATAGCCAACGAATAGGCTAAAAGTAAAAAGTAGTAACTAGTTTTAGAGAATCGATAAGCTTCTAATAATGAATAGATGGATCTCGATTTCCGCCGCCATCTCGAGTCCGCTCCCTGTTTAACCTTTTACTCCGTGATGAGGAGGCCGAACAGTGCGGGCTCCTTTGTTGAACAGCGGCTAGAAATTGAACCTACGAACTCAGAGACAAGGAGACGCACATAGTTAACTGCTTCAGGTTCAGCCCAAGCAGTACCCCCCAGGGAAAACTATATACTGCAATCAAATCCCCTTCAGGCAACCACTTCTTTAGTTTAGAAATAAGAAGAGAAAGACAAAAGATTTAAGTCATGCCGCGGTAAAATTACTGTTATATATTGAAACGTACTGCACTGAAGCATTAGCTTGCATTTTGACAAGACGACAAGGTTCGACTGTCAACATTAAGAAATAGTATCATTATTTTTAGTACGATTAAACCCATGGCGGATCTTTGGCCTGGTCACGCAATTTTCCCTACTCAAGGGAGGAACTCGTGACAGGCCTAATAAGTTCCATTTATAGGCTAAACATCTAGAATTTGTGACGAACTGAACTCTATAAATGTTGTTAAGCAACTGCACGCTCATTAGTCATGTAACATAAACTTGTTATGTGTACTAAAACGCAATTTATTGTACATTAATTAATTTGCTTACACACCACGGAAACAGTGGCTTTCAAGAGTAACAACATCTTAATTTTTAGGTTGTGAGATATTTTCAAAGGTAGCGAACTACCTTTTGCCGTGCAAGTTTCCAGTACTTAATTGTAAAATAAAGATAACCGTTTTGAAATGACAACTTCGAGTCTCGATGAACTTGAACTTTAGCTTCATGGTACTTTCTAAAGCCACTTGGCGTATATTACATGAAGGACTTAACTATTGCGTCAGGCGCACTTCAATAACCCTGCGTGGCAGACGGAAATTTCCCAGTAAATACTGTGGCAAATAATGGAAAAATTGTAGCGTCTGCGACGCGGGCTAACTGCAATGTGCCTTACATTTGAGTGTTACCGCAGGATAGAAGAAGTTTATTCCCACCAAAGACACCCTATGCAATGACAGTTATACAATTTATGTTTATCGCCGAATTTTTGTTTAGAACAATATAAAAGGGCGTAATCGACAAAAATGCTTCAATCCTTAATCAAGCTACAAAAATATCAGCTCTCATCTGAATACTCAGTGGAATGGTCGTGGCTCAAATTAGCTGCAATTTAAGGTGTGGCAATCACATCAGGAATCACACTGTGTTCTGGATTGTTTCTATGCACTCAAAAGCTCTTGAAATTTTTGTAGTCATATGAATTCGTATCTGGGTTAAGAGCGAAATTGTATGCTACTGAGACATGCTACTGAGGGCTTTTTCCTTAGAAATTGGGTTCGGGCGTGAAACGTTTTATCACTTGACCAGCCGATGCCAGGGTCTCTTCCCGCCTCTCTCCCAGTCTCTAGGTGACAATGAAAACAATGATATTTCCTTGCACAGTGCTGAGTCGCGCGTGTATGATGATTACGTATTGTCTGAACACGAGAAAGCAGGAAATTCTTTACCGAATTTTCTGGGTTTTCACATCATTTGGTTCGAGGTAACAATGTTGTGTTGACATCCAAAGTCTACACATTTTATTTGCCTGTAGCAGCTGAATAAGCCCTTCACCGCTTTTTCTGCTCTTTTGCTGACGGTTTGCGAGATGGATGAAGGCTAAAACGTGCTCCCTACTGATCCCTACTAGATTTCGTTAGTTGCTAACTTGGATGTCAACGGTCCGAGAAGGCACTGGAAACGATTCGAACATGGATATCGATATTTTCCAGGTTACTGAATTTTTTATAAGTTCAAACAATTCCACGATTAATTTCATTGTACTTGAAATTAGTCGTCCAAACGTAGCGAAAAGAGTGGCGTTTATCGTGCGTATTCCAAGCACTGTTTTCGCACTTGACAACTCTGAAACACGACATAAAGTTAAGTCAGGAGCCCATCTGACTGTGGGCTCCTGGTAAAGAACCATTTTTAAATAATGTGCCCTTTCTGGTTCATATTTTGTGACTGCATATCGCTGATTTGCTCAGCATTGTTCCCATTAAAACAAGATCTCCATAGGGGATCTTTATTTATTTTTAAAATTCACTTGTTTTTAAAATAAAATGAAACTTTCTTCCACGTGTTTTGAATTATTTATATGCGACTGTTATACCTCACTTCTTTCACCGAAGATCGTTAGAAATGTGTCCGAGACTTATGATTTACAAAGACTAAATCGAGATAGATGGAAACTTGTTTCCACTCACGATTTACCTACATTACAATTATGTTTGAAAACGAAAAAGTATTTGCCGCAATTTCTTTCTTCGGCGAAACCGTTATGAAGTTTCACCGCGCGAAAAAAATTGAAAACCTTTCACCGCTCAATAAAAATTAATTAGCTGCGTTTTGTTAAAATAGTTTTCGCTTGCGTGTTATGCACACTGGAACTTAATTAGATGATCAATCTGCCAGGAATTTTTATGTAATAAATTCAACACGAATATTTTGTCAGTTCAATATTTTGTTTCACAAAAACAAACTGCTTTTCAGAAAATTTAAGGCGTTGCCCTTTCACGCTTGGATACTAATTGTTTACAAAACAAAAGATTGTGGAGCAACACAAAATGTAGAGGTGATCGATGTCAAGGAGGGAAATTTGTTATGTAAAAATTTTTATGTATGTACCATTTTGATGTTTTTTCGTCAAAAAAACATCACCCAATCAGGTGTAAAATTTAATTTTGTTTTAACTGGGTTCGTTTTCATACCAGATCCAATATTTTGTGCCAATATTTCGCTCTGGTAAGTCGAATATTTCTGTAACGACGTAAGATAATAACTTCTGGGTTTTCACTGGCAACATTGCAAGGAAATGATTCATTACAGCTGAAACAATGCAAATCTTGTTAACAATTTGAAAGCGGATATACATCAGAACCACATTGGCGCAGTATTAACAAGTTCATGCCAGTCGAACATCTCCCTCGAGAGTGTTTTTTTCCGGAAATCTAAACAACAGAGGTTTGCGGTGAAATAGAATTACTATAAATATCTAAGCAGTGCATTAGCTGACATCGTTGCGGTTTCCTCGCAGAAGACCACAAGATTTTCGTACACTTGTTCGAAAGGCCAGCTGTTTTAGTGTTTTAAAATCTTTTCCATGAGAAAAGATTATCTGATAACGGATAATGAACAATAAAAAATAATGGATTTTTAATTCTAAACTGACTGATAGTCATATTTACTCGCATATGCTACCTGCAATACAATAGAAAAGTCCATTTGAACAGTTCGTAGGCAGTTCAAAGACTTCGACCGCAAAAATGTACGCTGTGAAAGATCCCACACACATTTTTATTTGACTTGAAGAAAGGTTAAATCTTAACCGGAAGTGTACAAGGGACGCTTTATTATCCCAAATGTCTTGTCATGCAAATAAACTCCCTCGCCCTGTCACGTTTGTTGTGACACTATTGTTCTGGGCATGCCCAGTCAAGCGCCGACATGCAAAATTTATTCAAACAACAAAAAAACTCCTCGCGGTTCAGTCACAAAGTGCAGTCGTCTCGAGAGCAGGTAGTTTTGCTGGAGTAGACATCAGACCGACTGCCGTCTTGGGTCAAACTGCAGAGGATTCATCGCAAAACATGCCGGGATATCGAGCTTTTTTCGTTCCAGCAGTGAGCGAGAATTTATTATGCCGAATTTGTCATCTGCCTGTTCGAAACGCCGTTCAGGTGTCTGTTTGTGGACATCGATTTTGCGATTCTTGTCTCAATGGAGCATTCAGTAACACGAGGTAAGCAAAGGATGTTAATTTTCTTTTGATCCTGGTCTGATTGATGCGCTAAACGTAGTCTTAAGCAGGTGAACTTCTGCGGCAAGATCGCAAATCTCGTTTTGTGACACCTCTGGAAGGTCGATTTGAAATGTCGCCACCGAAAACAAATTTCTCGATTTTTATTGGATTTATTTAGGCGATCGGTTCAAAGTTTTGTTTTGTTTCCTCTGCCAATTGTGCTTTCTTTTACTTTCGATGCCGTTCGTACATTGTAAGGGAAATTACGTTTTCCTCGTGAACCGAATTTTGAATAAAAATTTGATAGAATGTGCAAATATTTTTACAAGCAACTTTATATATTACTCAGGCTTCGCAGTGGGGCTCCCAGTAAAACATGCTCGTTTGTCTTAATTTTGCGCGTAACTACAGTCCTGTATTTTTTCACGAATCGATGATCAACGAACGTTCCTGCACCGCATCTCGAGGTGAAAAACAGTAATATGTGGCTTGTTGAACGACTGTTGACTTGGAACATCGGCTGTTATAGGACGGTTAGAGCTGCGATCGCTGAATACAAAGGGCCTATTCACAACTTGTAAACATTTATTGTGTAGAAGTTTTCAAGACAGAGAACAAAAATTAGTGGACTTGCTTTTCAAAGACCGGTAAATATACAAGGGAACTTTACAAGCAGTTAATGCAGGCAGCGATCTTTTAGCAACACCATTCACATGTTGTGTTACAAGCGCATGTATAGATGCCGTCGAATTTTAATATTCGTTCGATTTGGAATGTTGCTGGAATTATCCTCCATTATTTTAAGACTTTTGTAAACAATATTACGTTTCTAGAATATTTTTGAAACTGAAACGCCAGTTAAGTCATTTTTCCATCTCTTCGACTTTGACGGCGAATTTCGATTTCGAAGCATTTACATGTATGTTCTAAAATGTTACAGAGTCAGGAGTTTCTCACTTTCCATTCAATCTGTACAAAATTAACGCCGAAACTGAGGAGCCTTAATACGTAAGAGGTTTACCCATTTAACATTTTTCAATTTGACAGACAAAATAGTGCTCGTTGTTATGACACTAATAGTTGTCGAGAAGAATTTCCTTCGCAAATATACAAGGTAGGAAAATATCTGAAATTGTTTAATCTTTTTCCATCAGTGTTTTTTGCAAAGTTTACATTCCACACCGTAGGCTGGTTGGCAACTTTTGTATTCTCACTTTTCGTGTATAAACGAGAATTCGAATGCTTTTTAAGAGTGGGATTTTCGTGAAACCTTTTTCCCAGGAAATTACGTATTTCGTTAGTTCGTTGTCAGGTACGTTTTGGACTGCAGATAAATCCCATACTTCCGATCCGCTTTGGGACAAGATCAGCCTTTGATGACTCGTGTGTTAGGTGACTCATGGGTTGAAAATTTGGGAACTAATCCAGGAGGTCGAAAAGGTGGATTTTTTAAAAAACCCGATTTATTAAAGAAACTGATGAATCTAAAGCGATAACACGGACATGTACCAGATTTTTATAAGATGAGCACTTGCAGTCAGTTAGGCGATTGTAGCATACTAAAATATAGATTATTGAGATCAATAACGGCTATAATAACATATGCATGCAAATTACAGGAGCTCATCTTTGGAAATGTGGTTTGTCGGATTAAACGATATTGTACACAAAAAAAAACTGTTGTCCACTCGGACGGAAGGAGCACAATTATCTTGCAAAGCCATGAGGTATTTCACACCTTATCCTAAATTAAAAGATAAATTTTAATTAGCAGACAGGAAAGCCTCAATTCTTTGCAATGTTTACAGAAAGAAATGCCATCTTGTCACATTTCATTTCGGCGGTGAGTCATACAGCCCGAGGTACTTAAGCGATAGAAAGAGAAACGTGCGTGACATCGTGTGAAATCGACCTGAGCTGACGTTGATTGTAGCTGTAATTGACAACTTTTCTGTTTTGAATATCTCTGTGACAAAGTCTGTGGCAAACTAATAGTTGAATCAACAGTGGAGCTTGCTTTCAGTTTGCGAATGTCATGTTTAGCTGTTCTTCACAATATCCAACGCATACAAGCGTTTTAAAGAGTAAACGAACAAATGGCGTCGAGTAAATACAAATCGTCTAACCGGAATAAAGCATAGTTCTTTTGCGTGCCGTCGTCTCGTAGAATCTTACATTGCGTGAGCAATTAAACTAAAACATTGTCATTAACCTTCCAGAATTTCGCGATAATAATAATCTTGGCTTTTTGTTACGTGATCTATTGTTGTGTGTGCCAAAAATTTGGTTTGAATTGTTGAAACTCTTTTCGGGAAAATTCCCACTTTGCTTGAATAAGATAGTTTTGTTTGCTCGGTGGTTTACTTTTAAAGTTGTCAGCTCAAGTGCTCTTTCTAAAACCGCTCTAATTTGCATTGTAAGGTCTCGGGGAAAGTTTAATTTTGACATGTTTTCTCTTCTGTGGTTTTAGCTTACGGAAATAAACAGCGATTGAAGTCCTGGGGTGTTTCAAGATGAAATAATTGTTCTAAAGAGAATTTGAAGATTGTACATGTCTACCAAGTAAATGCGAAACAACCTTGAAATAAAAAACATGATTGGTTTTGTTCTCAAAAATCGAAGCGCAATATTTGAACGAATTTAGGATTTCTGTCTATAGATATTGCTTTTTTAAATGCTAATGTTGCTTATATTTTGTATCGGGTTTGCTTGTACTTGAAGTGGCATAATAAATAGGTTGTAAGGAGTCACGATGAAGCCTCGTAGAAAAGGGTGTGATGTTATGGCTAAAAATACAATACTCTCGGCAGGGTGATAGCTAATTGATATGACAATTTACACCACACAATATTTTTAAAGATAAATTAAAATAGGCTTTCTGCGGTTAACAGGAAAAAAGATACGCGAATCTGTGCTCGATTTGGATCCAACAAAGCCGCCTTTTTGCTCTTTCGTTTTTAAGCGATAATTTTCTGACATCACTTAGTTGTTTTGGCACTTTGTCAGCATTTGACAGAAGAACACAAACTGAGCAACATTTTTGCGGAAAAGAATTGTCAGAGTAAATTTTCGCGGCGTTTTATTGACGTTGCATTTCAAGTATCGAGTTTTGAAACAAAATCCCGCGGTACAAAATAAGCTAATTAGATCAGTTGAGAGCGGTCGAGTTCTTTGCTTTTATTCCTAAGTATTCATAATTATCTGGCGACGCCCAGTTCCCATTTGTCAAAAGAAAAACGATACGCTGAGTAGTCTTTCAATTTCGCGTCGATTGAAAATGCCTGTCAACTGCTTATCAGCCAAAAGTTGTAATGATAATGTTTGTTGAATCGGCGAGTAGATCGACAAATTCTCGCTTTTAATTGGAAACGGATCGATTTTCAAACGCAGTTTATCTAATGCCTCGTCTTTATATTTGGATCGTTCCACCTTCCAGGCAAACGGCCCGACTCCGGTGCCCAGTGGATAGTTCAAGCATCGATTTGTCCCAGGTAAGGACTTGTTAATTTCAGTAGTAGCACACTGCTGTAGATTGGTTTCCTAGGGCCTGTTAAAATTGCACATGTTGCGGCGGTTTTTAGAATGTTTATTGCGGCATTGATTGTTAAATAATAGCCACTTTGACTTGTATGCCGCTAAAATCAACGATATACGAGAAGAACAACACTGCTGGAACTCATAGAAACAGACAAACATGTCTGTTACATTCACAGTTTTGTAAGCGTGCATTATTCGTTCGTGTGCGTGCTGTTGTGAACAAAAAATAAATTTACAAGATAACACACCTTGAGAATTAAGAGAAATCTATCCAGTGTGAACGTGAAAATTTTCGCTTTTGGCAATTTCGTTTCATTCTAGCTTCTTCAACTTTATGAATAGTTTCCCTGTTCGTGAGAACGCAGGAGCGAAATGTAAATCAAGATTCAGCTTTCTTTGTGACATCAAAGGTTAGCGTCTTGATAAACATCTTAGTGATGAAAACAACACCATTTTAAGGTCGCTTTACCGACGCTTCAATTCGCCAGGATTTATTCATGATGGAATGATGTATTGCTTTTGTGTCTGTCTGCGGGGTTTATAATGGTACCTTTGTGGGGGATTAACGTCCCGGCGCCCTGTTTACTGATCCCCAAAAAGATTAAGTTGCTGCTGTAGTTTAGTGTTGTGCGACTCAAACCAGCTAGATGTGTTCGTGACCTCCATAGCAACTTAAATTTGGGGATGCTAAATTGGCTTCACCACCCGTGTAGATCGAGAACAAAATTAATTAGTTATTCCCTCCGTAGGCTATGAGCCACCCACCAAGATTTTGGAGAATCAGTCTAAACAACCTTGTCATGGAAGACCGCGTTTAGCGTGAATCGCAAAACCTTTAAACAGAAACATAATTGTAACTTTGTATGAAGAGCTGAAGTTGCTCTGTGGCTCCTATCTTGCGAAACGCGCGCGGAGACTGGATTGGAGAAAACTCTGTTTCCAGGATCTTTTTCTTTTTCCGCATCTCTGGGAATGAGTGGAGGCTTGTGTGCGATAGTAAAAGTTAAGTTAGCTTGCTACAGACAGTTCTTCCTGCCATTCATATTGCGGCTTTCTGAGTCTTTGTTGTGTTACGTGACAGATCTATGCAGATGACGTGACAAATCAGATGATATTTTCACTGAATGTTTATTGCGATCACTACCAGCTGGGCTGCAAATGGAAGGGACAACTGAAGAAACTGGAGGTATGTGAAGAACCATTCATAACTTTTGTTAGAAAACAGCCCTAAGAAAATACGCGCACCGATTGGTTAAAAATCGTGTTTTTATTAAGCAATTAGATTATGGGCTCGAGATTTCTATAGTCGAATTGTTTTAGGTTAAATCTACGAGACGTTCAAAACTTTATCTAAATCCTCTTCACAGTCACTTCGAAAACGCAAAGAAGCGGCAGTTATTTTGTTAACAAGCGCACTTACCTGATTAAAATTACACCGTGTGAAACACCCCCCTCCCCCCACACAGACACTTACCTCCCATAGGTAGAGCCCCCTCTCCTCAAAATAGGTTCCTTCGCGAGGATAAACTTCTCGGTAGAAGGCCGCGTTCGAGCCTGGTGGCCGGTCTAGTCGGCGGTTATCTCCGGGTCTCGTAGCATGATAAGTTTCCACCCAGTATTAAATTCGTCTGCGCTACCCATTAGATGGCTCTGTAAAAACATAGAGTCTTCAATAACTTAAGAGCTCAGTAAAATCGATACATCCCAAGCTATAAGCTGGACCGTTCGATGTGGAGTCCAGCGGAGTAGTCATAACGCCACCACACCTCTCTCCCTTAGGCGGGCAAGGATACCTCTCCCACCCCTTCCACGTTAAAGGACTGTTACACAGGTTACGAGCAAGGGGTTTCCAAACAAATTCCCATAAAAGAAATACAGTTGCTCGGGTTGTAACAAGATTGCGCTGCTCGATCATCTTTTAGGATCACATGGCCAATTGCAAGTACGCGATGGTGGATTGCATTGCGGGATGCGGTCAGAAAGTTCAGCGAAGGAAGATCACCGATCATGTGAAGAAAGATTGCGTCAAGCGATGGGTGAAATGTCCTCGCTGCAAGAAGGAAACAACTTTTGAGAAGCTACAGGTCAGAGGAATCACTTGTCAATCGTAACTTCACTGCCCCATTCTCAACTAAACTCCCCTCCCCCTAACATCATGAAATTTATTGTGCTCTTTTACCCCCCCTCCCCCCCCCCCCCCCCCCCCCCCCCCC
>OMLO01002082.1_pt1 | contig 15890 bp, 10 predicted proteins | sample 1674811 | NCBI WGS metagenome assembly OMLO01 (sample SAMN06265003, study PRJEB25207) | coral metagenome | isolation source: Coral host | place: Mexico:La Bocana,Puerto Morelos, Mexico | collected 2008-11-13 | reverse complement strand
ATTGATTTACATCATCCCATGGTCTTTGAGCTACGTCTCTAAGAAAATCCTCCTTGTTGAAGTTCTTAAAACTTCGAGTAGTAATAATTTTGGCCGCACCAAAATTGGTATAATGCGTTTTTCGAATTAAGTAAATAAGGGAGTGGTCGCTGATCCCTAAGGGCACAACTCCTGATCGAACTATTTTGTCCGGGGTATTAGTTAAACACAGATCAATTAGTGACTGAGATTGAGGTGTATTGTTTTAAGTCTGTGCTCTATCTTAATTGTTTGCAGGAATTTCTATTGGTTAATATTTTTTCCGGTTTTTTCAACATGCAGGACTCTTTTTCTTAATAAATGTTTTCTGCAAACACCTTCCATATGATTTTTTACCATGTATAAACAAAATGTAAATAAATAAATAAAATATTAAATAAATAAATAAATAAATTTATTTTATTTTATTTAATAAGCATAGTGTTTTGTACCATAATTTCTTGTTACAGGATGCTGGTGGTTCCTTTCATACCTTAGCATTCAAAGAGCTATTCCCTTTAGAGAAGGAGTTTGCAGGGGATAAAGTAGATCCAGACAAACAGCAAGCCTACACGACATACCAACAGGCTCTCAGTAAACTCTCGTATGGTGTTATTTCAAGTGTAGTCAAACTGGAAGCAGGCACAACGGAAAAAGACTTAAATGCCAAAATTGCCCAGACTATCATTCTTCCGCTCCTTGGTCAACAAGGGTACTGTTTAATGAACAAGGATCATAAGTGCAGTGGAGTTACAGGGTTGAAAACACCTGACGAGTGTAAAGTGGAAGGACTTTGGATAGGTGGGCACTACTATAGGCTTTGTTTTACTTCAAACTTGTTGTAGCCAGCATTCTATGAAAGTCACCAAACTGCATGTTATCAAATGCCTATGTCAATGTGAATATCATTAAAAAGATAATTTTGTAATTTGCATCTGAAAAGATTTCCGTACGTCGCATTATCCTCAGTTGCAAGCGAGTTCCAGTCCAATACCGAGAATTCCAATAAAGTCTACGGTATTTATACTACATGTACTTAGAGCTTTTCCTAAAAATGGACATCAAATTTAAGACGACTCCTGGCTGTAAAATTCTCTCAGTCAAAACACAAGACTACAATTGAGCTGTAATGTTGTAACATGCAGTAGTGCATGGTTATCTTTCTCCCCCTCTTTGAACTTGACTAGTTGTACACTCCAAATGTTACTCAGCCAGGAACCCCTTGTAATTATCATTTTCATCATCATTTTACTCATCATTGTCGTCATCATCGAAGTTTTTTTTTTGTTTTGCACATTTTAAAAGTCTCAACATGCATCTCAACAAAAATGCAATGTTTGCTTAAATATAACAAGGTTCATGTAATCTTGAATAACATTAGTTTTTCCTTATAGGTTTTGAAGGTGCATTATTTGGTGAGCCAGACTGGTTTGCATCTCCAAGAGGTATGTTGACTCAGTGTTTAAAGAACTTGTTCTTAATGGTTGCCGGTATACCTGAGGCAACTAACAATTTAAGCAAGGATGGAACTAAGATGTACATTTATTAAGATAGCCTTGTTCATTTTTATTTTAAATTTATTTTTTAGCTGGTTGGCTTTGCCGAATACTCTCTACACCACATTGCCACATGAAGCAAATTTGTGGTACTAAATTCGAAAGATAGTATGAACAGTATTTAAGATAAACAGCAGTAGCCATTTTAAAAGAGTTAATTAAAATGCATTTTGTGTCAGTCAATAGCTAGTGTTTTAACATGAAGTCTATGCAGACTCCAAGGAGTACATTACACACTGACTAGATGTATGCGATGATTAGTTTTTGTGTATTCCTGTTGACTTCAGGACTTGAAGTATTTAGCTGTTGTTGCTTTGATGTGATTTTTTTTCTTACAGTATCAACATGAATTTAACCACTTATATATTAAACTATGTGAAATATTTGCTAGCTGTCTCAACAATTTGCTTGTTGGAAAAATTCTCACTAGTCTAGATAGCCACTCAAGATGGGTAACATACCTACGTATGCTACAAAATGTGTAACCATGTATTTTCAAGCATTGCATCTGTCTATTGACAGTAACCCAGCAAACATGGTCTATTTGTAAGAAGAGTTTTAATATTTATTATTGCAGGTTCTGAAGATTTTTGTGTAGCTGGAATAGGTAAATACAGTGATTCCCTTTCCTGAAATTAAAATGAATTCCTAGGGTTGCCATAGTCAGGGAAAAAAATGGCATGATGATCTGTCAGGGTTGGTGAAATGTCACCATTTTTAAAAGGTAAAGGAAAATCTTTTGTTTTCAAAGTCAGTAAAATGTCAGGTCAAATGTCAGGTCGAATTCAAAGTCAGGTGCAGTAGTTTTGGTTAGTGATATTTTGTATATAGTTTTTATTACCATTCACTCAATGCATGTTCAGTGAAAACTGATTTAGGTTAGTGAAAAATAAGGGAGTTACAGTATTTAGTTTCTGATGTGTGGCAATCCCTGATTCTGCAGTAAATGGAACAAACCTAAAGAAATGCAAGAGGGTACATGAATATATTGTCGTCATATAAAAAAAAAATTAGAAATGGGAAAAAGACCAGGCTAACGATAATTACACTGTATTAAGGAACTGTTGAAGCAGATGATGATGAAGATGATGATGTCGAGGATGATGATGATAATGATGGTGAGTACAATTAATACAGATGCATTTTTTTTAAAGTAACTATCATTGAATAATTGACCATTAATTGTCTATATCGATTTCATCAACACAGTTTACTACTAATTTCTATTTCTTTAACCAGAGTTAAGCTTTTGGCATTTTTACTTATAGCCACAGTTTTTTAGCATTTCATCATATAGTCATTTATTTAAGAAATAGAAAACAGGTTCTCCATGTTTCTATTGGGTTATAGAGACACAAGTGAAAGTTTGAGAGAACGAGAAATGTTGTGAGAACACAAGCTGCAGGTGAGTGTTTCCACAGCTTTTTTGAGTTCTCCAAAACTTTCACAAGTGTTTCTAAAACTTCATAGAAACACGGAGAACATGTTTTTAATTATTAATTCCTTCAATAGAACCTGCGAGTAAAAAGCATAAAGGGGCAGGTAAGACTGTTTTGTTGTTTACCATAAATAGACCAGACTATTTTATGGTTTTACTATAAGCTGATGTATAACTGATTATTTCTCAGGACTAATTCGTTATCATGCATTTACATGCACCCTGAGAAAGTGAGTTCACGTAACTCTTAAAGGGTCTCTATGGAATTTCGCATCATGAATTTTTTCCAGCAACTGGCTATCTTTTAAACTGTTATCTGTTAAATCGTCCATGTGTCCTCCACGAGGAGAGGAGAAGGAGATATGAACTGATGTTAAGGTGAAACGAGAAATATCACTGAAAAGCGAACCATTACTGCCAATACGCAAAGATTTCGAGAACCTTTGAGAAAACCAGGAAAACCCGTGTCTCAAGTCGTTATTCATTATTTAACATTACACTTGTTTTGGTATGTTTCAAAACAAGGTAAAATCAGTAGTTTAGTAATCTTTTATTGAGAATACGATCAAGTGTTTTTACAGAAACTGCACAGTGTAAATGATTAAAAATACTGAGAAGATTATTCTCCGGGCAGAAGATGACAACTCTCCAGACAAGAATGAAGCAATGGAACGGAAGGTTTCATCCACATCGCAAGCCATAGCAACATGTATAGGGTTTTCTTTTGTGTATCGTAGTCGCCACCCTAAGTTAGTAAACTTCATTCCTACAATATTAACAAGCAATCAGGGTTTTGTGGTGCTGCTTTACGATTCTGAAATGGATGTTCTTCTCAAGTGTGGCTTGCCCTGGAGCCGGCAGTTTTTGTTAGTGTTGTGGGCTGTATTAAACTACAAATTATTTCTCAACTCAGCGAAGGTGAATGGAAACTTGAAATTTGGTTATAGCAAGAATAATGGAAGGTACACTTTAAAGAAGGTGGCGCCAGAAAAAATGAAGTATTTGGTTCAATGTCTACACCGCCCCTCATCAACATTTCAACAGCAATTACACAGTGACACTATATATTTAAGGAGTGGTGGATGGAAAGTGTTAATTTAAATTGTAAACTAAAGTTTCTAGCTTGTCAGCGATTTTTTTCAGTATTGACAATAAGCGTGGCTGTCTGTGACAGATGAAAATTGATATACTGCAACAACATGCAACAGCGTAAAAATAGTATTGTTAGATGTACAGTATTGTGCGACAGTTCTTCGTTCCCTTAGAATTCTTGGCCGCCGAAATTTCAGATCGAAAATGGCATTTTATTTCAGCAGATGGAAACAAACTGGCATTAAATTTTTGCTAAGGTGAGCAATGGGGCATTTGCACTGGGAGGTCATTTGACATCACATTTTGAAAATGAAAGTTTTCCTTCGAAAAGCGATTAGTGGGTCATATTTTAAACTTGAGAAAGTTCGTAGCTGGTCACATGGCCCACATGTGAATAAAAATATTGCACTTGAACTTCAAGGAAAATGTTAAAATGATGTGGTAACATGTACAGCACATCTGAGTGAAACAACATGCAAGCAAAAAGTAGTTTTGACTTTCATACTCGTATCATCCATCATGGTGGCCAGTGCAAATCCTACTGTTTTGTTGAAAAAGTCAAAGTGCCACACATTGTCTCCCTTAAATGCGTTACGTCTCAAGTTTAGGGTGTAGGTGTACTTTTTGTGCTCTGTCAATTTTGGCATCAGTAAGATTCCAACTGTTAGGTTAAAGGAAGCATTGGTCATGTGACCTCGTAATGCACTTGGCCTATAATTATTTTGTTACATGCAAACGAAAACTCATACCGCTCCCTTAGCCGTTTTAATTTGTTCTCGATAAAGCGCCAGTTTAAAAGTGATAGTTGTAGGGGGTGTATTGCTTATTACCATAGACGCCTGTTCAGGCAGAGTACTACCCTTCTAAATCCCAATTTGGGACACAATGCTCCTTGTAAATAGCTGATTAATTCGAAAATAGTTAAAACAGCCTCCAAAACCAGTAGAAAGCAAAAAAGCACCACTTACTGTGTGAAAAATCTTATTGTAAATAGCTGGTTAATAAAAAGAAATGTTAAAACAACTTCATAAAACAGTGAAAAGCAAAAAAGCATCACTTTGTGAAAAATATAACTGTGGTACGGTAGCTCAGGAGATATATTTCTGGATTTTCTGAAGGTAACTGCAGCACTTTAAGAGATTACATTTACTGATTTTACTTAGGTCAGGGAAACCCGCTAGTGTTTTCAATCCACAGCGACGGAGATTAAATTTGGAAGAAACATACAATCCCATGCAAATAGTGGCCCGATTTATACTGGACACGGATCATCCGTCTGGGACGAGCTTGGACAAAGAACGGTAGCTCATCTAATAATCCGTCTGTGTATAAGTACGGGCAAGCAGACGGATCATCCATCCGTTCTTTGCCTAAGCTCGGGCCAGTTATGTAAATAAAGAGGAGATGTTGGCAATTTGTCTGATAACATTGTTTTATAGCCTTGACGCCAACACTTCCTGCTTATTTAACTTTCGAACAAGCATATCTTGCAAGTTTCTGTTATTGTTGTTATTGTTCTGTTTCATTCTGTGTAATAAACTCAAGTTTTTACAGTTAATGTTTTCAGTGCCATTTACACGCTTTATTTGGAAATAATTTGTTCACTTGTTCACTTGGTCTGGTACAAAATAAGGGCCTTATTTTGTACCAGATCAAGTGAACAAATTATTCAGTGTCACGTGACCGACGTAAAAGCGTTACCATTGTCTTTTGAATTGCATCATGGCACTATTGGTCTTTGATTTCCTCAAGTTTCAAGAATTTCTCTGAAATACCTTCCGTGAAGTCAGTTGTACCTTGGATTAGGCATATAACAAGCCAAAAATTGTCGGGGGGGGGGGGGGGGGGGGGGGGGGGTGGGTGGGGGGGGTTGCTAGTTGGATCGCGCGGAGGGTCTAATGTTTGTTCTATTTTGTAAAAAGTTACCGCAGTTACTTGTAGAAAATATCACTTTTCACAATGATAATTCAGGCAAAGCTTTTCACAATTACACCAATAGAGTTGTGCAGGTCTTTACAGCTTTACTATAAAGTATCGTTCATAAGCCGAAACTGATCTATATTTTTGGTTATGTTCTTTCTGTGAACAGTCGTTGCTATGGCCGTTGCTACATAATTAACAATTATCCTGCGAAATCGCGCGGGAAAATCGCCCGATACTTGGCCTCGTCGGCTAAAAACAGGCGATATTCCGCAAGATTGAGCAGGATAATTGTTTTAATATTCAACAAATTGATAACAAAACGAACAATTTTATTTGGCCAGGGAAAAAAACTCTTATTTACAGTTTAGCTTGTTGCGGCGTACAAAATTACGTATATCGTAGGCTAACTGTTACCTAGAATTGCAGATATTGAGAGGATCATGACCATATTTGGACAGTGTTACAATTTGTTGAATAATAAAAGAATTACACCACTAAGAACTTTCCTTAAATGTCACACTCACCTAGAGGCAAATTCGGCGAGATCGTTTCAAAATGTTCTTACAAGTGTTCAATCGTCTTAAAATCTTATATTTTTAAGAAATTGAATTTTTCATGAACGTCTCTTAAGGTAATCAATCCTAGAATTGAAAATGCGACGCATACCGCATTTTTTTGTGGACAAACTTCGTGGAAAAGGTGTTTGAAAATATGGTAAGACGCCGTCTTTCGTGTTTAATTGTCTTTGATATATCTTCTCAATCGAAACTAAAACAAAGGAGAAAACAGAAATAAAACCATAGCAATCTTTGCTGATTAATATCTGATATCCATACAACATCACGGTCACGATAACCTTGAGAAAAGTTGGATGAATTAGTTACGAGTTAGAGATGTAACAAAAGAAAAACAAAACTCCTTTCTTGGGCTTGGTTCATTTAATGACCGTCACTATCAGAGTAAGAATACCCACCTTCAGACACCACACACTGACTCGGTGCCTAATTAAATAATGAAAAATCATTCAGAGATTAGACTAAGGCAGATGATCGATACAAATTAAATATTATTAAATACTTATGACGTAATAAAGATCTTTTCATATGATACAACTAACGTATGACATCGTCGGTGTCACAGCGTATTTGGATCCCCTAATAGCCAAAATATATTTTCCTATCCTGCTGCCATTAAATTCAGTTCTGTATTGTTCGGAAGATGGCAAGTTCAGACAATTCATTCGAAGTAAATGACAAAATGTTGCAGAGATTTGTGAATGCCAAAAAACAGCAGTTAATTCTTGAGATCGAGGGGAGAGCGAGGATCAAACTCTACTCTCTAACAGTGTTCCATATTAGAAACGGATTACAAATCAAAGCCTTCTAATGACTGGTCCAACAGATTGTGTCCCTTTTACTTACTGTGGATTTGGTAAAGTCTACAAATATTCAGTCCTAACAATTCCTCGCTATCTTTAAATATTACATTACATATCTCGAACACTGCGAGCGAAAAGACAGTTTTTTGATTCAAAGTAAGAAAAAACAGCCAATAAGAATATAGCATTAGCAACACGTGATAAAAGTTCCAGTGCGCATCCTTCGTTGAATATGTGACCTGGGGTAAATTGGCATTTTAACTCCATTTTACGAATTGAAAGCCGTTTTTCAAAATTTCAAACTGTACTACTGCATTTGCATGATACTGAAAGTACGATAACACTGAAAACTGGACGACAAAGCAGATCTTCGACGGAAACGAGAAGTATCGATTCGTATGGCCAAGCATGACCGTTTGTCGCCACACTAGAGTAACGAAACCCGCATAACCTTTTGTTGTCACGTTACATAGTAACGAAACCCGCATGACTGTATGCCGTCACGTTGCAAAGTAGCGAAGCCCTCGGCCTCATTTTCGATAAACACTTTGTAACAGTCCTGGTAATACGTTATCAAAGATATAACTGACAGAATTAACAGAAGTGTTCCACGCTCCGAGGGAGATAATCTCAGTATGTCAAGTCAAATACTTGTATCTATGGGATAATTCCTCGGCACTACATCACCAAGGCTTATCTTCTAATCATTGAATACCGCTTGATATCAGAAGTTATATTAATAAATAATTCTTGCTCGGCATGCACTAAGGATTATTTATACCTGACCTATATATACAACTAAAAGTAACGTTAAGTTAACTACATCTTGAATTCTATGGAAGTGAAAGTACGAAGCCTAATTTTCACACACAAACTCGCGCAACATGAAACACCTTACATTAAGAAGACATTAAAACAATGAAAAGATGGAGAATTCTACATCTTCGCACGAGATAACCCCATTATTACCACAAGAGCATGTCACCTAAGAAAAGGAAGGGAAATCGTACGGAATTCCCCCAACAGAGGTCCAACTTATGACCTACTATTGCAGTAGAAGAACTATCTCCGACACCAGCGAGGACACTCCTAAAGCTACGAGGTATAACCCCACAATTATAACTAGTTAGAGTAGGGCCATTGTGTTTTGGAGGAGGGATTGCGCAATTTTCTGGGGCATAGAAGTTTTTTTACACCTTAAGGCCGTGCATGGTTTTTTTGATGGGATATAGCTTGTGCAACACATTTTTAACAACGAGAGACAAAATTATGATAGTAGAAAGCAATTGTTCATTTTTTCCACCATAGCTCTCCTTGCACGATTTTTTTGGGCAGTTTTTGCTGTGAAGGAATTTCTTTTTTCTCAAAAATTGCCCAGTCCCCCTCCCCCAAAGAATAATGGTCCGTCCCATTGTAAAAAGAATGCCATGGTCACGTGAAGAATACACGCATAAATAAGCAACAGCAGTACTACTCACTCTTGGCTCACGCGGATCACACTTATAATATAGAAATTACTTAATAAATTATTAACGATAAAGTATTGATCTATAACGAAGATGATTGTAAGTCAATATGGTCTAATTAGTTATTGATTATCTCAGAGTTTTCCAAGACCCTAGATCCCACTATCGACTTGTCGAACACCGGATGCTGTCAGCTGCTGGCGCAAATTCAGCGAATCAAAGAAGGACCTCAGAAGAGATGCGTCGCACGTAAGGGACACAAGGCTTATACGTACGATGTGTCGATATTTATGGCAAAAATAAATGAACTACATTTGACTTCATGGGTTGTCTTTGGATCTGAAACAGATGAAGTAACAAACTGGTTAATTTTCTTACTCGAAATTAACTGAAGGCTCAAAATCCCAAAATATGCTTATCTGCATTTCCATTACATTACATTCATTGTTACAGTACCTAAACTTGAAATATGAAAACCAACTAACAGACACCGACTGACAGAGAGACTGGCTGACAGACAGAGACTGGCTGACAGACAGAGACCAAATGACAGACAGACACCGAATGACAGATAGACACTGACTGACAGACACCGAATGAGACAGATACCGTCTGACGGATAGAGACCGCCTGACAGACAGACACAGACCAACAGACAGAGACACTGACCAACTGACAGCCAGACAGGCAGACACACATACAAAAAGATATATTATACTTTAAGACAGCAGACGGACAGACAAACCCTGTTATATTACCTATTGGAGGCTTTTTGCATGTAGCGTGCCTCTTGCCTCTTGCTGAGTCTCTCTTCTCGCCGTCTATGTGATGAGCGCCGCCTCTCTCTGTAACTTCTGAAGCTATTCTGAATGATGGCCGCCGCTCTTCTGCTTTTCTTGAATCTCTCGTGTTCTCGGTATGTCCGATACTGACTCTGGATGATCAGGGCTGCACGCGTCATTTTCTTGAATGAAATGGACTGTTTGTTAAAAAAACGCGAAAACGAAATCAGTCGCTCGGTAATAGCGGCACAAAGCTCATACTGACACAGTGGTTTTCTAATTCACTCACTGTATCAAAACCTTGAGCAGCTATAGCCGGCACTAATCACAGCGCTGATATTTTCTCATTAGTGAGGGATTTTATGAATTTGCTGCGCCTGTCACTGGTTACAAGTCTCCCGCAACTGTCGCTGATTTTAAGTTATCTCGCGACTGTCGCTGGTTACATGTTCTCCAGCGTTTTCCACCAATCAAACATTTCCGGCAATTCCCACTAGCCAACGTTTCTGATTGGTTCGTTACTCTTTTTCCACACTGTCAATGGCTCCGTAACTTGATTTTATCGCTTTGAATACTGTTTGTAAGGCAGCCTAGCCACTCACCTCTTTATATCTGCGATATTGATGTTGGATCAATATGGCGGCCTCTATCTCCTGTTGCTGTTGATGGCGTCTTGTCTTTAAACACAAAGAAAACACATGTTAACGGTGTTTTCTAACAGAAGACAAAAAGGGGTTTAAGAACAACAAGAAGGTAAGGGATTTTTAACCTTGTAATTTCTGTAAGCATTCTGGATAATCTTGGCTGCTTCATAAAGCTCCCACTGCTCGCGATCTGTAAATAAATCAAACCAAAACAATTAAGGAGATGTGTTCCTTTGCTATGTAATCTTAGTTGCTCGCTATCTCAAGCCAACACTTCCTGTGGAAATCTCTGAAAGTTTAAAATTCATAAAACTCTAGAATTTCATATAGAATACAAAATTAAAAACTGTAACTTCAGCTTACCTGTCAAAGTAAGATCAGAGAAATCTCTTTCTAACAGCTTACGAGAGCTAGAGATAAACTCCTGAAATTCGGTGGTGTCTGGTCCAGCGGGAGAGGAATGAGGCGAGTTTAGGAAGCCAGGAGAACCCGGAGAGAGGGAAGACTTGGACGAGCAAGGCGTGAGAGGGGATGACTGGGACGAGGCCGCGCTAAAGGAACGCAGCCTCATTGCCGCGCCCCAAGCCCCGGATGTAATGAGTTCAGAATTCTCGTGTAATGGAGATAAATGACCCGATAATCGGTGATTTAGTTCTGCTTCCTGTTCGGCTGCGTTGATCATAGAATGTATCTGCACCAAGGTCTTTGCCAAAGTATTAGCTGGTTTTCTGTTCTGTAGAGGTTCTTCTTCCTCCTCGTCGTCCACAAACATAGGCGAGCTAGCTCGGTCAGCCATGTTTGCATCCACAGTGACCGGTAACAAAGGACAAATATTAGGGGCCGAGGATGGCGGTTGAGGAGAGTCCTCGCACGATGAGGCCATTGGAGATGGAGCACCATCTGAATCATGTTCTACTCCGATGATCAAACGACTGCAAGGGAATGGAAAGAGGTTAGTTCAAATGAATTTTGATTGAAGACACAAGTCAATTTGAACATTGTTTTCTAACTTGATCCAACTAATTTGCGTCGCCACACAGGCGTCCCGAACTCTGTTTTTGGACCAATCCACCATTACAATAAGCCAGTTTTGCATTCTTCAGTGGTATTGGACTGGAATTAGCTAACCACTGTGGCTAAGAGTGGGGAGTCTTTTCAATGATAAAACTCCGCATGAACCTCCATTCCAAGCTAGTTTCAGTAAAATATCTAGGACAAGAGCCTATTGCACACTCCGGAAAGTTAAATATAGCTATGACAGCCAACCCGTGTAATTCACTTGTACAAAACACTGCAACAAAAAAACCAATCGTTGAGTGATATTCATTTATTTGCCCAAATCAAGACAAAGAAGCCTTGTGCTGTTAAACTGCAGATGTGATTTTTGGTTCTCGAAGTTCCTAAGAAAGTGTCAAAAACCATGACAAATGAAACCCACCTGTAAGGAGAAGACAAGACGAAATCTTCAATACCATCGACCACGTCTAGAAAGCCCCTATCTCTTGCCAACTGCAGGGGCATGCGCCCGCGAGCATCAGGCTCCAACAAGGCTTTGGGTTCAATCTCTAGTAGCACCAGCGCAGTGTCTGTCTGGCCTAGCGCGCATGCCCAGGTCAGCGGCGTACAAGAAAATTCGTCCTTCCTGAGCGGATTCATTTCCTCTCTGACAAGTGAGCTGTCACTGCTACGCCATAACTTCAAAAGTGCGCAGACTAGTCGCTTGAAACCCAGCGCCGCGGATAAGTGAAGGAGCGTCATTCCTCGAAATGGTTTGTCACTCTTTGAGACGTTTCTAACCGAGCTCGTAGCTCGTTGGAAGATTTCACAAGCGGCGATCAGCCGGTCTTCAAACGTCATGCATTGTTTGCCGTGTGTGGTTTCCACAGAGTGGTTCGTCTGGTCCGAGTTAACCCTGGACTCTAATCTCTCCAGGCGATCAAGAATAGCCAGTTTAAACCGGTCATTATCGGTGGCAAGCCACTCATGACAGCTAGCGCCCGCCACGGGTGAATCACGTGCACGGTACTCGAACACGCATGCGTTGCTGACGATAAACCCATTACAGGCGACTTGTAGGGTAACCAGGCCTGGGTCGTGTGGAGGACAAAAACATCGCAGAACACCTGATTGATACAAGATCGCGGGCACGCTGCAGCCGTCGAACAAACACGTGTAGGAGCCTTGCTCCATCTTCCACTCACCAGTAATGAGCACTTTGGCTCCACCGTCGGGATAAGACCATTCAGGCGAGTAGTCGGTGATGCGCGCCGACACTGGAACCACGTGGTTTCCCGGCTGCAGCGAACAACATGCGTCAGCGGTTTTTCCTGCAGCAAGTGCACGGGAAGAATTGTTATTTAAGTCGCTTAGAAAAGTTGCTGGCGCTTGCTGTTGTACTGACGCGGAAGGAATAAGACAAACTTGGTTTGAGGTTGACTGTGCAATTGTTCGAGTAACGGACAAATCCGTAACGTCTGGACCGCCAACGTCTGAAGTCTGGGTACCAGACTCGCTGACGGATGTCTCGCATGATGACGTAAGCGTATTTTTAGTGACATTGACATAACACGACGTCACTACTGTGCTTCTCACTGGGCTGACAGGTTTTACAAATACGTAAGACGTAGTTGACGACCTACCAGAAGTTGTTGCTTGAGAAAACTGCTCTTGGTTGGCGGAAGTGAATTGATTCAGCGGAATAGAGGGTGGCGGAGTTGTGCACGTAGTTGTAACAAGGTTAGCGTTCGTTGTTGTCACGTCTCTGTCATTGTGTTTAGGGGATGAGGTCAGACAATCGGTAAAGCACTCTGGAATGACATGGCTCAGATCACAATCGAACATGTCATCGAACTCCAGCGAGTCCAGGTGAGCTAAGTCACTCATATCAACCGGGACATCATTGCCACTAGATTGCAAAGTTTCCGCGCTACAGTCGGTCAGCGGCCAGGCTCCTGGACTCCGCTGAACTAATCCTTCATCGCATTTCGCTGAATCAGCGAAATTTTGCTGCGAGTCCCGGTTTACGGGGAGTGGGACGCGAAACGGGCCGTCAAACACTCCACGGTCCGAGTCGGAAATGTTCTGCGCGGGAAATCCCCCACTTAAGGAATCTGAGCCAGAGAAGCTAAGTCGAGTACCTGCGTCAGACATATAGCTTCCATAGTCGCTTGAAGGGCTGCTGCCCAGATCCGCCACCCGGGGATTGACAAAAACCGAATTCCACTGGAGTCCAGCGTTCTGATTTGTCTCTCTAGAGAGTTGACTGGCCGAAATCGCATTCGACAGATGACTTTCTGGAAGAAAATGAGAATTAGATGTCGGAGTGACATTTGTAGCGCTACAGTCTTTGTTTCCGTGCGAATTCTGTACCTGATAAGATAAAGCGGACATTGACGGATGTGTTACCATAGGAACAACAGAAAGTATGGAAATGTCTCTTGGAGGCTGGTTTTGTGAGAAGCTTTGCGGACTGGTAACGAACACTTGGTTATCACGTGAAGTAGCTGCTGGCTGGTACGAGCTCAGGCAGGGGTCATCTACAGCGATGCAATCGTTCCCTTTGTGCGATGAATTGTCTTCCTCTAAAGAGGGCGAGCCTTCCCTGTGTCCCGTCACTGTCAATCCTCCTTGGTCATTTTTCGTTACCTTGATAACTTTTATGTTTAGTTTTCCTGCACGAGCTTTGGCTTGGAAGCTCTTATTCGGAGAAATCGAGATTTTGTAGACCGCTTTGTTTCTGTTCTTGTTTCGCTTGCCTCTGGACGATGAATTCTCGCCATCTTCGGAGGAAGAAGGTGATCCGGGAGGACTTTCCTCTGAGACCTAAAGATTTCAATTTGAACGAAAGGTGTTACACGAGATCCAAGAATCACTACACACGAACCAACTCGCGAGTCACTACACACTAACCAAATCGCGAGTCACTACACATGAACCAACTTGCGAGTCACTACACACGAGCCAACTCGCGAGTCGCTACACACGAGCCAACTCGCGAGTCACTATACACGAACCAACTTGCGAGTCACTACACACGAACCAACTCGCGAGTCACTACACACGAACCAACTCGCAAGTCGCTACACACGAACCAACTCGCGAGTCGCTACACACGAACCAACTCGCGAGTCACTACACATGAACCAACTCGCGAGTCCCCACACACGAACCAACTCGCGAGTCGCCACACACGAACCAACTCGCGAGTCGCCACACACAAACCAACTCGCGAGTCGCCACACACGAACCAACAACTCGCGACAGACGATCTCGGGACATACTTAAGTGTCCAATTTTACACACGATAGTAACTGTTTTTCATTATTTTTCCATAAATGGGACCTATGCTGTGGCTGTTGCCAACTAAGGCTGGAAGGGTCTGACCGTGGCTGAAAAGGTTAAGAAGGAACTGACTGAGAGTGAAGTGGCCAAAGGGGGCTTGGGGTGGGGCATGGGGCGGCCCCTGCTGTCTACCCGCTTCTCTCTCTTCTCTCCTCTTTCTTTCTGCTTTCTCTTCACCCCATCCTCGAGTAGAGAACCTGTTCAGAGGCTAGGAGTGACTGGGTACCATACTTCTACACCCACTGATCATGGGCGTGGTTGAATAGTCTAACCATTACTGTCGACCAGACATGAGTTCACAGACATGTTAAATCACACACATTAAATTCTCTTTTGCTTACCGTAATGTCAGGCTTGACATCATGTAAAACACCAGAATCTGGGAAACAGCAAATAAATTATCTTATAACAATTATCAGTTGAGTAGTATAGAGAATGTCCCTTATAACACAGCACAAGGCTACCAACAGCACTCAAATACAAAATCGTCGTTTATAATCCGTGTTAATCTTCTCTCTCTTCAATCAATATCATCCTTGTTCCTTTATGGTCTATTTGTATCTTTTAAGTGGTTTTCTATCATAGTAAGCTATTATTTTCTGATTTACTTCAATTTAAAGGCATTTTTGTACGTGGCCAAACTCACGATATCATACCTTAGCTTTTCTTTTAAACAAAAGTATATTTCATAAAAGTAAAGCACACTCTTACAGATGGCTTCCAGTTGATGTGAAATATCGTTACGACTGTCAGGTGATGTGTACACTGATACTGTGATGGGCTTGCTGCATTCTTCCACCAAATTCAAGTAATGAACCAATACTATCTGAGGATTCTAAGCACATCAACTACAGTGAGCAAATAGCTTGAAAATGTAAAATTTAGTGGACTGTTATAATGCTGGACGCATCATTTATTCCATATGGAAGTGCACAATCTGCTTAGTTAAGTTTATTCTAATAATGTAGTACAGGAAGGTAGACAAGAGTAGAGCAGACTAGGGCAGAGCAAAGCAGAGAAGAACACGCTAAGCACAGAGCAAAGTGGGCACAATAGAACAAAATTGGGCAAATTAAACCAAGGAGAGCGCAGCAGAGTATAGCAAAGCACAGAAGAGCAGCATGCAGTAGAGGAAGACTGGAGTGGGGTTGGTGTTGGGTATTGTAGGTTAATGCAGGGTACAATAGAGTAGGGTAGGGTAGGGTACAATAGAGTAGGGTAGGGTAGGGTACAATAGAGTAGGGTAGGGTAG
>OMLO01002081.1_pt1 | contig 15896 bp, 8 predicted proteins | sample 1674811 | NCBI WGS metagenome assembly OMLO01 (sample SAMN06265003, study PRJEB25207) | coral metagenome | isolation source: Coral host | place: Mexico:La Bocana,Puerto Morelos, Mexico | collected 2008-11-13 | reverse complement strand
CGCCCGCTCCCGGAACCAATCAGATTGCAGGATTTAGAGAATTCCGCCCGCTCACAAGCCAAGAAAAAAATAAATGAATTTATGATTAAGCAGTTGTGAAATTAAGGCCTGAACTCACAATGTGACCAGCTCCCAGATGGCTTGGTAGCTCAGTTGGTAGAGCACTGCTTCGGTATCTCGGGGGTCATGGGTTCAGGCGTTAATTTCACAACTGCTTAAGTTGTTTGCATAATTGCAATGATCAATCATAAATTCACATCTTTCTCCGCAGTTCAACCATGTCATCTTTCATATATTCATTTACAAAGTGAAATCAGTCGTGTTTTGGTTTGGACGGAACGATTTCTGTTTTTTTTCTTCTTTTAAAGGAATGTTCAACAAGGATGCTTTCTCCAAGATGAAGAGTAATGCAGTATTTGTTAATACAAGCAGGTAAAATTGAACAGTATGGCTTCCACGAAGGTGGACAGCGCTATCCACCAGATAAATCACTCTCAAGCGGATAGCGCGGTTTGTTTTGTTAACACTTATCCACTGGACAGTGATAAATCCGGCCTTCGAACAACTGGGGCCAGTATGGCTACATCAGTGTCGAGAAAAGTTCTGTTCTTTTACGTTAGCAAAGTAGAGATGTCTTACACGAGGCACCATTTCATGAAAATTTCATTTTTTTCCAGGGGTGGAGTAGTAAATCAAGATGATTTGTACGAGGCGCTCAAGACTGGCCAGATATGGGTAAGATGGCGTCTGCCTAGGTTAACTCAAACGATAAAAGAATATCGTATCGAATTGGTTTGATTCGCTATTTTCGTCAGAGGCTGCTGTGCGGCAATGGTAACGTTTGTAAAACCGCTCATATTCAAACTCTCTTGCCTCAGTAGTTCTCTTTAGCTTGGTCCTTTATTGCCCAGTTTAGATATGTGATGTCCTCTGTAGAACTGTTTCTCCATGTGTTTGGAAACAAAGCACTCATTTGCACTTATCAATCAATAATAGAAATTTAACTGAAAATGTATTGGCAAGTGGTGGATAGTGGCATTGTAGAATCTCAAATACAACAACAAGCAACAAAGTTTAATAAAAACGACAATTAGTTTTTGCAAAAAACAACAACAACAAAGTTATTTCCATAACAATAAGACACAGGACCAAGCGAAATTAGTCAAAAGAACTAAATAGCTAGTACAGCTTTGTTTCTGTATGGCCGGGATCTGATTGTTTTTCCTCATGTTATTGACTTGTTTCTGTTTTTTGTTTGTTTCCGTACAGGGGGCTGGTCTGGATGTGACAGTACCAGAGCCTCTTCCAACAGATCACCCACTTTTATCCTTAAAGAACTGCGGTAAGATCCACGTTCTTTTGTCAAGCAGCATCATTCCTAAAATAATCACAGTCGGTCCTTCGGCTATTTTTCGATAATCTTCGTAAGATGTTCGGGTAACTTCTGGAAGATACACTCTTAAAGACTACGTATTAACATTTCAATTGTTTTTCATTTTTTGGGGGGCTCACGTAGCATAAAGGCTGGACCAAAACTAATAATTTTTCTGTGTTTCCTTATCTACCTCAGTCGTTCTTCCTCACATTGGTAGCGCTGAAGATTCTACCAGGGAAGCTATGGCTACTTTAGCAGCAAGAAATCTCCTGGCTGGACTAGCGGGAGAAAGCTTACCCGCTCAAGCTAAGCTGTAAAACTTAATTTCATGACCAAGTTAATTGCAAAGAGAACACGAACTTTGTAATGGCAATCAATGTAGAGGACTTTTTGCAAGTGTTAGGCGATCAAACTAGAGTTATAATATTTTTCTACCTTATATTCTAAGAAAACAATTAACTCTATTTAGTTTAGGAAGTGGGCGTGTGAATCATAGAGCACGAGGGTGTTGTCAGAGTGATTTGTAAGGGTCTGGTGAATTGTATAAGTAGCCATTATCTGATTGGTTTAGGTGATGGGAGATATGTAACAGGTAGGTAATAATTGCAGTTAACGGACTTGCAAGATATGAAGATTGTACGTCATCTAGTTACTTTCTTACATTCTTGTCGTATTGAATCCTTTAGTGACATGAAATACAAACGATATGTCAACCTTCTCAGCGGGAAATATACCTAGTCAAAAAGAACGTATTTGAGCTGCAATGGGGCAGTAGTCTGACTGTGTACTGAGAGCTACGTTTTTCAATTTGAATCTATGCTCTTGAAGAAGACGCATCGACTATTCTGGCCGCCAGAATATAGAGAAGAAGCTAGAAGAATTTGCAATTAATAAATGGCCAATCAAATCAATCTATCGATAAGTCTGTAAATTCAGTTTGTACATTCAGGTTCAATAAATGAACAATCAAATCAATCTGCTGATCAGTCTTTAAATATATTACAAATTGACACCATTTTTTCCAGGATTTACACTCTTATAAACCAATTGCAAGGAAGTAACACCAAAGAATGTTGAGAACTTTAGTGGAACGATGAGAGAAACAAGTGGTATTACTGCAAAATGTTTCATGGCGATATTTTTTGCGTCCTATTTAACAATTAGATTATGAGCTCGGGATTACGCGTAAAACTAGAGAATAAATTGTCTAATAAATCTACTGCGGAACAACCACAACTAGTAAATTACCTAAATTCTCATCACACACTGCACACTTCAAACACGGAAACAAGCGGCCGCCATGTTGTTAATAACCATACACGGCCAGGCTACTCGTTATCAACAACAGAATAGATAATAAGTTGTGTAACCAATCATATTACGGCATTCGTGATAGACAGCTAGTAGATTTACACCAAAAGGAAGTAGAACGTTGAAAGATGCAGTCCATTTTATTTTGTTTTTCAAAATAACACTGAACATTCAAGGTGACCTTTAGTTTCACTGTTAACCATTGTTCCTTATGTTCTTAGAGTGGAGTGATCTTTCAAAGTAGATATCTTAAAGTGGGTGCAAACATTAATTTTAAGACGGTCGAGGACAAACTGACTGCGTTTGCACTAATTAAGCTCTTTGCTGATGGTAGTGTAAGATTGCTGGTGCTAATAATTTCCAAACTTTGTTATTCAGTGTTTCATATCAGACTTTTTCGGGTGTTTAAACCAATACAAGTGATCCGCACTATGTAAACATAGGCAAGATCATTGAAAAGTTAAGATGATCATCGAAGTGGTACACACAACTTAAGCAGCTATGAAATTAAAGCCTAAAAAAATCCAGGCCTGAACGGCATTCGAACCTATGACCTCTGCGATACTGGTGCATCATAGAGCACTGCACCGGTATCGCAGAGTTCATGGGTACGAATGCCGTTCAGACCTGGATTTTTTTAGGCTTTAATTTCAAAACTGCTTAAGTTGTGTATATAACTGCGATGATAAATCATGTCTTCGTATCTTTCTGCGCAGTTCAAATATACAGCCTTTCATATATTTATTTCTAGGCAAGATCATTGTTTCTTAGATTGTTTCAGGACATTTTTAGTCGATCGACGAAGGGATTGACCTTAAGAGGTTAGCCCTGCCTGCTGCTTTCTTGTGAGTTCTATCGAAGTGTGATGTAAGTCTAGGTTAACACTCAAATACTTGCAACATGACAAACGTGCTGTTGATACATGTCCCATTAACAATTATTACCATTAACAAATATTAACCGCATTTCTCTGTAGAATGTTTCTTAACAAAGTTCCAAAGAGCATAGCCTCAGTCTTCCCTGTTTCCCTTTTAAGCGTAGAGAACCCGTACCTTGAGTCTTCGCCCCTGACTGCGCAAGTTTGACAAAATGAGGAACTCTCGAGAGTTCCATTGAATCATGGATCTAACTGGGCCACATTGTAATACGAAAAGACTGAACGAAGGTAAAGCACTAAGGAACTCGAATGGCATGTGCAATTCAACCGCAAGTCAATCTCGTTCCCAGAGGCCGCGATCCTTTTGGATATCACCCAGAAATCGAGACCCCTGAAAGAAATCTGAGGGTGAGCCAGCATTGGTTACAGCATGCGCACAATCAAACCGGAACTAGTATTTTCTGGCTCCGGCTTTTGATTTCGTCCAGAGGGCGGCCACATCTGATCAACCGAAAACACGCGGGCTTTGGGAAGTGATTGACTAGGAGTAGCATATTTTCGGTTTGAGACCATATATGGTAAATGTTTACATAATAGAACGAATCAACGATGCGCAGGGGGGGGGGGGTCACCGGTAACACCACGTCTCTAGGCCTAACCCCTCTCTGACCGCTGGCCAAGGGGAATGAAGACTCTGAATATGAACTCGGTAAGCCGAAAAGCTTAAGCAATACCATCTGTTACACATCTAACATGGGTTGATGTAGCTTCGTGACAGAGTCTAGAGACTAGACGACGGGTACAGAAGCAAGGCACTTAGTACTCGACCTGAGCTAACGTTCCTTTGCATGTTAATAACCTGACGAGGCAAAAAAAATACAGAATGTAAAGCCAGTGTGAAGAACAATTAAGATATTTTTGTTCTAATTGCATTTTGTGGTTGGAAATGACTAATAACTAAGTTAACGATTCGCCTGAGGGTTTTCTATGTTAAACTTAATATTAAAAGTCGAGAGACCGCAAATGTGTATCACCTAAATGGCTTTCTTCGCGACTGTTCGCGGTCGGAACGAGCCAGGCGTAACGTAACATGGGATGACTCGTCCATCAACGGCATCTCGACCGTTATAATGTGGTTTTCTTTTTTGGATGTAAGGAAAACACAACTCTAAGTACGAGTTTCCATCAAGAAAAAATATGACATTGTGAAAACTTGTTAAGTGAAAATATAAGTGGAAACAAGAATCTAAACTATGTACTGGAAAGCCATTAGAGAAGATTGATATTGATTTAAGGTTAAGACTTTTACTGACTAAGTGATCCGGCGGTTTTGATGTAGCGCGAGACTTGGTGTTATAACAGTGTCTTTGTCTGTTGTACAATTAGTATGAAACAACGAGGTCAATATTGCTAGCTCATTTGAGATAAGAGACGTCTTCCTAGAAACTTGCTGTACTCAAATAACAACAAACAAACAAACAAAACCCTTGACTTTTTTTGGCGTGGTTAAAATCTACACGACAGTTGAGTAAATTCGACGTCGGGTATACATCGCGTGAGAGAGAAACACGCCTGACTCGAAGTACTTGATAATGGTTCTGACTGTGTAAACAATTTAAACTCGACGTTCTGCTTTGTAGTTCCTGCCAAATGATGGCGCCTGCGATTCCGATGTTGGATGAAAACTAAGGCTGCTAAAGAGAGAGAATTTTGCCCATCCTATGCAGAGAGCTTTGAAGAGTTCGAAATACTTAAAAGTGGTTGAAAAAGCTCAGTTAAAATATTATTTTGAAAAGTCTTTTCTTCAAGCCGACTTTTTTATGCCGTGAGATATTTATAGTTTATAGGTTGTAGGCTTTGCTTCGCTGATTTTGACATACTTGAGCTTTCCAAGCACAATATTGTTAATGTGTTTCAGTTCTGAAGCTCATAAATTTATACACTCGCCGTAAGTTCAAGTATTAGTTGAAGTGTCCTTGAAGTGAAGAGGGTATTAGCTCGGCAATGCGAGACGGAGTATTACTGTCACAGGACAGACAAAATTAAAATAATTAGTGAATGATACCAGTATTAGTGATTGAAATTAACAATCGGTGCACAAAGATCTTAAATTGCATGACGCTTCAAAATCGCTAGAGAGGAAATGCAAGGTTAGTCGCGTCAAAACCGGATAAATGTCTAAGAAAAAAAGATGATTGCCGGTCGTTCGTAATATCGCTGACTCACCGTTATCAAGCATTGCCATGGAGCGAGCATTGTGTGCAATAGCCGCCATCTTGAATCCCTCGAGGGGAGCCGGCGAGGCCTGAGGAGAGTTCAAAAATGGTGGTTTCAGTTAGTTAGTGGTTCGGCTCGTTACAAGTCAAATACTTTGACTGTATCGTAAAAGTTGGTGAGGGATTCAAATCGATCGAAAGTAATGTCTATTTTTATTTCGAAAAGCTACATTGAAGTTTGAAAGTCGCTTAAATAGTGTCATTTTCGGTCTCGCTAGAGATTCGATGAGCCATTTCTACGTGTTCTGGGTTGTTCGTTGGAAGAGTCACGAACTAACTTATTCTCTTAATTATCATGTGACTGGAATTTGCCTTAATGTGTGAAAGGCTGACACAAAATAATGCCAAAATGATGCCAAGAACCCACCAAGTAAGGCTCAAAACTCTTTTCGAAGAGGACAGAGATTTTGGTACCGAAAATCAGTTACATTTTTTGTGAGGTAATTAATTCTTAAAATAAGTAAAACGCTATTGTCTGAGTCAAATGTCTGAAACTTTAGACGAATATTCTGTCACATATGCCTAAAGGAATATCAATTCAGAAAGATGTTTCGAGCCACCACAATTAAGTCACCATTAGAATGGCACCAAAGAAAGTCATGAAGCTTAACTTTTAACACTTTTTTTAGCTATTTTGAGACATTTTAAGATACAAGCCTATTGACAGATTTTGCAGCAAACTTCAGTTAAAAGGAAGAACGGAACATTATATAGGGTTTTAAAAAGAGAGCAAGTCCTTTCAATGAGGACAATTTTTGACTGGCAGGTGACCCTTCTTGGATTTGTGGCGTTCAGTGTTATCCGCTATTACTGAGGAACAACTAGTACCTTAGTTTAAAAAAATTCTTTAAAGTAATGTTACCTTCGAACGCTGCGCTGTCGTAAAAAGACGTAAAATAGCGCCAAATAAAATAGCGCCAGCTGAACTGTTTCGCGTTAAATTTCTCTAGGTGAGTGTGCTCTCGAGATTGAATAGCTCTTTCCCCCTTTTCACTTGGGAAAACTGCTGACTGACTTGGAACACAAACTATGGTGTGTTTGAAGAGAATTTAAACCTCAGTGGAGTATTTTGAGCTGAATTTCACAGCAGGAAAATCACACGCATGCGGTCAGCAAGAGTTTCTCTAAGTAAACAATGCTTCTATTTTTTCTCAACATAATTAGAAGTTTAGAAAAAACAATTTATTTTTATAAACTTTAAATAATTAAACACTGATATGTTAGGTTATCGGTTTCATGATACGAGAGGGAAACTTCGTGTCACTTAAATACTTAAGAAAATAAAATCTGCCTAATTTCGTCATGGAACTGATGTTTTCAAAGAAAAATTAACCGTGTGAGTCTTCACGTTTGAAATAAAGAAACTACGTAGTGTTAATTGTACCAGAGTATTTTTCGAGTAGAAACTGAATGCCTGTATCTTAGACGTTTGTTGAACTTGTCAGTAACTTCCTCTGTTTTCTTTGTCACTGAAGTTGGCCTTCTGTAAACAAAACAGCTCACAGACTGTCCCACATCACGTGTAGGATTCTCGCGACAGTAATTCGTTCTTCTGTTATTCGTTGTATATTCATTTTGGAAAATTTCCTGAGAAACTTCCTGTGTTCAGTTATAAAGCAATATCTTACAGTGAGAGACAGAATGACTGTGTTAAAAGTCACACCTGTGTGATTTTAGGAAACACAAAGTTTTGGCTCAGACGATGTTTTGCTAACCCGAAATCCAACCACAGCCATCTCTGCTTCGATACTCTGGGACCTTCGAAAATTACTGGGCATACCAGAACATTTCAACGTCTCTCTTAATTAGAACTTTCTACGGAAACAACATTTCTCTTAAGGTGAGTCCTCGTGTAACAATTAAATACGAGTTTTTTCACAATACATAACGTAAATAATGCGTATTTTGCCACTTAATACCTCGCGCGCAATAAAGGCGTAAAAACCGTGCTGATTTGCAGGCAAAAGGATTTATTCTTTTATCTGTCCGTATTCTTCGATTTTCTTTGCTTGAGTGATTTAGCGTTGTGTATAAACAAATAAAATGGAACATAGCGGGTGTTTTAGGTAAATTGCAAGGATATTCAAGTGGAGAAGACTGCCACGAATTACCAGTTCGATTTACACCACAGTTTTCAATCTTAATATTTTCGCCTACCTTGCTTTTAACTATAGAATTACTCAGTTGCGTAAAATACATTTGGGTAAAAAAGTCTCAAACTTTATTATGCACAGCCGGTCCGCAACCAAAGGAAACCGAAAGTTCGTCAAGACACTAGTCAGACCATTTTGTGTTTTACAAATTCTGTAACCTTTTGGCTCAAGCTCTCAACGACAAGACAGGTTATCTCGGAGCAACCATTAAGTGGTATTTACTCTAGCACCAATATTTACTAAAAATAATGTGGGACACCGGCACATGAAGTTATCAAGTTCACTTAAAAACAAACCGCAGGTTTCCCTTCAAATTTTAGGACAACTGATCTTGTTTAGTTCATAACACTTGGTAAGATCTACAGCTGCGTTTATGACTTTGAACTGTTTCCAAACTTCGCGTCTGAAACGCCGGTGCACTTGTAAATTTGCTAATATTTTTCTTTGATTCGGCTAGGTAAGTTTGTCTCGCTTCAGTATAGTCTCAGACAACTCCGAGACGAATTAAGCTTTGCGAAAAGAATTAAGTTGTGTTCTCTTACTTTTTTTTCACACGAGACCGTTTAAATAAATATGATGCAAGGTTTCTTTAATCGCATTTTTCCAATAAGTGCTCGTAGGTTCTCTTGTCATCCTACACCTTCAGACCGAGGAATTAAAATAAATAGTTTGATTGTTTCTGAAGTACTTCACGTGCTAGCCCAAGTTTCAGAATGTTAAGTGATCAATGAATTTTATGATTTCCATAACTGAACAAAACAAATAGAATTATAAGATTTTACGGACGCAGAACGTACTCATCGCTCACGTCAATTTGATAAGAAAACATTCCTGTTATTCTTTTATAAAATACCTTGATATTATTTCTTTTGTCGTGGCTCCACTGATCAGCATTGTTCGCTTAAACTGTGACGCCGGTTTTATAACTATAACAAATAGCTAATTGATCTTCGTTACTCATGTGTGACAACGTAGACTGCCATAAAAGGCACTGAGAAATTTTGTTGCTGATTCACAACGACTGAAATTTCAATTTTCCACTTTCAATCGTTGTAAACTCTATTTTTTTTTGGGGGGGGGGTTAGGCCAATAACCTGGCATTAAGTCTTATCAGTTAGAATTCCCAGACAAAATTTTAAAAAGGTCAAAAGTTTTCCGATGTGGTAGATTTTAATTATTTAGAAAAAGCGACAAACGCTTCGGGCAGTCACGTCCTTCGTGACCGTGAATGCGGTTTATTATTCGTTCAAATGGAAATTTCTGCGTGTCGTTTGATGTAATCTTTCCTAAATTACAATATGCCATCTTTGAGTATAAGTTTTTTTTTCAATTCTTTGCCATATGTTACAGAACCATGCTTTTTAAACCAATTCATGGGTGTAGAGTTCCATTGTTGTTGTCATGGTTATGGCATTTGGGCGTGGTCATTTACATGCACTAGTACTTTATTATTGACCCTCTGTGAATAAAATCAGTCAGCCCACAAATCGCCTTAACTGACGTAGTTTCTTCGAACTTCAAGAAAAATAAGTTACGTACATACATGCATACTTCAGTCGTCCCAATTAGGCCTTTCAGAGTAAAGGTAATTGGCATATCAAACATGTTTCATTACGAAGTTTATTTCAAAGCAATTGCTGCAGGGTCCACCGAGAATATGTTTCCATCACAAGGAATTTTTGTCAACGATTCTTTCCAAAAATGCAGTGAGTAATTTTTTTATTTTTTTTTTTTCAGTTTTTTTTTTTTTTTTTTCATTTTTACAGATTTACGTTACTTTCACCAACATGTGGTTGGTTAGCTATCAAGTTACATTTCACTCACTTGAATGGTTTCGTGTTATTCTGTCCCGGGGCGTGGTTTTCTGTACTTGTGTATTTCTTCGAACTTCAGTGAACAATATAGTTCAACTTTTATTGAATGTTTCAAGTCGCATTGGTCGGAATACTCCGGAATGAACCGTTGCTGAAATCAGCTGAAGTGAATATGTATAAAAGAACAATTGCAAATTAACATAAATTTTGTCTCCTTAAAAGTAGAAGGCCGAAGAGGTGAACCACAATGTCAACAAATTCCTAGCTATGCGGTCCGTGGCGTTCTTTATTTTTCGCGCGCAATGGAGCGATGTTTTAGTGGCGCCATGACACCCGCCGCCGCGTGCGTCAAACGGCGGGAAAATGACGCGTTTCCGTGTGTCGTGTGTCATGTTTGTCCACTCTTCATTTTTCTACCCTTAAACTGGAAAGGAAGTAGTAAAAGTACATTTTCCTGGAGAATCAAGCGGTACAGGAAGATATTTTCCCCGGTTGCGAACCTCAAAAGTTTGCTCACCGACAAACCACATTAGATTGAATTTGTGAAAGTGTCGTACGGCTTAACACGGATTAATGATATCACAGCAAGACTTTCAAATAAAGCAGTGCTTCAAGCGATGTGTTTAGCGCTGCGACATTATCAAAACAAAAACCATTAAAAACACGTAGACCGAATGTCAGTCTGAGGTTTGCTGACCCGTGTTTAATCAAAACGGTGTTAAAAGGCCGCAAGAACGCTACAACTCCGCTTGTTCCAGATGAAACACTTTTATTTGTTCGCCAAAGTCGTACAATACAAGCAATCCGTTGCACAATCGCTTTGTGATCAAAGCCGATGCATACACAAAAGAGAACATTCAGTGGCCATAAACTTATTTACAATGAGATCAAACGTTGAGGGCAAAGCTTTTGGAATATCTTTGTTTTCAGCTGTAGTTGTCATGGAAACCAAAATCCTTTTGTTTCGGGAGGCACAAGTTCAATTAGCGTGAGTGCCGTGATTGGTCAATTGGGCACGAGAGAAAGAGATACTGATAATTATTTAATTAAGACCGAATTGCGTGGGACGAGGCTTCAAATGACGTATCTTTCATACTCTCGCGACCGTTTGCGTTAATAATTCATGAATCAATTCACAAATCGTCAACAGAGTCGCAACAGGGCATAACACATCCTTTGTCTTCGGCTGTGAAGCTAATTTAAATTATTCACCTGGGTTGTTCAAGATGCTTTTGCACAAATAGTCTAGTTGAGACATCTTCCCTGTCCTTCGCCTTTACTCTCGGACACAGCATTTCTGGACAAAAGGTTTTAAAGTTCTCAGTGGTACTTTATTTTGAGTACCAAGCTCCCCGCAGGAGGTACATATAAAAAGCACGCACGGGTCGATTTTACAGTTACAAAAACCACAGAGTGAGGTTAATCAGAATGCCGAGTACGAGAAATAGAAGCCGACTCAGTGATCAATCAAGCAACAAGTTTACCGCAAGTGATTTCGAGAAGAAAGCCCTAGCCCGGGTAAAAAGATGTAAACTTAAATCGAAGAAAGCGCTAAACAGCAAGAAAATCAGTGAACAATTTGACGAGGAAGACGAAGGTATGGCTAAACGGGCATATTATATTCTGAAACTACAAAAAATAATTATCTTTTGTCATTGCTTAATAAGCTTTAATAGACAAGGAACAAAAGTGAAGGTAAAATCTGGTCAGGTTTTTTTTCACGATGGATAGTTTTCTTCTATTATATGGACTATTGCTGAATCACAGGCCGTTGCAATCTTACAAACTGAACTATTCATTTAATAAAGAGGCACTCAATTAGAATAAGTCGTTTAGTAGAGTAATCTTTCAAGTTTCGTCCCAAAGCCTTTACGCATTAAGTTTCGCTCTTGTAGAATTACGTCACTATTTTGCCTAAGGCTAAACATGTTATGATTCATACAGACTGAATATTTTCGTGAATGCTTGTACAAGCGATATAAACTCTCTTGACCAATTGACCATTAGTTCTTTAGAAGTTGTACGTTCTATAAAAGCTATTTAGGTTACGTCGATAATCCTTGTAATTGTACGTAATTGCCCTCTGGAGAGTCAAACCTGGCTGATTCAAATTCCCCTGCACGAAAAGTTCATAGCGTCAGACTCGCCTGCTTGACTGCTTCCAGCTTACAGCATAATGCTTTGAAAAAAATGTTCTCGCCTTAGTCTGCGACAACAGAGGTCAAGCCAAGTACGCGAGCGAGCTGAAAAGCGTGAAAACAAAAGCGATCATTTGCGGGAATCATGGAGAAGTACACGAAGCGTATAATACGCATCAGACAAAAACGCGCTGAGTTGTCCTTCGGCCTCAAAGAAAGGATTAGCTGTCAGAATTGAGGGGTTTCACGATAAATGACCTATCATTGTCCCGGCGTAATATTGAAGCTGCTTACACGGTGATTTGGTTGTGATAGATGGGCGATAAAACCCACCAAAAACTCACGGAAATCAAGTTCAAGTTCATTTCGGAGTACGAAGGACTGTCTGCTTGTGCTGCGCGCGAAATGGTGAAGTCGCGCCGTACCACATCATGCAAGAACAAAGAAAATGAAGCTTGTAAGTGACGCGCGATGAAAGCACCGATTTGTTCGTTTCCGTCTTGTTGACAGATCTGTTTCGCTCTCTCTTCACAGGCGTTGAGTTTATAATGAAAGATAGCAAGTCGAGAATAGCTCATGGAAATTCAACCGCTCCGAAAACCAAGAAAGAACAGCTGACGGAGACATTATTATGGTAAGTTTATGATTTCCCGTAGAGGTGTTGGCCGCAACTTTGCGTCTCAGCATTTCAAAAGACGTTTCAAGTGCCGCTTGAAGATTATAATTCACACTTTCAATCCTTCTTTATGCCCAGTTATTAAGAATTAAGACTGGTCTGCTTTTTATTTCGCCTCAACAACAGTTTATTTTAATGTAGTGTTAAGGTGCAAGAAATTTTAAGTGGAATCGCAAAACACTTATTAAAGTGACTTTGCTGCTGCCAGAATTGCAGATTCTGCATGCTGTTGCAGCGCAAACGAATTTAAAAAGTTCGCGAACTCGGTTTAAGTTTAACGAAACCCATGGGTATTTCGAGTTCAGAAATTTTTCAGCTGACTAAATTGCAACACTCGTTTAGTAGAAGTTGACAAAAGTCTTGTCTTGATTTATTCTTTTTTTTGAACCGTGTTTACAGTAAACACAGTGTTTTCACCCATTTGCATTTCACTTAGTCTTGGCGTTTCGAGCAACACCGATATCGCATTTAAACGTTTTTCGTGCTATGTTATCTGCTCTGATAAATTGCTTGGATATGATATGATGATATATTTCCTTTTAGGCAAAAGGCTAACGAGCCTTTACACGCTTTCAAACAGCGTCCGGAAATTCGGCGGAAGATTAAATTCCAAAAAATTACAATGAACATAAGTAAATTTAAGGGTAGTACGACAAACTTTCAATCTTCAAAACGGGAATCGTTTTAGCGATAAGCCAAGCAAATGAGAGCTTCCATATTTATTGACCTTGTGGAACTTTTAATTAGCTTTACTGAAATGTTAGATACTTCTGAAAGTTCTATTTTGGTCGTCTCAGCAAACTGCAGTTCTGTAGCTGTCATTTAATGTAAACTCTGTCAGCCGTAAAATAGATGAATATTTCTCGACTCAACAGCTAGTAAGGCGATAAACAAACAGTGCTTTTAGGCCTTTCATCGAGTGACGTTCGTTGTGGAGAAATGAACAGACTCGGACAAAAGCCCTGACGCACTCGAAGCGTTGGAATTGATATCGGCTGATGTCACCCTGCCAGAAAATACGCGAAATATTTTACAGAATTGTGCAATCGGGGACTCTGAAAGTATTTATCCTCATTTAATGCGCTTCCTTTTAAGAAAAATGCTTTTAAAAATCTATTAACGAAAATACCATTAGAGAGCTCATATTTCCGAAATGTTTTTAAATAGTTTTAGAAGTTAAGACCATTTTTTCACTGCAAAGTAAAACTCCACCACCAACTTGTAAATAAGTGTTTATTTCTTTGTAATACACTCCCGACATACCAGCATTTCAGCATTTAGCAGGTGAAGTTGATGCCCAATTTACCAGCAACCAACTGTTGATTCTACTTGCCGGAGTTAGTTCTTATATTTTCAAAATGCTCCGAGTACGTGACAATTTTACAACCAAGGACAAGGGATTTCTGCTTCTATCGAGCGTTTGTTGACACCGGGATACAGTTCCATTGACTCGCTTAGCCGACAATTAACACGTTGCGGTTACATTCGATTGAATTGTCGATCTAGTTGTGGATACCTTAAAAGTGCTTACAAAAGACCGGAAAACAAATTCTTGAGCCCCTTGGTGGCCTCAGAGATCTAAATTGAACACTTGAGGTGTAAATTCTTCCACATCTGTATTTGAAGGTTTGCGGTTTGGTGAGCTGTCTGCGGTAGCCAAAATAACGTCACGCAAAGTAGAATTTCGTTCCATAACCCCTCCAAAAAACCCGTGAAATTGTTGAGAGCAATTCTCTAATAGGAAATATAGCTTGCTTTTTGTCAAAATTGGATGTTGCTTTACTAGAAAATCTTCAACGATACGTTCTTTAATGTAATCAGGTTAAATTAGCGGCCTTATACTCGCTTATTGTGGTAGTGCACATGACGCAGTGATTTTCTTCAATTTACTGAAATTTTTGCTTTGAATATTATCGATCATCGAGATATTTGTTTCCTGTGCAGTAATACTGAGAGATCCTTAATTTAGCAACTTAGAACATTGCCTTGAGATCTCAAAGCGATCACAAATCCATTGTTCCAAGAGATCAGAAAAATTGAAAATATTGAGCAGGCGTGAAGACTGAACGCTAAAGTCGTGAAGACTTAACAGATAAAACTTGTTTATGTCTGGTCTGAGGTCGCCGAGATAACTCGCGCTTTCCAATTGATAACTGACACTTGAACGAAGAGATTAGCCTGTTCTTATTTCCATTACTGCTCAATTCTTCGTCATCAGTTGTCTTGTTTTTGAAATCTAGTTTCTAAAGGTCGGAAAGGTTCCTTGTAAAAATAAATACTGACATAGCCCTTTGGGGTACCCACTGTTTGCTGTCCGTATAAAAGCCTGAAATTGAGCCCCCTCGCATGCTTCTAATGCTAACAAAAATTTCAAACAGTGAGCAGAGCGCAAACAGAGTCTAATCGATGGAAATAAATGGAGGGCAAAATCCCGAAATTCCTTGAGATTTCTAAACTAATCCAGCACCCATTCAAGGGCTATTCCCGTCCCCAGCGAGACCAAAATAAAACGAAGGCTCTTAAAGAGCAGCGGTGCAAACTCTACTCCCCTAGTGCATGCGCAGACGATCTTCGGCACATCACGTCTTCGGTTAGTTTGTTCATGTTCTTATGTTGCGTTCCGGAGGTATCTGAGCTGTCAAGCTATGAAATGAAGCAGTGTTACATGCTCTTCTCTTGATTGTCGGTATGAAGAGTGGCGAGAGGGGCAGTTATTAGTATAGCCGTTAGGTGACGAATGCTAAAAAATGCGCCGCAAAACATGATTTGTGAAAAGTAAGCTTAACTCTTTCTTGTGTTTGGCGACATTTGTTTTATACCAGAACGATCATCTCTTGTCTGTACCAACAACTTTTTGTATCGTACAAAATTGCGAGATGAATTTCAACAATAATCTTGCTCAGTTCAACGGAGCCTTTTGCAAGACATGCCGTAACTTCCCTGGCCCCTGTTGTGTCGTGAAATCGCAAAAACCAGCTTACAGTTTTGTTTTGCTTTCACTGACCAGTGTATTTCATAGAGGATTTTTCCTATGGCCGCTCTTGTAAGAATAAGACCTGTTACCACAGAGGTACAAGTTATGCAGTAATCAAATCCGTGTACGGTTCTAGTACGACTCTTGTTTTAGAGATTTTAGTAACATTTGTAAGTGGGGGACTCAAGATTGAAGGTTTTGCTCGCCTTAAAAAAAGTTCAGTTGCTGTATTTTGGGTACAAAGGAGGAAAATTTGGAAATAATAGTTTGCTATATTAAAGGATAGAAAAACACCAAAGAGA
>OMLO01002080.1_pt1 | contig 15900 bp, 19 predicted proteins | sample 1674811 | NCBI WGS metagenome assembly OMLO01 (sample SAMN06265003, study PRJEB25207) | coral metagenome | isolation source: Coral host | place: Mexico:La Bocana,Puerto Morelos, Mexico | collected 2008-11-13 | reverse complement strand
TTCAAAGTGCTACGGAATGGACTGCTTCGGTACATACTTTACACATGTCCAAACCTGTGATGTAACTCGTGTTCAAACCATGTGCTGTGAGCACTTCCCTGATGCCCTGGATTGGCTTGATTCTGAGTTGCAAGAAGAAAAATCTTTTTGAAACACCAAAAAAAATCTAACGAAGCTGCACAAGTCAAAAAAGGCCTTAAAACACCGTACTGTCGGGTCGGCGAACGTCCCGGTTTGCGCGTATATATATATATATATTATACCTAGAAACACCTGAGGCAGGAAAAAGTGCCTCCAGTACAAGAGGCAGAAATTTCCGCCCCCCATAGGGTACTTCAGACTCCAAAAAAAAAATCCGCCTCCATTTGGGAAATACTGCCTCCGGTAAAGTTGCCACTCTTGAGATCAACAAGACCCTGATGACAAAACATCAAGTGATTATTGAAGTTTACATGTTTGAATGTTTGGCTTTTGTTGTCAAGGTTTTCATCATTGATACATCCTTCTTCAATGATAAACACAACATTAGCTGAACCATGGAAAATCTGGGGTGCCAACAACCTCGTTTGGAGTCTCTATTGTGAAAATCCCCCTTCTGAAATCCCACTATTGAAATGGTACCCCGTGCAGCTCTTTGATATCACTAGTAGATCTAGTAGAAAATTCTATCACCCCCATGAACCCAGGATTCCAGGACCCAACACTGTTTCTTTTTGTCAGCATCGTTCTATCGTTCATGGCCTTCATTCACAAGAGTCCTTTTCCGTACTTTTTCTTGTGCCTTGTAAACAATGCTTTCGACTTCAGAAAGTATCGCTGGATCACACGATATCCGATGGTTCTTGCGCTTACTCGTCTTGCTAATGTAGAAACTTTTCCAACATGATCCTCGTTCGATTCGCACGTGTTGATGTTGGGATTCACAATGTACGGTGCACCCCGCAAGATTTGCATCCTGATGTCAAAAGCCATATGTTTGAGCGAGTGGTATTTGGGTTTGACCCCAAATCCGACCATTCCGAAATTGAGCGCATGCTGAGCCAGCAAGTGGTACCCTTTAGCAACAAGCATCATTTTTACATAGAGCAACTGGGCACATTTCTTGTCAAGAAATAACCCATGTGACTCCATAATGCGATGCATGGTGATGATATTGTCCACAACTGATCTTGCAACTCTCAAAAAGTCTTGCTTGTTCTGGGGGTCTGTGGCAAGAAGAAGTCCGAGGTAAAAAGACAGAAACTTAAGAAGTAGTGTGCTGTCTGACCCCTTAGAGTTCGACCATGGGGTCATTGCGAACGTCTTTGCGTTCATGAAGGCTTTGGTAAAGCTTCGTAACCCAGGCGACTTTCGCTGGTCAGCACACCATAGCTTAAAGCACCCATGTGCTCTTTGCAGTCTGGTTTCTATGTCCCGGGACTCATCATCTGCGTAATCAAAGAAGCTGAGCCTGCACAGCAGTACTATCAAACTTCCACAAACATCTCTTGACAGTCCAACTTTCATAACATGAAACGGGTCCAGAACAAACATTGCTTCCTGATGGCCCAAGCTGTGAAATTGGACGGTTGCAAGGTGAGGTGTTTCATTTGCCAGCCATGGCCGGGTCAAACCAACGCTTTGCGTCCATGAGGGGATATCATCAACTTCTTCAAAAGGGTACTGTTCTGCGCCGGCATGGCGCAAGTAACACATCATCGACTCGTTTTTCCGGCCCAAGTTTGCAAAACTCCTGTTGAAGTTGCATGTAGTTTCAGCGTAAAATTTCATATCCCCTTTCATGCCAACGCAAATCCCGTACCATGCGGAATCTCCAATTCGGATCCCATGTTCGTACAGCCCTCGCATGTCTTCTGAAAGGAGCCGCAAATGGGTCTGTAACACTTCTGGATGGGCTTTGTAGAGGTAAGCTGGCAATCCAAAGATTAGATGCTTTGACAAATAAGAATGACCTTTCAAGTTTGTGGTCATCTTGCCCACAACTTCAGTGTCACAACCAAATGGCTCTGCTTGACAGTCTGGAACCATACGTCTTGGAACTTTCAGAAGTTTGGTGGAGCAGTCACAGGTGGGGCCTTCATGGTCAAACACCCCAAATGCTGTCTCGAATGTCATCTCAAGGTACAAGGCCCGCTTGGGCCCCCTCCCCTCATCCCCGTAAAGATTCAATGGGAGGCACTTGCCTAAATCTTTCCCGGACTGGTAAACCACATGGTTGGGTTCCTTGTACCGATAGAAATGCCAAAAAGTTTTGCACTGTTCTTCCAAACGGGTTGTTGGGCTTCCCAGAACAGATGGAACTGTAGTAACCAAGTATTTCAACCAGTGGGAAACCTTTACCCAGTTTGTTGTGAGTACCTCTTCTCCAAGTTCATGTTGTATTGATAGAATTGACAAAGGCAATGAAAATCCAAGGCGTTGGAATTTTCTGTGACAGTCCCTTTCCGCATTTGCTATGTTCCGCTTCCCTCCACTCAGCACACGCTTGGTATGCACAGCGGTGACCTTAGCCATTCATGGGGATAAGGTCCATACAAAACCCCAACATCTTTTAATACACTTCTATTCAAGCTGTGGGTGTGAGATGGTTAAAGGAAGAAGCAAGTTTCTTGAAGATGGTTTCTCAAAAAGAAGTTGTTTTTAAATTCATCCTTTTTATTAGCAGGCCAAAACAAAACATTGCGGCAACCCAAAAACAGATGAGCTTAGAAGTTGAAAACCGGGAATCTTGAACTTTTTCGATTTAAGTTCCCGGAATGTCATTCACATTGCAACTTTGAAATCTTCAGCCCCATGCCCCTTCGCCAAGAGCTTCAGCCATGGTCTCATTGAGCGATGTGTTGTGGTCACCTGGCATGAACGGTGGGGAGGGCTGGCCTTGGAAGAGTTTCATGCACTCAACCAGCTATGGTTTATATCTATCGTTTATTAGGTGGATTTTTTTTTTGAGAGTGATCAAGCTGAAGTGCCTGCAAAGTTTCCAGACCAATGTTTGTAAGTCAGTGGGTAAAAGGAAATATGTTATTGGATTCCTTAAATCTGTTCAAGTATTTGTTGGTCTACTTGGCAAAGTTGTCCATGAAGACTCACTGGCAATTTTTAGTTTTTTCCCTCCTCTGCAACGCTCCCAAGGTTTGCAACTGCTAGTTGTGGCTTTGAGTGAGTAGACTTCCAGTCCTGTAAAGTCATCAAACTCTGCCACTCCAAAATCTAAAACTCAGAGATCTTTCTAGGATCCCTTCCATTCCTACTTACCCTTTTTCGCCTTTTTGGCGGTAGACTTGGGTTCAGCTTTTGCATCAGCCCTCCTTTTGGGGGGAGCCGGATGCGCTTTGGACTTTGGGTCAGCTTTTGCTTTTGGTGCAACCTTCGTAGTGGGCAGGTTCGACCTTGGGATTACCATTTCGGTTAAAGAAAAAACAAGTTTTGATGATACCTTTAAAAAACAAAGTACTGACTTAGTTTCAGACTTGCCACGGCGTTCCAGCAAAATGGCATCCACTGCCCTAGGCCCGGATTTAAGTTGCACCCCCACACCAAGTTTGCCCGCCATCCCCTTTCCTTTTTGAATTTTTTGAGGTCTGCGCGCTGTCTTCGCAGTGTCATACAAGGACTTGAGCTTCTTGAGCACCCTGACTGCAGAGCGTTTTTTTTTCTAAAGGATGGTATCTTCTGAAAGTGTTACTGTATAAATTTATTTATACATACAAAAAAAAACGGTCAGTAGATAAGCAAAGTAACTCTTTGTTGAAGCCTTCAGCCACACCTTTCTGGTAAGTATCCATGACCAATTCGCAAGTTTCTCCAAGTTTCTTGGTACTAGCATCCATCTTGTCCTTCAACCTTGGATGAAAGGATGTGAAAGTATGATTGATTAAGCTGTTCGTGATCCATTCACACCATGTGTATTAACCTGCATTCAAGACATATATATTTGGAGTACCCAAACAGCTAAGTAACGTCTTTTGCAAATCTGTCAAGTTGTCATGGCTGGCAAACTTGTCAAACATCTCTTTCAAGTTCTTGGATCGTTTTTCCAAACACTTTGCAACCTTTGGGGCTGCCCCTGCAAGTTTGGAGGGTCCTTCAACCTCTGGAAATTTGACTGCCTTCATTACTGTTTCTTGTTCCTCCATGGCATCATCTGAAGAAAACTCATCCTCAGAGACAGGTGCAACCAAAGGAGTTGCTCCAGCGGCAGCACCTTGGATGTTCCAGAATTGGGAGTTGCGGCAAGGATGTGGTGTGATACAAAAAATGTATTCATCAACATTTTGTTGAACTGCCCATGGTTTCTTGTATTGCCACTACGAACAATTTAGCGTTGAAAGCTGAGGGTCTACTATCTGGGAATTGAATATCGACCTCAACAGGAGCAGACATGTTCTTTTCATCAAGTTCCTCTTCCACGATCTGCTCCATGATGAAGCGACGGGTTTTCCTCAGTATCGATTTCATTTTACTTTGGTTTGTGGCACCCCGAATGAGATGAATTTTGAACTGGAAACTTTCAAAAAAAAACAAACTTGGCTGAGCAGCTTTTGATTGCCCCTGACTTTTGTTTCCACCCAGTAGAGCCACCCTTCGCCATACTTTGACTTCCTGAATACAAAACGAAAGTCCCAATGTCAAAGCCAAGTAAGATTGATTTCATCACAATTGGATGTCTTTCCTGGGAATCTGTTGGATATGATAGAGTGGTTTTAAAACAACTCAGTCCTTTTGTATGTAGGCTTGTTGTCGCAGTACTTCTTGATGTTCTTGATCTTCTTCCTTAGATGTGTCCAGCCCAGCTATCGATCCAGACTCCCAGCCACTTGGTTACGAGTCCCCTTCAAAAAAAGCAATATATGAAAATAATATATAGTGCTGAAACCACAGGTACTGAGGACTAGTGACTAGATACATTTTGGTTGTATTCACCTTCCAGGAAAACAAAACATTACCAACGCATTCCCTAGTGTGATGATAAGTCTTGTCGTGATTCGAAAACAAACTTGCGTGCAAGTTAAAAAATGAATGCTACTCGTACCAAGTGAAGATAAGACTCTCATCAAATCCTTCGTCCTCCATGTCCTTTTCGCTCATGAACTGGAAATCCACATCCATAGTGTGTTCACTTATCTCTTGGTAGATGCGGCGGGTCTTCCGCACAAATTCATCCTAACAGGGGAAAATATATCAACACGAATGGAAACAGAGAATCGTCCATGTATTTTGTTTTTTTTGAACCCTGGTAAATTACTGAATCGCCCATTTTTATTGTACGTATAATCTTGAACACTCAGTGATTTAGTCGAGTCTTCCCATGGAAACTAATTGGCCCCCCAAGGTCCCCAAGGTAACACCTCATACTTGCCATCCAGGGTTTTTAAAACAGATAAGCTTACAATTGGGAAGAACTTGTTTTGTTTAAACCATGGTCCGGTTTGTAGCCGCATTTCTCAAAAAGAGCCATCACCTTGTCTCTAGTCAATGGATCCTTCCACTGCTGAATGATTTCCTCTGGGACTTTGTCAGTCCCATCAGCTCGTGGTTGCATGACCCACCTCAACCGTTTGTCAATGGCTGACCTTGACAGCTCCGGTGGTGGTTCCTGTCCAGGAACCCTATCCTCTGGCACCTCATCAGCTGCAGCTGCGGCTTCGAAGGACGCAGAAAGATCCTGGGCTGTGGAATCGAAAGGGTTGGTTTTGCTCAGGGGTTGGGAGGTCCAAGGAAATGGAGATAAAAAAAGAAATGTATTTCGGGAAAAGAAGATTAAGAACAAAATGAGCCAAACATCCTTTATGTTGTATGCTTTGTTTTTGTGACTCATGTTCTTGTTTCAAACACGGGTCTATCATTCTAAATGTGCGAATGATATCAACCCTGGTTTTATTTGCAATAGATAGTTTTAAGAAACTATTTTTTTTTATAATATATATATATTATATTACATATATATATATATATAGAGTGACTTCTTTGCTATTCTCAAACTAGTCCAGAAACAGGAAGGATGGTCCCATGAACGAACCCAACAATCCATTATATATATACCTGCTCCTTTAGCATTGAACTTCCAATCGTTTAAAAACAATAGATAATATTATATCAGTTCAATGGCCACAAACCACGTGCCAAACCCAAAGGGAACAACATGGTTCAAAGTTCCTATAAGCCAATTCTCTTTTTTAAATTTCGACATACAAGAGACGATGAGGTTTTGCTTTGCTTTTAGTCCCACTTAAAGAAATTATAATAATAAGCAAAGCCTTATCGTAGCGGCTACTGTACAACAATATGCAATTTCCGTTTTCTGTTTCCCGTTTTCAATTGCAGGGAACCATGGGGTTCCTCACTTTACAAGTGTATGATTACTTTATCTCCGGAAAGTCTATCCCAAATCGAACACATGTAACAATTTGAACTCGGGAGAAAACATGCATCAATTTTGATTGAGCTTTGTTTCCAAACCAAGATCATCTTTTCGAGGGCACACCCTGGAGAAAAAAACATTGAAACTTTAAGACCCTGACACTTGCAACAAGCTTCTCTGGGGTCTGGAGGTGTAGCCCCAAACGCTTCCTTCTGACTCTGAGACCCCGTGAACAACGGAGAAGGGACGTGGTCCGGACTGTGCTGGGCTGGGGGTACCGACTGGTCGTCCTCAGGCCTCACCTCACCAGGAGCAGGAGCAGACGGAGCAGGCGATTCTTTTTTTGTGGAAACTTCCGCTGGTGGTGGTTCCGCTGGTGTTGATCTTTCAGCCTTTTTCTTCTTCAACTCATCTCTTCGAGCCTACGAGTGGAAAAACCATGTTTTACTGACTCAAACACCATTCCATCTTTGATCTTCCATTTTAGTTTCTGAAACTAATTTTTAGATTCTTCATAAAAGGTTTTCATCGCCAGATTTCCCTGAACTAAACCAACTCTATTATCTAGAATCAAAATCCTTGATGTAAACCTATGTAAGCATCGCTTCTCCCAACCCCATCTATCAGTACAGTATCCTCCTTTGACAGTGTTTTTTTGGGGGCCTCAAACCTAAATCTAAATCTAAATTGGTACACCGTTTATTTTGATCCAGCAGCTCACGACCACTTTTAAAGTCATCTATTTCCATTTTGTTTTCTAGAAGGTGATTACATAGTTTTCCTGACCACCAAAGAACAAACAAGACTAAGGGGTTTAACAAACCGATTGGGTGCTGATGGATGTTTTACTTTGAAGTGCTGGCCTGCAACTCCTCCTTTTGCTTTAGCAATGCAGCATACTCAGCATCACTTCCGATGGACATGGATAACTTTCTCACCAGCTCACAACCCCGAACTAGGGTAGCACTTGATGATCCCCGATTCTCCATTTGAACCCAAAAGTATCTGCAGAATTTTGGCAATTTCTCCCATTAATTCCCCTTATTGGTGACTATTTTGAGGCATTAATTTCAAAACAAAAACATCAAAAATTCCAGTCCGGGGAATTCCGCCTCATTCCCAGGAAATTCCGCCTCATTCCCGGGAAATTCCGCCGCAGAGTGTGACCCTTTTTTTAATGATTTTTCTGAAAAATTGCACTTGGAATCACAATTTGACAACACCCCGCATAATTTTTGCTTTCCTTCTGCATTTAGATCAGATCCCCATATTCAGGGGGGATGGTCACATATTTGGACCGCTTGGCATACTCCACACAAGATTCTAAGTTGGCATCCCGTGCCCATTGAGAAGTCTCACCACTCATCCCAGCCAACAAGGCTGGCAAAGGTTGTTCGACGTTCACCTCAGTGCGAACAATCTCACAAGTAGCCACAAGTTTCTGGGGTTAGACTAAGAACCCTTTAAACTTCCCATCTCTAAATTACACAGGTTGCCCAGCCACCTTGATGCCCACCAATGGAGGCAAACTTTTGAGAAGCTTCTTTCGAAGTCGGAGGACCCGAGCTACAAATGCTGGAGGATATTCCCTGGGCTGGCCCCAAATGGTTGTAAGCCCCTGTTTATGCCTAGTATGTTATAGCTGTTTTGTAGGATGCCCAGTTAAGTTCAAGGAAAAGGAAACTTGCAAACAACTTCTATTGGCCAAAGAGACAGGAGCATGAAATTATACATTATTTTTGAATTTTGGGGTAGATACTAAGATTGACAATTTAGAATTTCATGTCTCGTCTCTTTGGCGCTCCAATTTCCACCCAAAGGACTGGCTCTTCTTCAAAGAAGAAGTACCTGTGAATCTAAGCTCCCCCTTCTTATTTCGATATTTCCTTGTAGTGGTAGAAGATTTCTTGACCTTCCCAGCCTTACCTGAGAGGGTCCCAAAATCCAACCGCCAAATACCACTGGCTGTTGACCAAATTTTGGTAAGCTTGAAGTTTGGGTGGTTGTAGTGAGCCATCCAAAACGTTTGCCGATAGATAGGAATCCCAAATTTCCGTAGTGAACGGATTAGCTGCTGCATGTGGTCGTGCTTCATGACAACGCTAGACCCAGGGTTTTCCAAAAGCCACACTGACCCTGCCGCTGTAATTAGCATCAAGACCAGGGCGCACCTAGAAGGGCAATTGTTTGATCCAATGGTGAAAATGATTTGGGTGGATTCAAAACTTCACGAATAGACTTTTCTTTAAGCCCTGCCTTGATGCCATTAAGTTAGAGTGCAGAACAGATGGTTGTGTTGGATCTCCCATTGGCAGCAAAAAATCCCTTTGAGATGTACCGGCGTTGACCATCACCATGGAGGAACACACCAACCCAACCAAGGCGAGCAAACCCCGATAGCGAGACTCAAGAATGGCCTTGACGATCAGCCTGATTACTAAACCAAAAACATCAGCAGTAACAACAATACAATTCAAAGTTACAGTAAAACAAATCCATTCAGACAAAACATTTCCTGAACTTCTAAAGACAAGAAACAGAAACCCAGCATCCCCTGTGATATCCATTGAGTTGTTGAGGCCATGAGTACGTGCTTCAGTATCATAAAGAATGTCATGTCCCTCAGCATTGTATCCAAGACCCTTTGCCAACCTAGTCAACCTCCCAACCCCAGCAAAGAGCTCCAAGTATTGGAGATCTTTCTCAGGCTCAAGGAGGCTCATCCAGGACACGAGGAAGACTATCTTCACAAACTCCTTGGATGCAGTGAGGGGTGGGAAGGAAAGGCGCAACAGGATGTGTTTTTTGTGTAAGTACACCTACTGCTGAGGATTACCAAAAGACTTTCTTAGGGCGATACCTGGGTTCAATAGTGCCTGTTACTTGATAACGCTTGTACAATGATTGCAGTGATTCCGATATCAATTCAATCCAAAGCACTTTTGGGGCCCCCAAAGCAATAAGCCGGCGAAGTGTCAACCCAGTTTGTTCTGGATTCATTGCCAAGGCAGTCACAAAAGCTACACGGAAGTTCAGTATATTTTTTTTTGGGCCATCAAAAGCAGCTGTCTATCACAGACTTGGAACTTGTAAAGGAAGGACGATGAAAATGGTTCATCAATGTTCATCAAAAATTCCCCAAGGTTTCACATTCCAGTCTTTGTGAGTATCTTCGTTGAAGTAGTTTTCATGATTATACACCCGGTTCAAATCTGAGCCCTGGAGGACCCCCAAAATCAAACAGAAGCAACCTGCCCAAAACATAGATTTTTTCAAGGTCTTTTTCTCATTTTTATTGAGGGTCTTCTTCGTAAGTGGTTTCAAAACAAAACACACGCCAGCTTCGACCTTCATCATCACTAGCGGTGGGAACATACTTCATGAAAGCAGCCAGAACCTTTGGCATAGTGTACCTGCGATGGGGAGCGTTTGACATGAAGTTACCAAGTCAAATTTAGAATGACTCATTATTTCTACTTCAGTTCTGGTGAGTTCAACAATGCCAGGAATGATCTTTGCAAGTTGTTCTTTTTCGCTTCCCCCAAAACTCCGAAACTGCGTAGGGATGATCCATACATCTAAGCCAATGTTGACTAGGATTGCCCACCCAACGCTTTGATGAGGTCATTCTATCTACGCAGACTTCTGCCATTCATGGCTTGAAGTTGCAAAGGCTCAGTTGGGAAGCCTCGTGCCTGTGATTGGGAAGCGAGAGGAGAATGGAAAGACAAAGGGCATAAATGTTCAATTTCTATTGGAAGTAACTTGTTTACCTGGAAATCAATTGGGGCAGGCCTTGAAAAGCGTCGTCCGAAAGAAATTGCCAAACCCAATCTTTGGCCAACTTGGGAAGTTGTTCGGTTATGTCAGCAGCAACTTGTACCTTTCGCATCTCTTGGAACTTTGGGTCGCAGAACTTCCAGAATGGATCCTGCAATGAAGGGCCCCTTAGACCAGGTTGAACTAAGACCTACTTGTTTCAAACTAAAAAGTATCATGGTGAACCCTGGAAGAAACAAACAATAAACCCTACATCCCTCCTCCTGGGTCGAAGGGTTTTTCACCCGGGGTTCAGCCACTTCAGCATAGGCGGTTTTGAGAGATTGCCAGAATGTTTTCCTGGGATCCTTGGCATCCCATCGCACGCCTTGCAAATGTTTGCTTACCACCTTTCTGTTTCGAGTCCTTCGGAACAGAAGCTCCACTAGTGCGTCGGCGCTTGGATGGTGGTGTCTCTACTTCAGTCTTAGTATTGCCTTTCCCTTTTCCCTTGCCCTTTGAAACCTTAACCTTTGGAGATGCCTTACCTTTCGCCTTTGGGGATGCCTTCTTCTTTCTGGTATTGACCTTTCTTGGTGAAGATGCTGGTGGGCCACCTTCTGATCCTGAGTAATGCTGGGTTGCTGCTGCTAAGTCATCATCGCCTGAAACTTTCTTCCTGTTCTTGGTAGCCTTGGTCTTGGCTGCTGCTGGTTTCTTTTTGGGTCTGCCTTTGGCAGCTGGTCTTTTCATCTTGGGAGGTTTTGGTACTTGATCTTTGGCTTTCTTTTGTGAGTGGCGGTCAACAGCCACCTAGCAGGGAAAGGGCTAACAAGTGTCCCAAGCATTTTACACTAGCTTCTTTTAATTGTTGATGGGTCCCCAAATCCCGGAGAGAAAAAAAGTAAATGGATCAATGGATACCTTCTTATGGTAGAACCTGGTGAAAAGGAGTGACCACACCATAGTCCCTTTTTGAAACTACAGTATCAGTACATCGTTTTTGTAAGCAGTAGATGTAGATTAAACTAATATAATATAAATATAATTATAAATATATATTTATATTAATCTACATCTACTACTTACAAAAACGAGGTACTGAAGCTACCCACGCAAAGAATCCCTGGAGGCACCTTTTGCTCCATGATCATCTCCACGGTGTTCGGCGTGGAAGAAAGGCTAGGGGCAATCTTTTCTTTGGGGGTGACTGCTGGAGAGGGGCTTTTGGATGGCTCTGGCTCTACAGGTCTTGGAAGGGTGTTGGCATGTTGAACTTCAGAATCTGATTCCTTTTGGGGTCCCAAGAAACTAGAATCCTTTTGAAGATCATGGTTTGGATCTTCAAGACTATCTTCAAGGCACATCTCTGCGGCCTGTGTTGCCTGGAAGGGAATAGTCTCCATCTGATCGACTTCTTTGCCTTGGTACTTACTCTATAGAACCGTACTGTACCCTTTGAAGAAACAACACTGAGCTTTGGGCTCCAAGTTTCAGGAATTTTTTTGTCGACGAGTTCAAGCTTGCGATCTTGAAGGGCTGTCCTTGGCCAGGAAAACCATTATCATTAACAAATCACAATTCTATCCCCAATGACAACTATTCAAAAACAGAACTTGTTGATAATAGGTAATTTGAATTTGCTAACAAGGGTCTCCGTTTTTGCTAACTCGGCTTCAAGTCGAGCAATTTCCAAATCATCATTATCTTGATCATTCTCATTCTTCTTCATAGATGGAAGAGATTCAGCCCAGGGAGAAGACAAACCCAAGGTTGGAAGAAGCTCACCACCCAAAGTCCAAGCCAACTTGCTGTCGAGCCGTTCCCCATCCTCATGCCCTGCACCTTTTTTGGGTGTGCGCAGGGGTGCGAAATGCAAAAACTCCGAAGTCCTGGAATCAGCAGGCGGTGAAGGGTAAGTGTCGGGATCAGGCTGAGTGGCCGGGATCTCATTCTCACTCTGTGATGGATCAGTTGGAATCTCCCCTTTTGATTCCGCACTTCCATCTTCTTGATTCTCTTCATTTTCACCTTCAACCTTTTCATCCTTTTCACCTTGATCACCACCCTCATCTCCCTCAAGGTTTCTCTTACTTAGAGGCCGCAACTTGGGAGCCCAGTACTGCGCCAAAAGGTCATATAGTGAAGCAAGTCGAGGGTCCTAGGCAGACCGGAATTAATGTCGACCCTGGAGATTAAATTTAGGATCATGGAAGAATCTTCAACATTTCAAGAAGAATGAAAAAACACTATCAACCCCTTGGAATCTAATTTTATCTAGGGTACTGTTCGAGTACTTCCATCGTGCCGGCGGCACATGTAGGTGAACATCGACTTCATAGCATGCGAATCGGTGTGAACACAAGTCACAGATTCAGGAAGATCCAGGCAATGTCTGAAGGTCTTCACCTACAGGGAAGTAGGACTGGTAAAATGTTTCTCTATGGTTTTTAATTCCTACAGGTCAAACATGGTCAAACTGAAAACTATGAGAAACCTGGCCTCTGGTTTGATGGTATCAACTGGAATCATCACATGTTCTTGCCACTGTGGGGCCCACAAGTTGATGAGAATCTCCATAACTTCACAGTTCAAAGCGATGTTCTCCATGTTCATAACCCCCATTTGCTCCTTTTTTACCCAAGTCATGATTGACTTAGTTTTCAAAGTACGGCGACGAAGTTTCGGGCAACCTTCCAGCTTATCAGCCAGACCATGCATTGAGCCATCGATTCTAGGTTTACCCTTTTTTGGCATCCTGGATCTACCGAAATCCCTACAGCTAGCCTTTGAGCAAAATCACTCTGCGATTATGTATTTCATAGCTGCAACCTAACCCACTGAGCCAACTCTCAATCCCAGCAGGCAGAGCTAGAGGGCTTCGCACCGAGAAAGCTCACTCCAATGGTGGGCCTGGGCCGCAGGATGGGCTAGTGAATGAAAGGTTGGGATGTGGTTTGCTAGAATTCCTGATCTTCAGGGGCCCCTACCAATCAAGTACCAAGTCTTGAAAGCCAGGGCAGGCCTAGCAAGGAACCCAAGTCATAAACCAAATTCTCTAAGTGGTACGAGTCAGACCTGCCTTCGCCAAAAATCAAGATGAAGCCATGGCCTTGGAAAGGACCAGGCCAAAAAGTAGGTCATTAGTTATTTGGTTGTGCATTGGAAAAACTTTCATTCATTTGATATTATCCACTGACAAATAAAAGGCCCTGGCTGGTGGCTTGACAGGGGATGGTCTTAAGTTCGCCAGTGGAGGTAGCCAAAGCCTGAAGCAGGGAAAGGGGCCTTTAATCATTTAGTGGATATGTTCTTTGAAACGTTTGATTCCATTTACTCTTCCAGCCTGGTCCAATCGGAATAATGTTTGCATGTACATCCAACCTGCGTTGTGGGTAGGAAACAATTTGCGATATCTTTTTGATACAGTTGGGAAATCACAAACCTTGTCCTGTATTAATCAGACTTTTTCAACTGGCAATGTTCTTGTGAAAGTCAGGTGCCCTCTGTTCCATTTACAGCATCTACTGAATCAATCCACATCCACCACTACTTTGGAATTCAGGGGTCGTTCCTCTGTGGATGATTGTTGCCCATTGGCAGGAACAGCTTTCTCACTCAGAACCCGGTCCCGACGTTTCATCTCTTCCTCACCTGGACATTTCCCCAGGTTAGCCCAGTGAAGGAGATGAAGAAGTGAGAGCGCAGAAATAAAAGAAAATGGAAACTACATACAATCATCAGGGGGCATAGCATACTACAACAGCAAAATGCTAAGGTGAGAACAAGACTGTCGCCACTCCCAAAGGTATTGGGCTAGCTCATAAACATGTCCTTCAGCTTCATAGTTCTTTACCAGGATCTCAGCTTCTTCTACGGAAACACTTACCTTAGAAGTTGGTCAGCAAAGACTATGATAACTGGGGTATGCATGCATAACATATTCACTCACAGACACTAAGTTTTTTGTTAGAGCTTGATGAGCTATGGTACGGAGTCTTGGGTATCACTGCTCGGTTCCTCTGGCCACAAAACTGATTTGACCTCGAAATACCACTTCATTGGCATTTGCTCCAAGCCTGATGGAACTAGGGAGGTTTGAAGAAAAGGTGACCACAAAATCTTTAAATGGGAAAGTTGATTCAGTTGACATTTCATCCAAAGACCTGGCCTGCACGTTTCAAAATCTCCAAGACTTCAGGGGTAAAAGGCGGCGATCCCTCCATGATAAAAAAATGGCCAAAGAAGCCGAGCTAGCCAAAGATCCAAAACAGCTGAGTAAAACGAGCTAAAACTTGTGTGATGCTGGCAGTGCTTTGCAAGGCAGCAAGGCAGGGGTGGAAGGAGGGGCAGGCCTTCTAGTCTGGCAGCCGCATGCCAAACACAAGGTGGTAGAATCGCTACTAGAGCCAAAACCACAAAGAATTGGGGACTTACTTCATCTTACTACCTTCTCATAACTATCCATACCATCATCACCCTGAAAAAGGAACTTCCGCCTCCAGTTGGTAAGATCTGCCTCCATGAAAGAGGAAGTGCCACCAGGAAGGAAAAGGCGCCTTTTCCCCTCCGAGGCAGTTTTTTTTAACTCAAGGATTCCCTAGGTATGTAAATATGTATGCGTCAATGATTGTCAATGTATCTGCAAATGTCAGTGTAAACATGTTCATATATTTAAAAACAATAAAATAAAATGTAACGTCGAGCTATATATGTATATATATCTTAATAAATAAAAATAAAACATACGTAAGCAACCTTCACCACCCACCAAGATGTTTTTTCTCAAAGACCGGGATCCCAAACTCTTTGCGTTTTTCACTTCCACTTCGACCATCGCTGCGATGATGGATCCGTTCCCTCTCTCGCTCATCCGAATTCCTGCGGATGAAAAAAGCCGGATTTTTCATTTGAACCTGGCATACAGTCATCCATATCTGCGTGCTTAAACCATTAAACCACCGAATTGAAAGATTATGTATCATACTTATGTTTAAAAAATCAATTGTTGAAACGTCATCCACAACAAAAAGGGATGAAATTTAAGAACAGATGTTTGTCCAACGACATCTAACATGCCGACAACAACAACAACAACAACAACAACAACAACAACAACAACACTACCTCAAAAACTTTGGAACCGAATGCTGGCAGAATGTTGCATCTGGATGCAACTGTCATTGTCATCGTTCTGTTACCAGGAATCCTGCAAAAAAATGGGTACATTAAACTCTATTGCGTTGATGACCATCCCCTCGTATATGTCACACATCTGGGTGAGAACAAGAGTACGCCCTGTTTGAAAGTCAGCTTTCGAAAGAGACATTTGTAGCTTTCCCACCACCCAAAATTAACAAGCAAACAAAAGAAAGATTTGCACTTCATTATCTGGTTGGTGGTTAAGCCAACCCATTTCAAAAAATATGCTCGTCAAATTGGATCATGTTCCCAATTTTCTGGGTGAACAATAACAAAAATATTTGAAACCACCAACCTGCCTGATTACGTGATCATGGTGTTTTTTTCCATCAATCCCTTAATAAGGTCGATACCTGGGGGTGAAAATTCCAAACCACCACCTGTAGTTTTGCTGTATTTAAGTCATCACTTTTTGAACTTCAAGGCTCAGCGAAGCTACTTCCATCACACACCTTCCACATACCCTTGCCCTCCCGGACCTCGACTCTAGTGGCAGAACTCCCTGGAAAAAAATGCCACCGAGATGGAGGAGATGTTTTTTTCCGTTGAATTTTGGGGTAACAAAAAACACATCCCCC
>OMLO01002079.1_pt1 | contig 15906 bp, 7 predicted proteins | sample 1674811 | NCBI WGS metagenome assembly OMLO01 (sample SAMN06265003, study PRJEB25207) | coral metagenome | isolation source: Coral host | place: Mexico:La Bocana,Puerto Morelos, Mexico | collected 2008-11-13 | reverse complement strand
AAAGATGAGTTCCACATAAGCCGACAGTACACGAGGTCCAGTACCCTCCTACAAAGAACATGTCAAGAATTATTTAAAATATACATTGTATAATCCATGCACAGTAAAAAGCTTTTCTCATTGCCATGTTAACTTTGATAAAGTAGAGGATGAGATGTGGGAGAGGGAAGCTCCAAATTTTTGTTGAAGAGGTCTACATGTATGTCATGTATGTAGATGTTGTAGTTAAAAATTAAATTCAGGTAAAAATTAAATTCCTTTGTCTCTCAACCCTACTTATTCATTGACTATGAATAATTAGGGTTGGAAGACAAAGGAAATTGAGAATCCAACTAAAATAATATTTACCTGAATTCAATTTTTAACTACAACATATGCAAGGTAAGGCAACTGTAGCCTAAAATGATCATCGAAAGAATCAAAGTCTAACATGCACTTGTACATGTATGACAACAGTAATAAGCAAACTCTTCAGCATGGCAACCAAACACAAAACAATATTAATAGTCTACTGTCAGTGGTATTTTCTATTTGACAGTAAAAGTCACAAGTATGTAATGTGTGTTTCATAAAAAAAAATATAAAAAGAGCCAAATAAAACTACAAGCAGGCATTTGAATAATGTCTTCAGCAAGATGACATCTGTTTTTCACATGAGGGCAAAACGTTTGGAACTGAACTTCCTTATACGATATACTTTCCTCAAGATACTTAAACCAGGTGAGCAAAATCCTTGCAGGTGGTCAATGTGCCCAGTCCTAAGTCCATACTAAGAACTGTTTATATGCACAGTGTTCTACATCAATATACAAGTGAACATGCAAGTCTGAACTAAATCTGGTGCTACGTTGTACAGCATGCGGATGGAAACAAGGTAAATTAGCGCAAGTTCGTTGTAGGTGCATGCGTGCACCAAATCAACCCATAATTTATTTCCATCTTTTGTTATTTTACAACAGTTTAACCTGATACAGCATTTCTAAAACTAGAAATACAGTATACAATAAAGAGTTCCTAATACAATGCTAAATGTGTCAAGATTCGCTTACTTATTAATCAGTCATGCAATCATTACTACAGTATGTGCACAACTGTACATATGTATCTTGCTTAATAAATGGTATACACATGTAGGACAACTTACATGAAGAAGTGCCTGTCGCTCCTCCTGTCGCAGGTTACTGAATTCATCAGCACTGAGAACAAACTGAATGGCTGAAAAGAAATTACAAAAAGAATTCCAGGTTCATGTAGTGATAAACAGGGAAGAAGAAAAAGCTTCTATAGCAAAATTTACCTTTAACTACTTTTAGTACCACTTTGGGATAAGAACAGTACCGTACTGTAGAGTAAATTGAGTTTTTGTAAAAACCAAACTTCATTGTGTTGAAGATGTATCAAAGCTTGTCACATACAGTAAGGTGCATATTACTGTTTGAATCTGCCCTAGCACATGTGCAAGCTGTACTGGACATTTTAGCAGATTTTTATCAAAGGATAAGACTTACCGAAAAAGAAATTACTTTTTCCAGATCCATTCCTGCCAACTAATGACACAAAAATCCAGTCACGAAACATAGAAAATTAAACATGTCATGAAGCAGCTCTTATGAGGTGTCACATGAATGGCTCACTACCCTTAAAGGGAACAACCGATCAAATAACAGCAACAAAGCCCATACAATGTAGCTGCTACAATAATAAAAACATGCACTGTAGCAGATTATTAGAGCTGCTAAACTTCTGAACATAACAAGAACGGGTACATGTAAGTACTGGTACCTACCTATGATATTATGTTTTGGGCTGAATGGTTCAATGATAGTTTGATCTCGATAGCTTCTGAAGCCTTGAATGATAACCTGCAAGAGAAACAGCCAATTCTTATTTTTGTGAACCATCCCAGGGCATTTACATTTTGTGAAAAAGCAACATGACACTGAAACTACAGAAACAAATTATTACATTATACAGACACTCCTGAAAGTTTTGAAAAAATTGAAAAAACTGTGGAAACACCCACTTGTGGGTTGCGGTCCTACAACAATTTTAAAATAATTTCCCAAACAAGAAAGAGCCAATTTCACCTTTGGGTAAGTGACACTAGATGAACAGCAGGCATGGGGCACGTTAAATAATATTATTAGCCTCAACAAAGGAGTTCAAAAACTGCTGAACACACTACATGTAATGTTCCGCTCATGCATCCATGAACAGTTTTAATGCTGAAGTATCTGAAATAACATGAAACACCATCTTCTATTTGGCAAAAAGTGGTGCAACTTTAAATTAACCCATCCTTCAAAGGTGTTTTCTAATCCCTTAAAACTGTGAGCTCATTAGATAGACCTCAGGCTTAACTGACCTACATACATGTAAGCTCATATTGAGCTCAAACAATTAACAATATTATTGTTCACCGAAGTGGAGGTGAATAGATATATCTTATTAGACGTTTTAGTGGGTAGTATCGCTGTATATTTTCATGAGTCAAAATACAAATGATGCGTAAAATTTACTGCGATACTACACACTTAAATGTCTAATAAGAGATTTATTATCCAACGTTTTCATTTCCCCAAAATTCTGACTTGCCAAGGTTTTTAATCTTTCACGCAGTCGGGGGAATGAGACGAGTACAAACATTGTGTGATATGTGTACTCGTTTTGCGCGTTATTTGTACTCTACGAAGCAGTGTTGGATAATAATGGTGGATATTTACCAAGCTGCAAAGTGGTGAGGTAAATATCCATCACTTTCACTAATACTGAGGTCAAAAATTGTTTTAGTATATAATTATACTACACAAACTGAATAATTGATGAAGCTGATCTAAAAGTTGGTTTAAATCTTGCCATGCTCTTTCGCACACACTAAATCACATGATAAGTCACGTGATCAAAAAAGTCAAACTTTTTTGCCATTTTTTTTATTTTTTGGAACAGCCACGTCGTTCAATGATAAAATTTGCTCCTCAGGTAACCAAAGCAAAACAGCAAGCCATTTTGTTTTTCTCAGCTTGCTTGGAGACAAATAGTACCTGCTACTCACCCCTGAGTATGCACATCGAAATGCACAGAAAGCACTATTCACTTGTGTGGTATATACTAAGCTGTTTCATAGAGTAGGCACAATTCCTTAATTTCATTTCATGATGCCACTTTTTTAAATACAGCAGCAATTCATATACTGTCCAGCTCATAAAATATTTTACTCACAAGATGCAATATCAATTAAATCTTATAACGCAAAATGCTTACATGAAATAGCGGAAGCAGAACGTTGCTGATATACAGTGCAAACTTACAGATGGCAGAAATAACACAATTAAACTGAAAACACAAATTATAAAGCTCTGTCTTCAGATTTTAAAATTTTGATTTTGTTTACGCTTAGCGTTTCCAGATCTTTGGATCGTCAACACGAAGTCAAGTGAATCAAAATAGCAAAAACAAGACGAAAAAAATCTACCATGAGAGGAAAAAACAGTTCGGAGTAAGTTATTTTGCAGTGACTTAATGAGCGCGACAATCGAATGAACTGGACTTTGCACGGAACTCGATAGCTTATAACGATATCTGCAGCGTTTGTAATCAGTAGAAAGCTACACAAAGCGATCAATGAGAGGAAAAATATCTTACCTGTTTAATGTACATGATTTTCCTCTTGTTTTAAGGCTTCATGAGAAAATTTTGGGAAAATCTACAATGGCGGAACACAGATCATTTTGGCGCGAATGTATGCAGCTGGCTCCTGATTGGCTGATGTACAAACTCTCCCATAAATCCTCGCGCCACGAAATAATAGTCTGGTCGTATAAGCGTATTGAAAAGTCCAGTTGGGTCACGCTTTTCCGCTTTTGTTATCCAAAAATATAATAAGCCTCGCTACAAGCACTCGATTTATCAAACCTAATTAAGAAAATATGCGAAGTAAGAAGAATCTGTTGGAATAAAAAATATGGCGCTCCAAGCTTGCCATTTTTTACAAAAGGGGGAAAGTGTGCCCCCTGGCATAAATTTATTTGTTAAAAATATTGACAAGATTGGGGTGCCATATTTTTATAAGTTTCCAACAAATTCTTTTAAAACTTCGCATGTTATTTATTTTACTTAAATCAGCATGATAAATTGAACTGTAGAAGTATTTTTTTGTGTGAAAAGTATGATATTGTGTGACATCGGTAATTAAAAAAAGTTCCATTTTATTGCTGGATTGTCATGCTGAAAGTGTATAGGGTCTGTATATAGAAACAATGATTTCCAGTCCATTAACTCCATACTGCACAGTCTCAGAACTCTAATGTGTCTCACTCAAATGAAATGCAAATCTATGTTATCTGTTTCAAACCACATGAGGTCTTTCAAATTCATTTTCCAACAGCTTCATTAACTTTTAAAGTTGCAAAGACTGAGTAAGAGCGAACAATAAAGCTTTAAATCAATAATGACAACTTCATGTAAGTAGTTGCAAAATGTTACATTTTGTGATGTCTTACAGGAGACAAAACAAAAAAACTAAACAAACTTTTGAGAAATATGCTCAGTACACTAATTATAAATTAAAAAAACTAAAAATTGATCAATAAAATTTACTTATTCATATAAAAGAAGAAATTATTTACAATGCTAATTGGAACCTATTGAAAGTATCAAATTACATGTAGTCAAGATGTAAATAATTTAAAGGGGACTAAAAATCATCCTCTTGGTTAACACTGGCATGGCTGGTAATTGTAGCTCCTATCCAACAGTCCTTTTATGTCCATTCCACGAATCGCACCTCTGAATGCTTCAAGGCTCTGTTTTTGACACAAAGGTTATTATTCATTTAGTTTTTAATTACTACACCCAGACTTAAGTTAATAGTATAGTGTTCTATATGGATTTTGCATTATTGAGGAAAGCTTTGTAAATAATGTTAATCGTGTTGTTAAGATGGAAAAATTAGGAATGAATTGGAAAATAATCAATATATTGCTTAACTATATATAATTTATGATTGAACATAGAGTAGCTACTCCAGAAAAGCATTTTGTCCGTAATACAGGTGTTACATTATCTGTCAACATAATATTCCATTTCTCAGTTTCCTGTCATTCATCGTGGTTTTCATTGCTACTTGTCCATCAAAAGTTTGTGGTTCTTTAAGATAGTCATTTACAGAAATGTTCACGCAGTCAACCTTAGGACAAATTTTTGTGAAGCTAATTGATCCACCAACTTGCTACAGAATTGTCAGATAAAACTGCTACCCCTTTTGCTTCACACAGTCCTGGATACTTACGAGCATTGTAGCAATTTCTAACAATCTTGCTTGTCTTCTAGCATGGGTCTAGTACGGTGATTAAAAATTAAACTTACATTCTCTCTTTGCTATAGATTAACAAAATTGCTGTCAGCTAGCAAAATATTAGATTCTACACGTCCACTCTAACAGTTACATTAACCATCAGCAACTTCAATTGTGCCTCATCAGTTCAGTTAATATCCAAGAAACCTCCACTGGTGCTGTGATCAGAATAACTGCGGGTAACAGTGTTCTCAAATTCATCATCAACTGATCTTCGCGAACCTCTGAAAGCAAGTATTCCACTCGTGATAGCAGCAATCACGATCAAAATTAACCCGGCAATCACCAAAACGAAGTACCAGTGGTGTGACTTGTCCAGAATTGAGAAATTCATTTTAGACTTCAAGCCGATGATAAGACCAATAAAGACGACCACTAAGAGAGATGTGAGGACATTTGTGAAGAACGTGCCATAGCGAAGGGCAATTCGGCATACTGGAATACGCTTCAAGGAACATTCAGCGCTGCCAAGGATTCTCGCCAGAAGGAACGATGTCGTAAATAGAAGAAGTAGTCCATTTGCAATCGCAGCCAAGAACAATGCAAAAAAGGGGCAGTGGGCATCCTTGCTGGAAGCACCAGACTCAAAATTCGACCAGCAAGACCTGGTCGAGTTCTCCTTGCCTACTTCCGCCTCGAGAAAACACGCGCTCAAAAAACAGACCTCCGCAGCCACAGATGACACACAGGCGAAGGCAAATAATGCTCGCGGATTACAGTTTCCCATCAAATAACGATCAAACTAGTAAGAGTAAGAGAATGGATGCAAATCTTGTTATTTTAGACAACTTTAAAAAGGTGAAAGCAACGAAGGCGACTGTGAAAGGATCGCGTGACAATTACCGCTGGCTATGCGTGATCTATGCGTCTGTGATCCAGGCTTCAAACGGTCAAAATGGCCTTTGCAATCAACTTTACTTGAAACGTGCGCGGTGACCCTCATTTTTATCATTATAGAATTGTGATTAGCAGGATAAAGCACAATTCTCAAGTTAAAAAAAAAACTTTCTGGGGCAGCGCTCATAGCCGCCTAAAATTAAGTTTTAAAAGGCAAAAAATTTTTGGAACACCACCAGACAGTTGAACGCCTCCGAAAGGGCACCCCTGCAGGTTGGTGGGCAACTGTTTGGTCACGTCTACCAAATTTTTAACTCCATATTCTAATTTTAAAACAACATCAAGTCGTCAAAATTTCCTGTTTCCATAAATTTCACTATCCTTTGAGGAACACTATTCATCCCCAAATATACTGATTGCGCCAACACTTGATGAAGCAGAAAGTACCGTATCTCGTGGTGTCTTGATTAAAGTCATTTACCAGCGTGACAGTTTCTCAGCGGATATTCCGATCGCGATATCACGTACCATGAAAAAGAAAAAAACATCACGTACCATGAAAAGATATTTTACTTATTATTGCACAGAGATATATTAGTCCCATTGATAAAAGATTATTTGCTTTTACATTCACAACAAACTAACAGCTGCTCGCCTGGTTGATTTTTTTTTTTATTCTTTTCAGTAAATTACTAATTACTCCGGCTTAACACGGAAGTGTTGCATGTTGAAGTGAAGCATGAGCGTGCAGATAAATTTGCGTGTGTGTTTTCTCGGATGTTGTTCTCCGAAGAACAAACAGCGCTACTGAAATGATATCACCCATAACACTGCCATTTAAGCCTTGATTCTTCTCTTGGGGATGATGGATTTATACTCAACGGGTTTGCTGATGGCGATTTCATCTGATTCAATTCAAAATAAGAGTATTGCAAAAATTATTTTAACAAATGTCATCAGATCACTACAGTCTGTTTTTCTATCAGGCAACTCCCAACCCGACGACTGACCAACCGGGTAGACTTTGGGCTCAAAATTAGGAGTGTACAGCCGCTGTTCCAGAAAATGAGCCTGCTCACAGCTCTCTAAAAGTCTCTTCCGAGGAGGAACGTTATTGGTGTAAAAACTCGCAAATGACCGATAAGATATTCGCTTTTTGTGTCAGCTCAGAAACGAAGCGAAGCGATGAGCTTTTCAGGATTAACCGATTAGATCACTTTTAGATTATTTAAGTTGTATATCGAAAATGCTTCATATTAAAAAGGCAACGACTTAAATAACGATCACCGGCCTGACAGATCGACATTGCATCAACACTTGATTAAAGCAAGAGAATACCATGATGTCATTGTCTCTTAATTAAAGTCAGCTACAAGTGTAAGGACTGAAAACTCGTGCGCAACTCTTAGGTTTCTCAGTAGGGATTCTGTCTTTAAAAAATGTTTCTGGAATGAGAGGGCCGATCGCGACAACACGTATCATGATAGACGCCTAATCAAACAAACATTTTGAGTATTTGTTAAGTCACGGCATTCTTGGAGAGCAGCTCTTTTATGAGAAGTTTATAGGGTGTATTGTTTAGGGGGTAATTCTAAATGGTAGTTTTAATTTAGTGGTAGTTTTATCTTGTATTCCTTTTATTTCATTGTTATCACTTCTTTTATATTGGCTGATGAATTGTCCGTGGATAAATAAAGATTATCTATGTATCATTGACTTTTCATAAGAGATATATTATGCTCCGAAAACAAAAGATGATTACTTTACATAAACAACAAAACCAGCTGCTAGCGCTCGCTTGGTTGAATTTTCCTACTTCTTTCCAGCAAATGAGAGTGACTCTTCGAATAAAGAAAACTTTTATTTTTTCTGACTTATAGTTACGTGTGTATGGGGATCGGGGAGGTTAAGAGGGGGACATTGCCTCAAGTCCCTTAATGCGTGAGTACCTTGATGACTCTCAACAGTGCCTAAGCGCCGCGAAATTAGAAAAGATCTTTGGCGGTAACTCAGTCTCGATTTGGTTGTCGGCAGAAACCTTCAATTTGAAATTATAAGCTGAAAAACATGATCGATATAACTCGAACTAACGAAAAAGAGGATGGCAAAGCGTAAATATGTTTACGCAACAGTTGTTCATTTGGTTGGGAAGTTCAAAGTCGCTATTTACCACTAACGAACGCAAGCTGCAGCCAGAATAGGGCTTCACGAAAATTGCTTAGTTTCCTACACAATTGTCACCTTAACTTTTTTCAGTTCAATACTCGAAATATCTGAAATATCAACTCGTCTTTTTCGCCATGATGATCGTCTCTGGCACACCCAAGCACTTTTCGTTTGGCTCGACGGTATTTTTGGGCTCAAAAGTCCCTTGCAAGGAACTCCCAACTTGCCTCGGAGAAACTTCCAACAGTCATTAAACTTTTTCCGATACTTCGGCAATCTCCAGGCATAGATGAATGGGTTCAGCGCTGAGTTTATGAACAAAAACCTGGACAATACAACATCAATCTTGTGGAAAGTAAGTGAATGTTGGCACAGATCGCAAAAGTACAGCAGATGTAGTGTGACGTATTGGGGCATATAGGATAAATAGAACAGCGAAAGAATTACAATAATTGTAACAGCCATATTTCGCTTTTTTTTCAGTGAGATAGTTGCAATTGAGTCATATCCTCTTAGCTGAAGCTCTCGAGTTCGCCTCGCGAGAGCGCGGAACACACTCGCGTAGATCACTGTCAACAAGATCGCAGGCAACGAAGCGTGAGTGTGCAGATAAATTAGCGTGTATGTCTTCTCGGATATATTTGTTACAGGAAGAACGCACATCGCTAAAGATATCACCCATAACACTGTAATATAAGCCTTGATTCTTCTCAAAGTGACGATGGATTTGTACTCCAGGGGTTTGCTGATGGCGACATAACAAGTTAATGACATAGCTATTATGGAATAGCTGCTAACGAAAATGGTTGAAGTTAGCACGGTATACATTATTGCCTTAAACACGAAAACGTGAGGCATATGCACAAGTCGAGATCGATAGACATCTCTCAAAGCCACAAGAAAAACATTGAACAGTCCCAGCAGTAAATCTGACGCGCTCAAATTCGTGATCAAGAAAGAAGGCGGTCTACGCAGTGTTCTTTGAGTATCCTTATAAGTCGTGAAGAGTAAAACAGAGTTTCCTATGGTGATAACGGTTGCTAAAATAAATCCCACCACAGCTAAACTCAGCCAGTAAGCCTTGTTGTCGATTATCGTCAGATAAAAATCGTAGTTTAGATCAGTAAAGTTTGCTTGCATTATGACAGCGACCCAAACTTATAGAGACTGGAGAAATGATTGTTATACCAGCGAAGTTTTAAACTGACGAGAAACGTCTCTTCCTTTACTGATAAAAGCTTAGCAATTTCACAGCGTGATGATATATTATTGATGAAAGTGAACAGCTTGCCAACTAGCGAAATTAAAACCTTTTGTCGACATTGTTATGATAAAACTCAATATGAGAATTCTCATTAGCGCATTGTCCCCGCATGGCAGCTAGCTGACTTCCAACAACAAAATAACAGCCACTTAGATTAATCGATATCAATGCCTCTTGCCAGAAAAGTCGAGAAGCCAAGTGTCGCCTTTGTCTCCGTACAAGTATAAATCGATAGCTTTTACCTGTTTGGTTAAATTCGGTTTAAAATTATTTGGCACGCTGTATATCAATTCACAATGCATGTGCCGACACTTTCATAACACGCAAAATGTGTCGATTTTACTGCATGGTTATATTTGGCTGTCAGGTGTAGCCAAAGAAAGTTGGCCTCAGTCCTCAGTTTTCATATGCAAACGTCCTAATTGCATGAAAACTGAAAGTTTCGATGAAAATTTAAGAGGGAACTATTTTTATCCGGGTGGAAGTTTACGTTTGAATAAGCAACTCTACTAATTCAGCAAATACGTGAGAACGTTTAACTAGTAATTTCTATTTATAACCCCATGTTTGACACCAAACGAATTATAATTGGTAGCTGATCATTGCTTGTGGCCTTTGACTTTCTTTCTTTCTCTCTCTTTGTTCCTCACGAAAAAAAAATACAAAAACAGTTTAGCCTCTCAGCTCGCTGTCCGCTAAAAAGCTAACGCAAAAACGCTAATTGTTAGCCCCTGATATTCAGATCACGCAAGTTCTGTTAAAAAGTACTTATTTATTATTGACCAAGTGAAAGATCAGGATGCCTAGAGAATGGCCAAGTGCATTTTTTCAGGAATCAAATCGGATGGAGGAGGAGGCCGAAACAACGTCTGTAAAACACGAAAAAAAACAACAAAAGAACGAGGGTAATATCTAGCGATTTTGACCGATCAAGCTTGGCCAAAGAATTGTTTATTACTTGGGATAAGGAAAACCAAAAAATGACGTTCTGAGAATTTTATCTTGCGTAACACAGCGCATAATTCCTAGTGTGCAGAATAGCGCAGAAGTTGGTTCATCTTGACGGCTACAACGGAGCTAGCTATATAGTAATTGTTCAAACTTAATCGCTAAATGACGAAAATTTCATGCGTTAACTAGTTCATCTATAGCAAGAATTTCACATTTTATTTATCTCTTGTATTGGTTAGTAATGTGCGGCGACGGTTTAATTTTCAATAATGTTTCGGGATTTTCCCGCGTCCCTTGTTTATATAGAGACTGTAATACATGGGCGCGCGGAGATATGGAATTTATCTTCGAGTGTTCACATTGATATCGAACGAGTGAGCGCAGTTGGAGGTAGGCGCTTCCCGCTCAAAGAACATTAAAATTTCCCAGGATGCAATGCGGTCAGATTCCTGCTGGTTGGAAAATTGAAACAAATACCGTTTACGAATGTCCCTCAGTTGTCTGAGGGGACGAGACAAATCGGGTGGGCGAGTTGTCAGGCACCTCGGTAGGTAGGGCAACCCTGGCGGCGGGAAAACTTGTTGTCATATAAACACACGCATAACCAGGACAACTAAAGGCGTGCCGAATGTCATGTAATACCTAGCTTTTTTTGTATCAGAGTAGAAGAGTAGTTCAATAGAGCCCAAGGCCGATCACATAACTAAAATAAACCGTTCAAAGAAACAGGGTGTAACTACGCATTTGAATATCTTTTAAGAGATAAAAACGTCTTGGCCAACAGTAAGGAACAACTTTTACTTATCTAAACGCTCAATAAAGAGGGACGGTTGCCTCGGGTAGCAGAGAACATGTAAATATGGCCTCAGTCTGCGCGATTTTTCTAAAGCCCAAAAGTAGTACCGCGTACAGAAACACCTAGAAATCGTTATTCGAAGAAAATAGAGTCACAATGGTGCCAGAACAATTAGAATATTCGCTCTCGATCTGTATGAGATGATAGCTGACTCAGCCGCTCTGCTGAAGCCTGCGTTCGTTAGTTTAAAAAGATCGCATACCTAGTACAATCGACCACAAATCGAATGCCGTAGGAAAAACTAGGACGTTCATATGCCAACTGTGCGTAAATACAATGGCTAAGCGAGGTGCCCAGATAAGATAATCTCTTGGATTGTAAAATGTGCGGCTAGGATGTTTGGCCGACGATTGTTTGCCATCATAATTACGTTATCGTCGACTGATCGTTGCAAGTGTTTGTTGACGTTATTACATCAAACACGAAAGACCGAATCTGACCACATTTCCAAACACCGAGAAGTGAGGTTAAAACACGACAGGTAGCGGAGTATTTTTCACGAAGTTCGAGGTTTTTGGAAATCATTAAACACTGTCTTGAGTGTTTGATATATCTTCTTAATCGAAACTAAAACTAAAGAAAAAAGGTAAAAAAGCGTAAAAATCTAAGCTAATTGATAGCTGATATCAAAACACCATCACGGCTATGTTTTCTTCTGCTTGAACCTGATGTTTTAGAATAAAGTTTGAATCAAGCTGTAAATCATTAATCCTGAATCACAAGCAGACTAACTTCTAATGAACACGCTCACAAGTTGTCGTCAGGAGACATGAGCTGATTTACACTACATAAAACACTTTATTGATTTTTGTTATCTTCTACAACTGTTCAATGACTATAAAGTGTCTGATAATGACTGACTTGCAGTAGCTGATTTCAACTTGTAACGTTTGTACTTAAAGTTGATACGATACTATCATGTGACACATGCGTTTCTACCTGAAGGCTGTTTCACCGATCTCCGATTATACCCCTGTCTAAATCTTGGCTTAAAATCATACTGTCATCAATCAGTTTATAACTACAAGTAAAAATCCATTAAATCTATCAGTTACTTTGCCAAGAGCAAAAGGAAGAGCTTAAAAGTTGCTTTAATTAGGCGAAGCGTAATGTTGTATTTATTGCTATGATCGAGGCCGATTACCATGACCAAACAAGTATTTCTAAGGTTACGAATATATGGCCAGTCTCATTAATTCAATCTTGAGCATGCTTCAATATCATATTAGTGTCCCGTTCAAAGGTTTTAACAACTCCCACCCCCTTTCATATGTAAGCTACCAAGGGGTCTTAAGTCTAGCGAATTCAACGATTGTTTGGGTTTTGAATTCCATCCCCGGGGGCGTTAAGATTTATGGTATTGCGTTTACCCCTGAACAGCTTCTTTAAAAAAACGCGGAAATCCTTCATCTGAACCACGTATATAATGAAGTTTACAGTGCTGTTTGAATAAATCAGCCCAGCGCTAAGATACCTTGTCAGGAAATCTGTTCGAAAATCAATGGAAAGCTTAGCCAACGATTTAAAGGCTGTATAATATGGCAACACTGAATATGGGATGATGAAAGCAAATGTTATGGCGATAAGGAGATATGTTCCACGGAGTTTAGTAGCTGTTAACTTGGCCCTGATAGCGTTGTTGCTCTGAATATTGATTCTTGTGTTTTGCCGTGTCCATAAGGTCTTCGCAACGGAAATATTAATATAAACTAAAATAACACTAGGTATAAGGTTCTGTATTATTGAATAACACATAACTATTATTTTAGAGGTAAAATAAGTGTTGTCACATTTACAAACTACTGTATAATGAGTATCGTTAAGATCATATCTTACCCCATTGAACGTTGCTGTTGGCAATAACACGAGAATTGAACCCACAAGCCATGCCGCGAAAACAAGATTGCGAACAGTAGAGACACTGAACGAGCGGGGAATGGCACGAGTTGAGAAATATCTCTCCACGCTTATAACCATTAGACTATTCATTGTAATAGATGGGAAAAAGATGGTTAGAGATCGAACCGTTTTGCATGCCCAGTCATGCTGGAACAGATCGAACACGATCTGAATGCAAATCAAAGGCACTGAAATCATATTACTCAATATATCCGAAAGAGCTAAACTCTTAATGTAAAAGTTGAAATTTCGTACAAATGGAGCGGTCTGCATAAAGGACTTGGTCTTTTTCTTTGTCGAGATAAAGTAATAAATTAGCACATTGCCTAGAAATCCTACAATTGCAATAGATGCCAAAAGCGAGACTAGAACGAGTTTAGTGGTCAACCCTGCCGGTGTAAACAGGTAAACTCTTCCTTTCGTCTCTGTGCTGTTGAAGAGAGCAGACTGATTGGATAACATCTGCGATCCTTCCATTTTGATCTTCTGAAGAGAAAAAAAATGTGTAGGTTGTAATAATAATAATAATAATAATAATAATAATAATAGTAATAATAATAATAATAATAATAATAATAATAATAATAACGGTTTAATGATGACATTTCTTCAGAGTAGCTCTACATTCATCATGAACTAACTAAAAGTTAAAAACACATAAAAACATATTTCTTATTAGACGTTTTGTTGTGTAGTATCGCTGAGTATTTTTACGAGTCGTGTCCGTGCGGGAGAATTTCGCGGATATTTAGTTATTTACATTTTAGGAGTTGCACCCGCGAGTCCAAACATTAAGGTCAGTTTCCGTCTTCTTTGTTGTGCTGCTGTTTCTATTTTCTTCAATAAATGATGACATATTTCACTGTCGTCTAACTGCTTTTCTTCGTTTGATTTATCTAATAAACTTGGATCAATATTTTCCAGCCATTCCGACTCTTCGTCGTCAGAAAATAATTCAAATTGTCCGCCGTTTTTGTCGTAACTTCAATCCAATTCGTCGCTTGCGCGTTGTGAGAAAACCTGTGTAACCGGTCCTCCGGAGTACAAATATCGCGTGATATTTGTACTCGTTTTAGTTGTTACATGTACTCTACGAAAAGAAGTTGGATAATAAATTGGTATAATTTACAAGTAATGAACTATGTGAAAACACTTACAAATATCTAAAAAATTGAAAATAAATTGAAACCAATCTAATCTAAGCTCAGCCTTGATTTTCAAAAACTTAAAGACTTTCCTCGCAAATGTTTTAGCATTAATCTCAAGTTTGATGTCATTTGGCAGACTTTCAAATAATTTAGAGGCTGAATCTTGAAATGTTCCTGTTTCAAGAGGCACAACCAGTTGCGGTGTAGCACACGAGCGTAGGTTCGTGGTAGTTTGAAGAAAAGAGGTCGTTTTCAAGCTGTAAATTGTATTTTATTTTTGCCTAAAGCACGCAAATATTTTGAGACACTTTAGCAATTCGAGTATTCGAACTTAATTCGTTTTTTTAGCACGCCCTGTTGTTATAGCACAACAATTTGGCTTTTTTTTTGGAATGGAATTTTTATTTACAGCTTGAACACTCACACTACTTACATTACTGATGTTATAATTATATTTACACTTACAATACACTTGCTACTAATACTAATTATACTTGCGCTACTTCTACAATTTTTTTTCTTAAGTGTTTAAAAGATACAGTTCCTCCAAAATTCTTCATTTTTTCTTAAACAGATTGTCGCCGGTTATTCGATTAAACGAAATATACTATTCGGTTTGATATTTATTTAATAAAATTCTTTCAAAGTGGCTGAAAGATGGTTTCGTTTCTTTACACCGCAAGTCCACAAGTACGTTTTTCCTAAAATGATTATGTAGTTTAGCAAATCCATCTCCCCAGTTAAAAATCCTAAAATAATCTCGCGATATTCTAGAGAGGCAAAAGCAACTATTAAGTTTATTTAAATTTTTTTTCACACATCTCATTCCAAAAGGAGGTAGAAAAAGGAAGAGTCACAGAGAATATGAGATATGGTCTCAGTAGTCTGATGACAGAAGGAACAGTTGGGGTCAGATTACAAAGTAGTTCATTTGTATATAAAATAGAATTTAGTACTTTATACTGATAATTCTTTATACTGATATAATTCTTCTCTCAGCTTGGCCCATTTCATGATTTGGTTTTTCGTATTTTTGCTTTATAAGAAAGTGATAACGACACTTAAATTTTCCTAGTCAAAGATATTCTCGAAGTTTGGGCTCATGAATACGTAGTTTCAGTGGAACTGATTGCCTTAGACCTGTCCCGTACTAAGAAGTTGGAATTCTTCAGTCCTACATCCCTGACGACATTGAAAGACTCAATCGTTTGCCATCCCATAAAGCAGATAAGTTGAGTAAATGATATTATTATCAAAGAAATGTTTATAGAAGACACTTTTGCCGTAGATCCTTATTTCTTTGTTGTTGCATAAAGTATACATATGTATATTTAGCATTGACAATACCTTCACAGGAGATCAGGCTTCAGGAGTAATCATCGTTTTATTGCGACAGTTCTGTTTCGTATGGACCAGAAATAATTTTTGGTCC
>OMLO01002077.1_pt1 | contig 15919 bp, 13 predicted proteins | sample 1674811 | NCBI WGS metagenome assembly OMLO01 (sample SAMN06265003, study PRJEB25207) | coral metagenome | isolation source: Coral host | place: Mexico:La Bocana,Puerto Morelos, Mexico | collected 2008-11-13 | reverse complement strand
TTGTAACAATGGCTTCGAAAGAAATGGATCTCTTTCTGCAAATGACAAGTCTTGTCAGGATGTTGATGAGTGCAAAGTCGATATGCACAATTGCAGTGTTTATGCACTCTGTAACAACAACATTGGCTCTTATGTTTGTACTTGTCTTGATGGATTCAATGGAGATGGCATGTCATGTCGGGATGTCGATGAGTGCAAAGGTGATATTCACAATTGCAGTGCCCATGCAATCTGCAATAACACCATTGGCTCTTATGATTGTACTTGTCTTGAAGGGTTCCATGGTGATGGCACGTCATGTCAGGATGTTGATGAGTGCAAAAACAATGTGCACAATTGCAGTGTCCATGCACTCTGCAATAATACTATTGGTTCTTATGATTGTACTTGTCTTGAAGGATTCCATGGTGATGGCATGTCATGTCAGGATGTTAATGAATGCAAAGGTGATATTCACAATTGCAGTGTCCATGCACTCTGCAATAACACCATTGGCTCTTATGATTGTACTTGTATCGAAGGATTCCATGGGGATGGCATGTCATGTGAGGATATCAATGAATGCAAAAGTAATAGGCACAACTGCAGCGCTCATGCATTTTGCAATAACACCATTGGCTCCTATGACTGCACTTGCCACTCAGGATTCAAAGGAAATGGATTGTTGTGTGATGACATCAATGAGTGTGAAACGAATACACACAAATGCAGTGGACATGCGATCTGCAAAAACACCATTGGCTCCTATGACTGTACATGTCGGCCAGGATTCAATGGAAATGGATTGTTGTGCGATGACATAAATGAGTGTAAAACGAATACACACAAATGCAATGGGCATGCCATCTGCAAAAACACCATTGGCTCCTATGACTGTACTTGCCGCCCAGGATTCAATGGAAATGGATTATTGTGTGATGACATAAATGAGTGTAAAACGAATACACACAAATGCAATGGGCATGCCATCTGCAAAAATACCATTGGCTCTTATGCCTGTACGTGTCGCCCAGGATTCAAAGGAAATGGATTGTTATGTGATGACATCAATGAGTGTGAAACGAATACACACAAATGTAGTGGACATGCCATCTGCAAAAACACCATTGGCTCCTATGACTGTACATGTCGCACAGGATTCAAAGGAAATGGATTGTTGTGCGATGACATAAATGAGTGTAAAACGTATACACACAAATGCAATGGGCATGCGATCTGCCAAAACACCATTGGCTCCTATGCCTGTACGTGTCGCACAGGATTCAAAAGAAGTGGATTGTCGTGTGATGACGTCAATGAGTGCACCGAGAGAAGTTATCTTTGCGACTTTCATGCCAGCTGTCTTAACATGCCAGGCTCTTACAGCTGCTCCTGTAGAAAAGGCTTCACTGGAAATGGACGATATTGTACAGGTGAGTGCGAAATCAACAATCAGTTTGGTTAAACACTTGTTCACATTTTTCCTCATGATGCCTTCCAGATTACATTCTTTCCAGTATGTATTGCCAGGGCTTGAGTAAATCACTGAGTGGTACTCGCGGCTTTTGGAAGAAAAGCGCTATTTCACGGATTCATGTTGCCTTCGAAATATAGTCCTTCTCCTCTACTTTTGTGAGTTGTGTAGACATCCTCTATTTGGAATTTCATTTTGTTCTCATACTGAAATTATTTTAAATTTATTTCTTTTATTGGACAGACATCATAAGTGGTAATGACAGCAAATTTACTAAGATCTCAGTTACCTGATTCAGAAGAGTTATTAAAACAGAAAAGGACTGAGTTTAACTAGCTTGAATTCAAGTGAAGTCCAAATTTGCGTGAAACAGTTTGCACTTCTTCATTCTGAGTGCAAATGTACACATTGATTTCCTGACGGTGATTCTCTCCTGATAATTTCCTGTATTGGTCACAACTGCTATATTATATACCTTTTTCTTTCCTTTTTCTTGGTATCAGAGACATACAGTACCGTGCGTGCCATGTCTAGTCCCATGTCCACCCTCTACTTTTTCAGTATTGCATTTCAGTCAGTATCAACTTATGATAAGTTAGGCAATGCTAATTATGCATGCAGCAAAGCAGACTGGAGCAGAAGAGCACATTGGAGGTTTTTCTTGAGCTCTTTCATTTTTCTTTTTTTCAGCTTCCTCAGCCAGAAGCAACCGATTGCCTCTTAACAGAGTTGCTCTCCTTATTGGTGGTATTGTTGTTATGCGATGGTTTTGTACATAAAAGCTTCAAAGAGATCGCAGACATGCATAGATGACTCTGCAGATAGTCACTTTAAAACTTAAAAAGGTATATTACAATTGAAATTCCAACAATAGTTGTATCTCTTAAATGCAACAAAGAGGCATGTAGCTCCCTTAATTTTTTGTTTTTTCGTTTATAGTTACATTTGTAAAAAAAAATGAAAACAAAAACTTCTTGGGTTATGACAAACACTGAATGGTAACCTCCATTCCTTTTTAATTTAACAATACAATACGACTAGTAAAAACTACTGAAAAAGGGAAAATGCTGTAAGCTGTGTTCCACCTTTAAGTTTCTTGTGTTAATGAGAGTACTCAATAGCCATTTTTCCAGTAGAGGCCGGGTTTAATTTCCAAATAAGGAGCTATTTTCAACGTTATAAATATCCCGATCCAGCTAAAGAGTGACTGCACTACATTCGGATGGTTGCAAGTTCGTGTCGTCCTGCGAACTATATAATTGATTAGTGTAGATTTTGTGGCCACTAAAGGCCATATAATACAGGCACTATTTCCTTGCAGTTTGTCTCGCAACGGTGGTGCATCGCAAGTCGAAAAGCTTCGTTGTGCGTATTAATTATATGCGTGTTCAGAGGTTGCGGTGGCTAATGTGTTGTATTAAAGTTTTCAGTGCTGTTTCATTCTGTGCAAGACGTTACTGAAACATGTATTAGTAATAATGCGTGCACCAACATACACTTTTTATACCTGCGATGCAACAATAACGTGCGACATCTGCAAGAATTTGCTGCCCGTTAGCAGAATTGATTTCGTTAAAACAATAGAGAAAATAGAGAACCATAATGAAGGCCTCCTTAAGTCTTCCGTTGGAGTGGATTTTCTAGCCTCAGAAAGCATTAAAAAAGACAACTAAAACGAAGCTCATCTAGTTTTTTAAATTTCTCAAAGGCTTAAATAAATAAAGTACACCTTTAAAAAGAAAGTCATCCTACGTTGTGTCGCTCTGCTTTTATACTGTCCACTTTCTATGATAAACCAATTAGATCACTATTGATTCAACGTATAGCAGCAGGCAGATCGTCTGCGGTTGCTTGCTTAAACAATTAAATGGAACAAATTCTGGCGAACAGAAATGCGAATCCAGCCCGGCCACTGCTAAAACACGACAATTATAAAAACAAAGGAAGCCATCTCAGCCCTGATTGAAGTTCACTCTTGCTTTTATCCTGGTCAAGTTAGGATTTGGAAATGTCGGTTTTCCTAAGGAGAGAGTAAACCAGGGTACTCAGAGAAGAACACTCGGAGCAAGAAGCCACAACAAACCCAATCTACATATAACACCGACCCGGAGTCAAATCCTGGCCCTATGTCGAAGGCGAGTGTTCGTCTCGCCACTATGCCATTTCACCTCCCTCGCGCTCTGTTGATTTGCTATAAGGGAATTACATCGTGCTTTTTGCTATGCGTCTATCGTGTTATGGTTGCTTATGGGAGTTTACAGAGAACTTAAGAAGCTAAAGTTGCTCTCGACTCTTGCTTTTCAAACTTTTGCATACATCCATACCTCGATGGACGCAGACGAAGTACGAATCACTTGTTAACTCGATGATAATTATAGTCATATCCCGGAACGTCACAGTTGTTTCCAAGTACAGAAACTTTATTCCTTTCTCAGACACCACAGTCAATGTGGCAAGTCTTAGCTTTTGTTTGAAGAGGCCCTGGTTTCGCTGTGAATTTATTTCAGTTCTGTCTTAATTTGCTGCTTGTAAGCATTGGATATTAAAGTTCGCGGCGCGTCGTTCCCCATTGTAAAGGGGGAAACTAACGTACTGTTCCTAGTATCGTTAGGACCCCCGTTAGCTGTTGATCTCGCCTGTTCGAGTAAAAACTGCTACTCGGATCCCCATACCCGGGATTCTGTATTTACCAGACAAAAAGTCTTTTTCTAATTTAAATTTAACCTCAGTCCCAGCACAAAATGACGTTTTGCCCCTCAGTCCTGAGGAGGTACACCTGAACTATGTTGTCAAACGGGGAGGCTCCACACGATAGACGTATCGACACTGCAGACTAAACCTAACTTTAAGCAAAAGTTAGCTTGAAACTGTTATTAACCCTGTGTGATTAACTCTATCGACAAAAAGCCCCCTTAAACTAAACCTATCATGTCTCTAATCACCAGCCGCTGAGCTACCCGTCAACAAAACTCATTTCAGATTGCTGTTTGCATTTTACATTGCGCTATCTATGTTTTTATTTATAGTGTAACAAATAAAAATGATGATGATGATGATGATGATGATGATGAAGTGTGATGATGATCATTATCTAAAGCCCTGGGCTAACGGACTGGAAATTAGTCGCAAGTTCAAAACATGGGTCTACTTCCGACTCCGTTGGGGCACCAACCCAAGTCAACGCAAGTTCAGTGACGTCCATTTGTAATACCAGCCTATTAGCCAATGAAATACTGGATATTTCCGCCTTGAGATGGTGTTTAGACAGGGCTTAATGCGGTCGAACCTCTCCGTACGTACAACTCCATTAAAGAGGCTGGCACCAGTTTCCAGCACGTTTCTAACAGCTACTTTTTGAAGGCTGAATGCTACCACTGTTTAACAAGTAAAGTACAGCAACAGTATCGTGGAAGGTGAATTGATCAACGTGACACAGGCTCAGGTCATTTAACTGAGTTCATATGTGAGAGGCGTCCTGCATTCTGCTAGGATCTGCACTGTCGAAGTCATCGTGAGTAGTGGTAAGTGAATACAGAGTATTATTTTTTTCCAAGCGGGCACGGTAACGAATCCTACAATTCGTAACTTCCTACAAATAAAGAAACCCGTTTACTTTGATGATTTGCTTTCAGGTGCATTCACACAAACCGGGACACGGGATTTGTTTTCCTGCATGTGTTCAGTGCATTTTGTACTGGGGCCATTTTACCGTTTATAAGCCAACATTCATTGTCCTGAACCATCGGTAGTTTAAATTTCTCCTTTGGTGACCAGGAATTCAAAGTCAGCGGAGCTTACAAATGACTTTGAAAAAATCATAAAACAAAGACAGAAGGTGACTGTGTTCTCAAAATTCCGGAAAAAAGATGGTAATACATATTATTGCTGTAAATTTTGTTGCAAATTCATTGATGAGGACATCCAGCGATCAGTTGACAGCGAAGGCGCCATTCGAAATATATTTTTACGCTTTTCAGTAAGTATCCAAGGACGTTTGTTCACTTCAGGCTGAATATGAAAATTATCACACTATTTATTATTTACAAATGTACTTTATAGATATTCAAAAGTGAAATACATTTTAAATTAGAATTGACTCGCATTTGCCTACTTGGCAATCATACTTGCATTGCTCGAACAGTAAGCTTATTATATATATTGGGATTTATACAATGATTTCTCTGCATATATACAGTATATACATTTTTTAAAAATAAATTGTTTTTAACTTACATTAGTATAATGTTTGGATTTGCCTCATTAATATAGTCGGTATTATTATAAGAACTGGATCAAGTTCGTGCTTCCATTGGCTTAGCCATCATAAACATGGTATATCGCCATTCTCTACAAATATGCTAATGATGCTTTATGTCAGTCAAACAATTGCCCCACTCGCGCTTGTGGGACATCAGATTAAATATAGCAGACTGACAACATTTACTTTCTTTAACAATGCTTGATAGTCCACTATTAGAATGGTTACATAACATAAATGGTCAGCATGTACTCCTTTTGATAACCTAGTAAATTATTTTCGTTTTCAGTTTCTTTTACAAATAGTAAAAATGTAGGAAACCAAAAATAGTCTGGGTCTGGAATCCGACTTCGATTAGAATGTTTTTTTCAATCTTTGGAATAAGCTATTTAAATAGTAAGTTATTTAGCATATCTATGGTGCCTTCTTAATTTAGAACAATAGATTAAAAGCAATACTCAAGTAATAAGAAGCAAAATTGATAAAAAGCCATAATTTGTTGAGAGGCTCTTGTTGTTTTGTGGAAGAGGAAGCTGCAAAAAAATAAAAACAATATGAGAAAACTTGTGAGAATAAAATACAATCTTCTTTTCGGTAAACCTGGCAAACCCTGTTTAAGGTAAGGTAACTTAATTTAGAGTCGTAAATGTAAAGAGTGTTTGCCTAATCTCCGGATTCCAAGCTGGGGGCACTTGATAAAAAAGGCACGACTATTTACAATAATAGTAATACAGTTACCATACACATAACGAAAAAAAGGAAAGTTAGCTAAGAAAAATCCAGAATTGGTTTGCTACCAGTACAATTACATTGCCATGCATCTTATCGCAAGCCAATAACTAAAATGCCGTTAAAACATAGGGTTTATATGGGACCAGGTAAACCAGGAAACGTCTAAAAAAAAAACTGATACTGGTATTTCACACTGGAGACATATTTGCATGGCAAACTATGGACTGGAAAGCGACAAAACGTTAACTATTGGTTCAGTACGTACCGTTACAATATCGTCCATTTCCGGTATATCCTTTTTCGCAGGAGCAGCTGTAAGAACCAGGTTTGTTAACACAGGTGGCATGAGCGTCACAGAGATGAATTCCATCACTGCACTCATTTACGTCAGAGCATAAACTACCATTACCATGGAAACCATCATTGCACGAACATGAATAGGAGCCCACAGTGTTTTTACAAGTTGCATGCGGACTGCAGCCATGTGATCCATTCATGCACTCGTCGACATCTCGACACACCTGACCATCACCACTAAACCCAGAGATGCAGGTGCAATCATGAAAGCCTTCAGTGTTTGCACATGCTGCGTGTGTGTGACACTTGTGAGTACCATCCTTGCATTCATCTATGTCATGGCATGACCAGCCATTTCCTTTAAAGCCTGGGAGACAAGTACAGTCATAAGAGCCAATTGTGTTATTGCAAAAGGCATGAACACTGCAATTGTGCATATTGTCTTTGCACTCATTAACATCCTGACATGACATGCCATCTCCATGGAATCCTTTAAGACAAGTACAATCATAGGAACCAATAGTGTTATTACAGAGTGCATGAACACTGCAATTGTGGATATTGTCTTTGCACTCATTAACATCCTGACATGAGTTGCCATCCCCATGGAATCCTGGGAGACAACTGCACAGGTAGGAACCAATAGTGTTCTCACATTTGGCAGTAGAAGGACAGGAATGAAGTCCTTTGGTTAAGCACTCATTAATGTCTGTAGAAAATGATGACATATATAATAGCCATGGTTAGACAAAACTTTATTCACACATCATTTTGGGTTGCTAATATAATGTAACAAGAGGGCATTATGGAAAAGAAAATAAATTTAATATATAAAAAACAGCACGTGAGGGATTGCCTCCCTTACTCTTCATTGTCTTCTAAATGTGACAAATTACAAGCTGGCTCTTTTTTCTGGCTTGATTAATCTTAGTAAGTCTGTTCAGTTTGTGATATGGGCATCGTTATCTATTACCTAAATCGATTTGTTTATTTTGTTTCCACGTCAGATAAGACAAGTTTCAACCGAATAGATAGGATGCCTTAGTCATAAACTATAATGAGCTTAAACTGCTCTCATACCTTGGCACACAGAGCCATTCCCTTTGAAACCATCGTTACAAACACAAATGTGACGTTTCTCGTCTCCAGGGTCAGCTGTACAAGCAGCGTTTGCGCCACAAACTGGCTTTCGTCTGCAGTCAAAGCTTGCGCCCAAACTTCTTTTGTCCTTTTCATCTGTTTTGGAATATGAAAATAGTACTAAAGGTGAACAAATAAGGGTTTTAGATACTGCCTTGTACATACGCGCAACATACTTTACTACTCTGTTAATTCATACACGTTGTGGCTGAATAGAGAAAGAAGCTTTTTATGTACAGCTCCGCGCCACATATTCTCTGGTCTCCCAGAGGACGCTACAACCAAGAAACTATTTCTGAAACAAATACACAACTTTCATCCTTAATGTCCGACAGCTTCGCTTCTCCGGACGGTGGACGGCCCACAGTGAAACAAATAATGATCAACATCATCAAATTTAAAGGTTTTACGCGCATAAACAGGATTAAAATTATTTTAAACTGCTGCACAATACTGACTACAGAAGATGCTGAGCGAAGCATTTTATTTTTCTTGACTGGCCGTCTGTAAGGGTAGCGTTGATCATGGTAGTTTAACACAAGTGTTATAATGTTAAGTAGGTACTAAATCATATGTTTACCACTGCTACATATACGGTACTTACTTTCATTATCGGGAGATTTGGGAATCTCAAATATGACGACAAGACACACGGCCAAAACAGTTATAAAGAACACGACTAATCCTGCAATGATCCGTAGTTTCTCTTTAGAGATTGTTTTAGCACACTTCATTTTTCTGCTCAGTATAAAGATTCGATTATAATAGACGTTTCGTTGCCTTCTGAAGCTGTATGTAGACAAGCCGACTCACAAAATGAAGTTAAATCCTGTCGCTTAACAATAAAGTACAAAAATGCAAATCCAAGCGTTTCTTAGAAATGCTGATTCTCGGAATTCGGAAGGTGAAACCCCCTAATTATAAAACGCGGAAACATGTTATTGGTTACCACTTATCATATTCAGCTCTCGTCAAAACAAATTTAGGGTTTATTCTCGGAAACTATATGACTTATATCAGATTCTACGGATAGACACAGCAGAAACACAAAAAGAGTGTCTTACAAATGTAGATTCTCGGAATTCGGACGGCGAAACCCCTACTTATCTATGCAGAGACGCAGCACATACTCAGCACTTATGGCAAGGCAAAATTTAGGGACTTCCCCCGATTAGCCATGAACCGTCTTGCATTACGTCACCGTAAAAAGACTTATTTTAGTCTGTTGACTTAATTATCTAGAAAATCGGCATTAAAAGAGACGGTATTAAAAGAGGCTCATGTTACTAGTGTGTTAACAAGCCTGGTTCATACACATATAAATCCTGGTATAACAACAGCTGGCCTGAAACCTAAAACATATCAAAATATTCACCTTTCGACGCAGGATAACATATTGTGGGGCTAGCTTTATAGATCGCCAATCACTGACATTGTACTTCCCAAATTTCATTTAGATGTCACTAAAAAGTCTTTTTATTATCATGATGCATGCACATTTAATAGCCTTCCAACGGACATAAAGATTTTGCCATCTGAGGAACGTTTCAAGGCTATCTCCGCTTTCTATTCGTAGGTTATTTTTAGAACACCTTTAACTTGATATTCGATTTTTATGAGAATCGCTATTACCTTTTTAAGCTTTTTAATTCTTTAAATATTTCAGCGTATCGGGTTAGCCCAGCATCAAGTGATAAACAGCCCCCGTTTATTGATAACTTAAGATGTACATTACATGAAACTGAACAAATACGTGAAAAACTAGTGTGCCTGCTGCCCGCCAGGAAAAATCCCCTTTTCTTTAGGAGGAAACCTGATCCCTCTCGAATGCAGAGCCAGGCACATAGGAACCTCGAGGGAAAGAGGTTGTAAGCTACACTAATACACCATTTAAACAAGCTATCTGTAATGATATGTATACAGTATATTTATAAAATAAAATTAAGACATGTTGGTAGCAGCGCCAGTCTAGAATGATTCCCCAACTAAAATCCCATCGACACACGCTCCCCATTCTGATGTTGCCGTGACAACCGTCAAATCTCCGGCGAACCGTGAAAACGTAAATTTGCTGCTATTCTGCGAACCGCAGCAAATAGCAATTTTTTATAGATTGATAGTGATACCAATCCTGCGACTGAAGGGGTCACCCTGTTTAAATATCGATTATTATTATCGTTATTATTAATTTTATCCATCGCAAAAAATGGAGCTGTTCTTTCTTTCTTTTCTATGCAACCGCATTTTTCCAAAAAAACAAAGAAAAAAAACATGCGCAAGTTGGTCTTAAGACAAGCCATGATCTTTCTAAGAAATTTATAATGCAAAAGACGTGACAATCTGAGCAGTCTGTTTGGATTGTAACTAGCAAATATTTAGCACTCGTGTTCGATTTTTGTTTTTGTTTACATTTTTGTACGTATAAATAACCTAGGAAGGATTTACATGGATTCTAACATAAGGGTTCAAATCTATCGATACGCAAGGAGGAAAATAACAATACGATCTTCGATTTTAATACATATATTTATTTATATTTTCTGAATTGAACTTTCATTTGGAGGAAACGGGGTGGAGGGGAGGCGCGTAGGCTATGTACCAATTCGGATTCAATCCATTTTTCGTTTGGTATGGAAGTAAAATAATTCCCCAGGGCATGTTCTTCAGATACCGTTATACAAGGTCCAGAGTTGGCTTTAATAAATGCGTAACGGTCTACTGTCAGCAGTCTTTACTCTACTATCGGCAGTTTTCGGCATCCTCGGCCCCTACTCCACTCCCCTGAATTCCATTCAGTAATATTACTTTGTCTAAAATACGAAACATTCTTTTCGCCTTTTGACTACAAATCAGAGGCGTTTTGAGAACTTTATTCATCTTGCATAGTGCTTTTGATAACCTAAGAAATTATTTTTGTTTTCAGCGGTTTCTTGTACAACTAAAGTAAAAATGTAGGAAACCAAAAAAAGTCTAGGTCTGTAATCAACTTCGTTCGGAATGTAAATTAAAATGTTACTTTCAATCTTTAGAATGAGCTACTAAAGAGTACGTTATGTAGAATCTATGGTCCTTTCTTAAATACAGAACAATAGATTAAAAGCTATACTCATGATAAAAAGAAAAAATCTGTTGAGAGGCTCTTGTTGTTTTGTGGCAGAGGAAGCTGCAAAAAATAAAGACAACATGAGAAAACTTGTGAAAATAAAATACAATCTTCTTTTCGGCAAACCTGGCACACCCTGTTTAAGGTAAAAAAGTGTTTGCCTAATCTTCGGATCTCAAACCAAGGGCATATCATAAAACGCACGACTATTTAAAATAACATTGAATATTTACAGTTACTATATACTAATACATAACAAAAAGAGAAAGCAAATTCGCTAAAAAAATCCAGAATTAGTTTGCTACCCGTATAGTTACATTGCTATGTATCTTATCGCAAGCCACTAACTAAAATGCCATAGAAACAGAGGGCTCACATGGGACCAGATAAACCGGGAACAGTATTCTGACGGTCTCAAAAAAACTGAACAAAAAGGGCTCATAGTATTGTCACCGACTAAGAAAATTGCTATTATCATTGCCGGGAAATTAACAATGACAATATGCTAAACGTTCATGGAGAGAACGGGTGAATCTAATTGTTAACGTTTATGAATCTAACTGACTTGCCTACCTTTACACTGTTTACCATTTCCGTGATATCCTTTAAAACAGGAGCACTGATATGATCCCCAAGTATTCCTGCACACAGCTTTGGGATGACAGTCGTGGAAACCCTGTGCGCACTCATCTTGATCATTACATGACCAACCATCACCATGGAAACCTGAATCACAGCCACAGGTGTAGGAGCCCTGCGTGTTAATGCAACGTGCGTTCCAGCTGCATTTATCTGCTCCATCACTGCATTCATTGATGTCTAAACAAAAGCGGGTTAGATTGTTGTTAGCACGCTTGCTTTTTTGATACCTATTTTCATTAAGGTCTCAACTTATGTTTTGATCAATCTACAATATTACAGAATTTTTGGTCATTACAAATAAAATCTGAAAATCTAAGCTAAATTATCTATGAAATGAAAGTTCGAAACGTATACGAAACACAATTGAAATAACTTATTTATAACCACATAACTTATCTACAACAGTAGAAAAAAGGTTTCAAACACAGCTCCAACTTGTCTCTGGAAAAATAAAGGCTTTCCTGCATAATATCTCAGTGATTACCTGAAAGCCTAGTACGTCACACGGAGGATATATTTGTTTGGCAAACTGTGGACTGGAAAACAACAAAACTTTAATTGTTCATTCAGTACGTACCATTACAATATCGTCCATTTCCGGTGTATCCTTTTTTGCAGGAGCAGCTGTAAGAACCAGGCTTGTTAACACAGCTGGCATGAGCATCACAGAGATGAATTCCATCACTGCACTCATTGACGTCAGAGCATAAACTACCATCGCCATGGAAACCATCATTGCATGAACATGAATAAGAGCCATCAGTGTTCTTACAAGTTGCATGCAGACTGCAGCCATGTGATCCATCCATGCACTCGTCGATATCTCGACACACCTGACCATCACCACTAAACCCAGAAATGCAGGTACATTCATGAAAGCCTTCAGTGTTTGCACATGCTGCGTGTGTGTGACACTTGTGAGTACCATCCTTGCATTCATCTATGTCATGGCATGACCAGCCATTTCCTATAAAACCTGGGAGACAAGTACAGTCATAAGAGCCAATAGTGTTATTGCAAAAGGCATGAATACTGCAATTGTCCATATTGTCATTGCACTCATCAACATCTTGACATGAAAAGCCATCTCCATGGAATCCTTTAAGACAAGTACAACCATAGGAACCAATAGTGTTATTGCAGCGTGCATGAACACTGCAATTGTGCACATTGTTTCTGCACTCATCAATATCTTGACATGACATGCCATCCCCATGGAATCCTTTAAGGCAATTACATTCATAGGAACCAAAAGTATTATTACAGAGTGCATGAACACTGCAATTGTGGATATTGTCTTTGCACTCGTTAACATCTCGACATGACTTGCCATCCCCATGGAATCCTTTAAGACAAGTACAGTCATAGGAACCAATAGTGTTATTACAGAGTGCCTGAACACTGCAATTGTGGATATTGTCTTTGCACTCATTAACATCCTGACATGACTTGCCATCTCCATGGAATCCTTTAAGACAATTACATTCGTAGGAACCAATAGTGTTATTGCAGAGTGCATGAACACTGCAATTGTGGATATTGTCTTTGCACTCATCAATATCTTGACATGACATGCCATCCCCATGGAATCCTTTGAGACAAGTACATTCATGGGAACCAAAAGTGTTATTGCAGAGTGCATGAACACTGCAACTGTGGATATTGTCTTTGCACTCATTAACATCCTGACATGAGTTGCCATCTCCATGGAATCCTTTGAGACAGGTACAATCATATGAACCAATAGTGTTATTGCAGAGTGCATGAACACTGCAATTGTGCACATTGTTTCTGCACTCATCAATATCTTGACATGACATGCCATCTCCATGGAATCCTTCAAGACAAGTACAATCATAGGAACCAATAGTGTTATTGCAGAGTGCATGAACACTGCAATTGTGCCCATTGTTTCTGCACTCATCAATATCTTGACATGACATGCCATCTCCATGGAATCCTTCAAGACAAGTACAATCATATGAACCAATAGTGTTATTGCAGAGTGCATGAACACTGCAGTTGTTCCCATTAGCCAAATTGCATTCATTCACATCTTCACATGATATGCCATTTCCTTGGAATCCTTCAACACAACTGCACTGATGAGAACCAATGGTGTTTCTGCAATGTGCCTGGAGACTGCAATTTTGCTCTCCAAGGCTGCATTCATCAACGTCTGTGCACACTCGTCCATCACCATTGAATCCAGGGACACAAATGCACTGGTAGGAGCCAATGGTGTTTTCACACTCGGTGTTGGAAGGGCACGAATGAAGTTCTTGGAATAAGCATTCATTAATATCTAAAAAAATATAAAGACATAATAGCCACAATTAGGCAAAACATTAGGAAAGTAAAGGAACATAATTTATGTATACAACTAGTACACAGCGCTAGCGAGTGTTGGACTTGTGCATGTAAGTGTTGTAGCCTGTTGTTGTCTGCATTAAGTAATAAATACGAGAGGATGAAGGGTAAGGGAGTTTATTCTCTATGTTGTCCTTCTTTTCAAGGTAATCTCTCTCATAAATCAGTCTAGACCGTAAGAAATAACGGAAGGGTCTATAAAAAGCTAATCATGTGACACTGATTTTCCTCACGTGAATAACCAAAGAAACACGAGGTCTTAAAGTAACCCTCTTTTCAATAAGATAAATTACAGGGCGCACTGATAAATGCTAGCAAGGACTAATTTAGCCCCTGCCTAGTTTGTAATATGGCCGTCATTATTTATTGCTTCATAGTTGTCACAAGAAGCAAGTTTCAAATGCTGGTCAACCAACTGAGTAAGGAACGGGTGAAAATAATAATTATTACAGAAACTAATGAATCTAAAAAGTTGTCATACCTCTGCAAATAGATCCATTCCCTTTAAAGCCATTGTTACAAACACAAATGAAACGTTTCGGATCTCTTAGGTCAGGTGTACAAGCAGCGTTGGCATCGCAAAGTGGCTTCTGTCTGCAGTCAAAACTTGTGCCCAAACTTCTTTTGCCCTTTTCATCTGTAATACAATCAAACACGGTCATCAAAGGCGGACAAATTTAAGGTTTCAGGAAAAATGGCTCAGAATGACACTATACTCGGAAATTTTACTGGGCTCTATTTTACTATCTGTTCATGTCAGGTTGAATGAAGAAAGCTTTTTATGTGGGGCCAATAATAAGGCAGGTTCAGAAAACGTACTCGTCGTCGTATCTTTTGCACAATAGCTCATCCTGACGGTGCGTAGTGTGAAGCAAGTAGAATGCCACAATCGAAAATGGTTTCACACACACAAACAGGTATCTTTTATGAAATAAAGCAGATACGACGGGCTGCGCACTAAGGTCTTCGGAAGATGCTGAGCAAAGCAGTTTATTTTTCTCGACTCTCCTTCCGCATATAAGCTTATATACCAATATGATAGCAGTACCAATCCTTTAGCTCGCACACAAGCTAATGTTAAAGAGTTGCTTACCTTCCTTGTTAGATTTATTGCCAACCATGAAAACGAAACACACGGTAGCCACTATTAAAACAGCTAAAAACATGAGAAATCCTGTCGCCACCATCTTATTGGAGGTGGCTTTACTGCACTTGAGCCTTACTGTTTCTTTGAGCTTTGTTGAATCGAATTTCGTTTTGGACTGAGACATTGTGCTTTTCGTTGCTTAGATCAGTATATACCTTTTGAAACCAAGAGTTCAATCCTGTCGATAAAGAACGACTGAAACGCAATCTAAGCGTTTCTCAGAAATATTGGAGCGGGGAAACCCCTAATTATATTATGCAGAGACACCTTATTGGTTACCACTACACATATTCGGCTCCTGTCAGGGCTTAATTTAGAGACCTCCCGCTAAGCTTTTTCTCGGAAATCATGTGACCTTCGCAATACGTCATCGTTATTGTGAAGTGTGTTGTTTACTGTATTTGACTAGCCAGGGAAAAAGACCCGTATTTTCATGTTGATTTATTAAATGGAAAACTTTTTTTGGTAAGATTGGGATATTTTAGTTGTATTAAGAGACAATATATATATATTAATTGTTTAATTATAGTTAGATAGTTAGGGACCACAGTTTGCGTGAGACAGATTTTATATACGTAAATATGAGGTCAACTGAGTATTTTATTTTGTAAATAAATTTCCTTCAGGTTATAAATTCTCTTTGATACTCTTTGATTATCAAATCAAAACATGTGGTAGTACCGAATAATAAAATGGTAGTCAGGGGCGTCCCTAGACCATTTTAAGCGGTACGCAAAAAGTCAGTGATAGATAAACGAGCACGAGCTGTTATGGGAG
>OMLO01002076.1_pt1 | contig 15927 bp, 10 predicted proteins | sample 1674811 | NCBI WGS metagenome assembly OMLO01 (sample SAMN06265003, study PRJEB25207) | coral metagenome | isolation source: Coral host | place: Mexico:La Bocana,Puerto Morelos, Mexico | collected 2008-11-13 | reverse complement strand
CTCAGTCCATTTAAGGATTTGTCTTGTAGATTTACCTCTAATCAATTCTTCTCCTTCTAGACTACGTTATCACAGATTTAATACGAATGCGAGTATTAAAAAACGACACAACTGCATGTATAATTTTTTGCTCAATTGTTTAATGGGCATGAGAGCAAAACGATAAAATAAACGATAAAACGAGCAAGGAATCACGTTCTCGAGACATTGGGCACTTCTCATTTAAGAAACATTAACATGCTAGTTTAGTAAGTTAGTTTGTAAGAAGGTAAAAATAAGATAGCTATAAAGAGTTTTAAAAGTAACTTCCTTCTACGTCTTACCTAGCAATTTCAGAGTAACACAATCCATATAGTTATTCCCGTGAGATGCCCCAGTACTTTTTGTGTAAACTTTACAGCAGAACTTAGCTTTATCGTCATTCTGATGTAGATGGATCAATATGAAGGCCGGCGTTCCATTCTTTGCCATACCAACGCTTCCAATAAAGTTTTGGTAAATTATAGCTTCTCCATCGAGACTGTATTTAATCATGTCCTGGAGTCCTCGAAGCAGAACAAAGTAGTCAAGCGTTTCCGTTGCGTTTACAAATGAATACTTCCATTCCAGTGTAACGTTTTCGCCGAGAACTCCTTTAACAGTCTTAGGAGGTTTCTTAACCCAGATAAATGCTGAAACAGGAAAATAATTCTGCTATTTATTCCGCTCTAGCTTTGGTTATCGAATCAAGAACATATAGTTTAACACTAAGTCGCATACCTGATAATGGTAAAAACAGCATCATCGTGAACACAGTCACAAAACAGGCTTTCATGTTCAGTAAGAAGAGTAGAATAGTTGACTTGTTCTCCTTTGGGGACTGTTTCAGTGCAGCATTCGGATAATTACAGAAACATCAAAGGAAGGATCTTATTCGGACGCTTGGGAAAACTCTCCAACCGCAGACAAAAGGATATCCGATACTTTCTTTTCTATTTGACAATGTTAACCCACTAATCGGGTTAACTAGTGAGTCACTGCATGGGAATGTATGGATTGAAGAATTATATTGCGGAAAAGATGAAAAAAAGCAGAGCCTCTCAATAGTCTTTATTTCCAAGTCAAGTTTTGTTAGTTCTTGCGTTTCTACTGCCGGCTGCTTACATTGCGAGTTCGTAATATAACTGTAGGTTGTGTGTATAACGGCGATGATCTATCATGCCTTCATATCTTTCTCTGCATCATCTACAGGTATGTTAAGAACTCACAATTTGACCAGCTCAGCTGGTAGTGCACTGCACCGGTATCGCAGAGGTCATGGGTTCGAATCCCGTTCAGGCCTGTATTTGTTTCAGGCTTTAAGTTCACAACTGCTTAAGTTGTGTATAACTCACATAATCAATCATGTCTTTATATCTTTCTTCTCGGTTGAAATATATGATCTTTTATACATTCATTTACATGAAACGCAACTCTTCAACACATCATACTCTTCCAGTGGAATGTCAATTAAGGGATGCATGACTTTAACATCAAGGTTGTTTGAACCAATTAGTTCCTAGGAAGCAAGATGTTGCACTTTTAGCGTCAGACATTACAACTTAGCAATCAGAAAAAGGTACCCTGGAGCAATTAACAGGTTTCTCCTACGCCGATTGAGAGAGAAACCACTGCGAGCAACCGTTCGCTCCTTTGAGTTAACTACCGTCCAGCTCCATGGACGAATAAATTAACTTTGAACTGGCAAAACTAGTTTAGAAGATGGTTTAGGCTTCCACGCATGTGCTCACCAACATAATTGCTGCGTTTAAGTGAGCCCACTGGCCGTGTAGCCCACACTGCGGTTACCATTACAATGTTGAGAGCCGTTTCATAATATTCTTCGAAACTGCGAGCTCGTTGCTGTATTTACTTTTGATAACGTCCAGTCGCTTGAAGCAGCTTTTACAATCCTGCCTTCGATCGTATTATTTCAGTTAAAATCGTGTGGTTGTTTGCTCAGCAATACCGCATGAGAGAGGGCAAGTACGCTTCAAAAATAGGCTTTAGATTTTGACCGCAAACTAGATAATATTTCGAAAAAGTTCTGCAGTGTTGTTTTGTCGGCTATTTTAAAGATAAATTTACATTGTTTTGACCAGCGTTGTACAAGCACCTCTAGCGAACAAATGGACTGACTTATGTCAAATGCATCACGTGAGGCGTCACGAACTCGCGGATGCTCGATGGAAAAGCAAACGGTTGCTCGCAGTGGTTTCTCACTAGTTCGGCGTAGGGGAAACCAACCCAACTGCTTGCAGGGTACCAAAAAGGAAGATCGCCCCTACTAATTTTTGGCTAAGAACAAGCCGTGAAATCTGTTCAATTTACTCGTAATTTCAGGAATTGAAAAAGTATATTTTAAACGCATTACACACTGGTAAAGTGATTCATTTCAACACCCTCTACTTAATAAAGTGGCTGATGTTGCATGATTTCTCACTGGTTGTTTAACAGTTACGTTTACGTGCAATGGTGTAATTACCTTGAACTAAAATAAAAAGAAAATCAAAATGGCTAATGAGAAACTGGAACAGGACTTTTATACTCTTTAATATCGTTGTTGTGTTGTTCATAATATGTTCCCTTCCTGTTGTCGCGTAATTTATTTCACTGCCTAAATTGTTGTAGCAATGAAGTAATCGACATATAATTTATTGAAATATTGCTTGTGTCCATATCGTGTAAGGGAACCTATATTTCCCCTAAATTCTTCCATTTTAACCCCATATCCACTTACCTCAACTAAATATTTCTGTGTTGTTTATTGAAAATGCCGTCCCACAACACCCAAATACAATAATTATAGTGAACGTTTTTGAATGAATATAGAACTTTTTGCCCTAATGGAAAAGATACCTACGTTTAGTATTGTGTCACTTAACATGTACGTTTTGTCCAAAATCATTCATATATTCAAACCAAATCCAGCTTCCGATGGCTTTTAATGTAGATTATATCATTTCCCGAATGTTTCGGCTCTTCTGCAAAGTTTTTTCCTCTACTGGTACACAAAATACCTATAGTATTCAAATAAAATGGTTCCCTAGAGGTAATTTTACATCATTTGCCCTGGAAAAGACAATCAACCTAAAAGCTCAGAACTTAATTCCTCCTCGTTACGCAAACAAAATCATGACTGAATCTGTCGGGCCAGTATGGGAGATGATGCTGGCGTTTTTGAGTTCCTAAGATCATCAGATTTTTGTTGTCAAAATGAGACCTCCAAAACAAAGTTTGCTCAATAACCCTTATCTTGAAAGTGAGCATTTCAGGAGTATTGTATGCTAGTTATCTTGTTTTATTATTTGGCAGGAACAATATTGAATACTATCTTATCGTAATCAGATAATAATAACAGAAACTCAATAAGACAGCAGATACTAATAATTTGTGACCTTCCCCAATTTCGTAAGTCACTCATGTACGCATTGCGGACCTATTTTTGAAATGCTTATCTAGTTTCAGTTCTTCTACGTCATCAGCCTGAGGGATCATGTGAGATTGCAGCGCGCATGCGTACTTCAGTGCGGTTACGCTATGGCGTACTTCAACACGAATTTCGTTGTGTTGCTTCATAAGCATACTTTATCCGTTCGAATATTGGGTATACTCGACCTTATTCGTGTTTCGTAGAAGCTCTAAGAACTTTCTTCGCTTTTGAAGTGAAGTTACGAAGAATACTTAAGTATTGCTGTGAAAAACAAGGGCACGTGACAGAGCACGTGCTCGAGATAGCACGAAGCCCCGGTCTGACCTGCAAGTCATTTCAGTCGTCCTTGCTTGTTCACCATGACTGAAACAGGCACCAAAGGACGCTCCGAGAGGAAAGATAAACCTAGCCGATCAGAGTGGACGGTTTCTTGACTAAAGAAACGCCAAAGCAGTCTAAAACGACAACTGACACTGTGGCGGGAAGAGGAACTTTCATCGCTACGCCTCAGGTAGCCCACACTGGCAGTGGCCCATCTACACGGGATACTAGTAGCGAGCTACTAAAATTTGGAGCCATTTTATCAGATTCCATAAGAGAACTGAAAGACACCATGGCTGAAAACTTTACACAGCTTCATCAGTCATTGACCGCGGAGCAATATGACGATGACGGAGAGGAGTCTGATGGCGACCTCCTGGCCTCTGATCCAGAGTCTGATTCATTAGCCACCAAACAAACGAGCGCGAGAAACCACAGCGGATAAAGCTGTGGAATCGAGTGAGTCAAAAGGCAAACGTAAAGTGCTTACTTCTGTTGCCGAAAAACTCTAGATGCAGGAAAAAGTTGACTCGGACGTTGATTCACAACTCTCAACAATGATAAACAAATTGATGTAAAGAAAAACCTGACGAGGAAAATCTAAAAGAAAAGCTAAACCACATTCTTCGACCTGCCAATTGTACTTCACTTGTCACCACTAAAGTTGATGAATTAATCTAGCAAAGGTTAAGGCCACAAACACGCTCATTTTATTCAAGGGCACAGGTGGTCCAAACATGTATCGTGAAGTCTATGACACTCTTGATGAAAATGTCGGATAAGGTATTGAACCTAAAAGACAAAATCGCAGATCTACTTCAACCATCAACCTCTGGTGAAACTGACAACCCTGAGGATAAACTGCAAGGTGAAATTGACACATTTATCCAAGAAGGGGTGAGTGCTCTGGAAATCATGAGCTTTGCAAATCTAAACTTTTTTTAAATTTAAAGGCAAGCTTTTTCAGTATATCTGTTCCCCAAATGGTTTGGCATGTTGCCCACGCTTATTTACAAAGCTACTCAAACCTGCATATGCATCCCTTAGGGAGAAAGGATGTGAGGTAGTCCCTTACATTGATGATTCATACATACAAGGGGATTCAGAGCAGGAATGCTAGAAAAGTGCCAAGCAAACTGCCTTACTTTTGCAGGATCTGGGGTTCATCATTCACCCAGAAAAATCAATATTTAAACCATCTAAAGAACTATTACATACTATTACTAGGTTTTCTGGTTAACTCAGAGCACATGACAGTTACACTTACAGAACACAAAGCTATACATTTAAAAGGGACTTGCCTCAATTTACTTAAATGTGATCGTCCCAAAATTAGAGAAGTGGCAAAAGTTATTGGCCTCATGATTAGCAGTGTCCCTGCAGTAGAACTGTCTATGCTGTACTATCGCTAAATAGAGAATGAAAAAGTTGATGCTCTTAAACACAATTACGGCAATTTTGATGCTAATATGACGTTAAAGCCGTCAGCCCGTTCTGACATTAAGTGGTGGGTTGACAATGTTGAATATTTAAGTAAGAAAATTTCTCAACCCCAACCAGATATAGTGCTTACAACTGATGCTTCAAAAGAAGGGTGGGAGCAGTAAGAGGATCTACCACCACAGGTGGTAGATGGTCCCTAAAGGAATCAGGTTTACACATTCATGAACTTGAACTCCAAGCAGTATGTTTTCGACTGAAGTCATTATGTGATGATATTAGTAATTCTCATATTAGAGTTATTTCAGACAATGCAACCACAGTCTGCTATAACCATAACATGGGTGGAAGCAAATTGTGGTCCTGCAATGAGAATTTTGCCCTACATAGAAATAATTTCCTAAGTGCAGCTCATCTGGCAGGAAAGCAGAATGAGTTGGCAGACAGGGAATTCAGGGCTTTCAACTGATGACAGGACAGAGTGGATGCTGCAGCGGGAAGTATTCCATGGACTATCCAAACTCTGGGGTCCTTTTGAGACTGACCTGTTTGCATCAAGATTGAACAAACAGGTGGATGACTATATGTTACATGGAAACCTGACCCTGAGGCAAGGGCCGTTGATGCATTTTCTATTCGTTGGGACAAACATTTTTATGCCTTTCCACCTTTTGCTCTTATCCACAGATGCCTGCAAAAAAATAACACAGGAGGAGGCCGAGGGCGTGATTATCGTTCCAATGTGGTCGACTCAGACATACTGCCCAAGATTATTGTCAATGGTGATCAAACCTCCAAGACGCCTACCAATGAAAGAAAACTTACTGACGCTGCCTCACTCTCAAATGAGCCATACACTGTGGAAGAAAATGCAACTGATAGCATGTCGTGTGTCTGGAAAAGTCTCGAAGCAAAAGGAATTCCGCCAGAAGCTAGAGAAATCATGCTTCAGTCAGGGAGAAAGTCAACAAGACACCAATATGATGTACACTTTAGGAAATGGATGTTGTTCTGTAGTAAAAGGAGCGTTGATCCCAACTACACATCTGTAGGAAATGTAATACCCTTCCTGACTTATCTGTATAATGCTGGACAAGAATACAGTTCAATAAATACAGCTCGATGTGCCTTATCATCTTTTGACTGTGCTAGTTTAACCCCTGTTGGAAGTAATCACCTGGTTTGCAAATTCATGAGAGGAGTGTTTAACTCGATAATAATAATAATATAATAATAATAACTCAAGGCCTACCCAGAGTCGTTATACAATGGTATGGGATGTTAAGATAGTCTTAGACATGTTCAGACAATGGAAAGATAACTCTGAACTTACGCTTAAAGAGTTAACTCTGAAAACTGTTACACTAGTAGAGTTAATAACAGCACAAAGAGCGCAGTCAATTCATCAATTTGATTTGTCAACAATGCTCAAAGGGGAACAGAAGTTAGCCTTCAAGTTAGAACTACTAGAACTAGAAATAACCTTGCTTTCCGACGCGGCTGTTCCAGTACGTTTAAGGGTACAATAGCGAGCAAAGTATAGCTCACTATAGCCCAACAGTATTGTAGCTAAAAGGTGTCTCCGATACTATTTTAAATTTGAGAATCACCAACCAAAGAGGACACAGATTTCCACCGTCGCTAACGCTCCTTTCATTCAAACCACTAATCAAGTGGCCTACAGTGTTGACTGCAACCGCAAGTTTTGCGAGCCTATTCTTTCAACTCCTGCAATATCCAAGGCAAAATCCAAGCTTTTCGGCTTACAAGGCTTACAAGGCTCTGATGACAAAAAGTGACTTGATAATTCCAGCATTTTCTTCAAGATTTGTAGATTTCGCGGTTCTTTTCTGCTTTCGCTGTAAGTTTTCATTCCTCGAGAAACCATTTGAGTCAAGTTTGACAGTGGCGTGATTTTTCTGGACCAATCACAATTCGTTGTTACGCATAGCAACCAATGAGATTAATTCATTTTGTATAGACATGGCTGTCGCCTCGTGTGCCACTTCTTTGTTCTTACCACATTTCGACGTCACCTGTGATCTATTACTGAACAGACGCACGGCAACATGGAATCTCTTTGTTAAGTGGAAAGTGAGTAACCTAGCAGTGTGCGTCTGTTAACAAAATAGCGGCCGGTCGTTTGCGTTTTTGAAGTGTCTGTGAAGAGGATTTAGGTGACATTTTGAATAACTTTAGATTTATACTATTGCGTGGCAGAAACCGCGCACCAGCTAATAAGCGTTAATTGTCAAATACAATTACAGATTCTTTGCTTAAATATGGTATTATTTTCTTGTCAATCAAGCTGTGTGACTGATCTCCCTGATATAGACCATTATATTATAATTGAGATTTTACGTGCTCTCTCATAGGTTTGACGTTTTAGATTCGCGCATAATCTTGAGAAATAGTTTTAAAAAGCCAGAGAGTAGTTTTTCCTTGTTTAGATAGCCTTATCTAAACATTCGGTGGCCTGAATTATCAAACCTGGAGTTATAAAACCCTCGACTGCGTCTCAGTTTTGCAAAACAGTCTGGAATTCTCAGACTCCCCTCATGTTTAGATGAAGCTATGTAAACACGGAAAAAGTGCTATACTGCTTAATGTTAAACAGGTTACACTGAGGATTTTCTCATTCCACTCACGGATTTGTTTTCTAGATTGAAGACAGATTTTTAACCCTAATCAATTCTTCTCCTTTTGGACCCCTTGAAGTTATAACCGGATTTTATACGATTGCGTGAATTAAAAAACAACGGAAGTGCATGTATTATTTATTGCTTATTGGGCATGAAAGCAAAACAGTAAAATAAAAGATAAAATGAACAAGGAATCACGTTCTCGAGACATTGGGCACTCATCGTGCAACCAGAAACATTGACCTGCTAGTTTAGTAAGTTGGTTTGTAGGAAGGACAAAAAGAAGATAGATATAAAGAGTTTTAAAAATAACTTCCTTCTATGTCTTACCTAACAATTTCAAAGTAACACAATCCGTATAGACATTCCCTTGCGATACCCCAGTACTTTTTGTGTAAACTTTACAGCAGAACTCAGCTTTATCGTCATTCTGCTGTAGATTGATCAATATGAAGGCCGGCGTTCCATTTGTTGCCATACAAACGCTTCCAATAAAGGTTTTGTAAATTATTACACGCCCATCGAGACTGTATTTAATCATGTCATGGCCTCTTCGAAGAAGAACAAAGTAGTCAAGCGTTTCCGTTGCGTTTACAAATGAATACTTCCATTCCAGTGTAACGTTTTCGCCGAGAACTCCTTTAACAGTCTGAGGAGGTTTCTTAACCCAAGTAAATGCTGAAACAGGAAAATAATTCTACTATTTAATGAGTTCCGCTCTAGCTTTAGTTATCGAATCAAAAACAAATATTTTAAACGCTAAGTCGCATACCCGATAATGGTAAAAACAGCATCATCGTGAACACAGTCACAAAACTGGTTTTCATGTTCAGTAAGAAGAGTAAAATCGTTGACTCGTTCGGCTTTAGGGCTGCTTTGAGGGCTATTTCAGTACTGCATTCGGATCATAACAAAAACATCAAAGGAAGGATCTTATTCGGACGCTTGGGAAAACTCTCGATATTCTTTTCTATTTGACAATGTTAACCCACTAATCGGGTTAACTTGTGGGCCCCTGTATGGAAATGTATGGATTGAAAGATTATATTGCGGAAAAGGTGAACTTTTAGAAAGAATACACCAAAGAGAGCCTCTGAATATCCTTTATTTTCGTGTTTAGTTATGATTTCTTATGATTTTCTTCTATTACCAGCTGCTCACATTGCGAGTTCGTAATATACCCGTAGGTAGCCTGCGTACCAAGCGTTTCCGTGGAGCAAAGAAAGTCATATGAACGGGATTTTCGGCCTTTCGCCCGTTTTTTGGCTCTCGCCCCATTTTTCGCTCGGGAAAAACACCGAAAATTCCATTTCTCGGTCTTTCTGTGCTGCCAAACCCCACGGAAACGCTTGCTACGCGGGCTAACCCGTAGGCTGTGCGTATAACTGCGATGATCAATCATGCCTTAATATCTTTCAGTAGTTCAAATACATGACTCAAATATATTCATTCGCATTCTTCATCATCTACGGGTATATTAAGAACTCACAATTTTGACAGCTCATAGTTCGCTTGACTGAGTTGGTAGTGCACTGCACCGGTATCGCAGAGGTCATGGGTTCCAATCCCGTTCAGGCCTGTATTTGTTTCCAGCTTTAATTTCACAACTGCTTAAGTTGTGTATAACTGAGATAATCAATCATGTCTTCATATCTTTCCTCGCGTTTCAAATATATGATCTTTCATATATTCATGAACATGAAACACATCATATTAGTCCAGAGGAATGTCAATTAAGGGCTGCATAGCTTTGACATCAAGGTTGTTTCAACCAATCAGGTCCTAGTTTGGTTTTATTTCAGCATTTAATAGGGAGCAAGCATGTTGCACCTTTAGAATCAGAAATAACAACTTGGCAATCAGAAAAAGGTACTCTGCGTGCAGTTGGTTTCTCCTACGCCGATCGAGAGAGAAACCACTGCGAGCAACCGTGCGTTACCTTTGAGTTAACCGCCGTCCAGCTCCATGGACGAATAAATTAACTTTGAAATGGCAACTCTAGTTGAGAAGCTGATTTAGGCTTTGACGCATGCGCTCACCAACATAACTTCTGCCTTTAAGTGAGCCCATCTTGTAGCGATCAAAGTCCAACCTCACTGCGAGCGGTTACGATTATGATGTTGAGAGACGTTTCATAATATTTTTCGAGACTGTGAGTGCGCTGCTGTTTTTACTTGTGATGACGTCCAGTCGCTTTAAGCAGCTTTTACAATCCTGCCTTCGATCGTATTATCCCAGTTAAAATCGTGTGGTTGTTTGCTCAGCAATCCTGCATGAGAGAGAGCAAGTACGCTTCAAAAATAGGCTTTAGATTTTGACCGCAGAGAGAGCTAGAACGCCTCGAAGTTAGGCTTTAGATTTAGACCCTAAACTAGATAATATTTCGACAAAGTTCTGGAGTGTTCTTTTGTCATCTCTATTCAGATGATGTACAGTTATACTTGTCGTTTACATCAAAATTGTCCTAATCACCTATCCAGCACAAACATGGCAGTAGAATTATGTGTTAAGGCCATTGGTGGCAGGATGCTGCGCAACAAACTTAACTTAAATCAGGGTAAGACTGAACTTTTGGTTATTTGTTCTAAATATCATCCACGACCAGCCCTCGACTATATACGAGTCGACGAAGAAGTAATTAAGTCTAGTAAAGAGGCCAGGAACTTAGGAGTTGGATTCGATCAATGTTTAGATTTCAAAGAACACGTTAAAATAACATGCAAGAGCGCATTTTTCCGCATTCGCGGTATAGCTAAAATTAGGCGATACCTATCCCAGAGTAAGACTGAGACTATTGTTCATGCTTACATAACATCGCGTCTGGACTGTAATGCCCTACTGTACGCTCTCCCAAGGTATCTGATTAATAGACTTCAGCTTTTACAGAACTCAGCAGCTCGCCTTGTTACCTTGACTAGAAGGCAGGAACATATCACACCAATACTAAGGAACTTACATTGGCTGCCAGTTCATTATAAGATTATAAGTTTTTAAAATGTTGTTGCTAACTTACAAAGCTCTGAACGGACTGGCCCCTGATTACATTAAAGACCTATTGAGGTATAATGACTCTCGTCGCGCACTAAGATCTTCAAACAATAGGTTGCCTGATGAGCCTAGAGCGAATCTTAAAACGTAGCGGGTGAAATGGCTTTTTCCGTGGTGGCACCAAGGCTCTGGAATAAGCTACCACTCCAGATCAGGTTTACATCATGAAAGGCAGTTTTTAAGGCTAATCTTAAGTGTAGAAGTCAAACTTGTTTTACTTGTCGATTTAACACTCGGACGGTACGGTTGCTAACAAAATAACGGAGTTACAAGTTACGACGAAGTACTAAATTAACGATAAGAAATTGACAAGATAAAGGACATAACAAAGATAACGATAACAGTATAAAATGACAAGCAAGACACTTACAAACGGAACAAGAGCGAATGGGCGAACGGACGATAAAACTGCGTAAAAAACTGATTTCAACTAAGCAGAACATCGATTGCGAAATGACCACTAAAGCTAAAACGTACGGCAATTATACTATAGAAAGAAAGCGAAATTATGCAAAAAAAACTAACAGAATATAAAATAGCACGAAAGCACGGTAAGCGTACGAAAAGAATGTAAAGAATGCGCAAGTAAATGAAATAAACAAAACAAAGAACGCGGCAGCAACATTAAGACTTATCTTTTTTAGCGGGCATTTGATTTGTAGTTTTTATTTGTAACCTTATTGTATTATATTGCTTGTTTAAATTATTAGGATTTTAATTTTTAGGATTTTAGAGTATTGTAAAGCGCCACGGACAATTAATGGAAGATGGCGCTATTTAAATGTATATTTATTTTATAAAGCGGTTGATGTTGGATGATTTCTCACTGCGAGTTGTTTAACAGTTACCTTATATGCAATGGTGTAGTTACCTTGAACTGCAATAAAAAGAAACACAAAATGGCTAATGAGGAACTGTTACAGGGCTTTTACACACTTTAATGTTGTTGTTGTGTTGTTCATAATATGTTCCATTCCCGTTGTTACGTAAATTTACTTCACTGCCTAAATTGTTGTTGCAATGAAGTAAAAAGTAAAAACAATCTGCTCACTAGAGAAATTGCTCTATTACTAGACCAAAAACAAAGAGCTTGAGAGTTTCATACGTACGCCATCACCTGATATTTGCACTTAAACTGTTGCAGTTTCATGCTCTGATTGGTAAAAGGGAATGAAAAAACGTTGGCTCAATAAAAAAAAAAAACATGAAAACTGGCTTTCAAAAGTAAAGACATCTGATGATATATTTTGTATATCTGTACAGGAATATGAGATAGTAATGAATGCTATAGGCCCAATGGCTGCCAATCTAAAATTCTTTTAGTGCATTTAAATTAGTCCAACTAACCTCGTTTGAGTGTAAAACTTAAGAGAATTTTAATAGTTCGTATAGTGTTATCGTCCGGGTGAGAGTAGTTCTGAAAAGAACTGTTGTTGGTGACTGATGACGTTTTGACAAGGCTGAGCGGAAGTCATCTTCAGAGTCAAGTGAATAGTGTTTGTCAGGCGATGATGTTATAAGTCTTTTCTGTTGAAACTGATTGGTCAGTTTAGCCATGATGGTATTGGCTGAAAGATTCGCGTTAAGTTTGGCAACAGTCATAGGTCGGTATCGATCGTCTATTGTAGTCGGTTGGAGGTCCGTGTATTGTGAAATTTTAATTTAAAAGTCGGTCTGTTAGAACAGTCCGTTTGTCGGCTTCGTTTTCGTCGTGGATAAGTCGTTTGTAAGGCGCCGATAGCGGTTGATATCTGTTAAGAGGCATTTGTTCTAAGTTAATGTACCAGCTTTCCAGAGTCAGTCGTTGAAAATAGTTGGTAAGTGTCCCAGTCAATTTTGTGGTTTGTCAGTTGATGATGTCTCGTGTTAAGGTTTCTGCAAGTCTCACCGATTGTAGGACTGAAGTCTGGCAGTCGGAGCATTTGATTTTGCAAACTGCTCCCTGTATGTTTTTGGGTTCGTCCCAGTCTTTGGTCAGTGTCGTAACGTAGCTGTAGGTTTGTGGGCTACACGGATGTTGTAGGATCCATGAGATGGTTTCAGAATGCCCTTTATGTGAGGTATAGTCACTGTAGTAACAGAGGTGTTGGGTTCCGTTGGTCAGTAAGTGTCGTAACGTAGTAAAGTGTCCAAATTTCGTTGCATTTGACCTTCATGTAAGTAAAGAAATGTAACTAATGCAACATAAGTGCACAATAAACAAAATGTATGAAATCTGATCATTCAGTAAAACAAAGACTGCAGACTGCACTGCAGAGCAGGAGTGAAATGCAGACTGTGTGCAGTCCAAGTGTATCATGCAGACTGCTCCTGCAGACGTTTTAACTGAATCGCGTTACCCGGCCGTATTTCCACTGTCGATTGTTAAACCAGGCTACCCTGAGTGATATTCAGATTAACCGGAACGTTTTCATTCCATTTAGCTCGGACAAGACCTTAGTTAGTCTGTATACGGTTTTCACATGATACTGGAAATGATACGAAACTCTGCAATCTACAATCTGCAGCCTTGACTTTATCCCTGGTCGGCAGTCTGTAGTACGCAGCGTACCTCTTCGTTTTACTCTGACCAAAAATCTCCTTGCACAAGTGTCATTAAGTACCCTTAAAAACCTTAAGTTGTTTAGGCCTACTCTTCAGGCGACTTAAGCATAATTGACAGAAAAAACATTGCGATTTAAGGCGATTAAACTGTTAGTCTACCACAGACATCGTGACGAGCTGGACAGTAGTTAGTCTGACTTATAAACAACCACGAAGTGTCAAATTTTTTCTTTCCAAATATTTTTTTCCGAGAGTGGTTTCTCTACGGTCACTACATATTTATTTTACTGCAAAATTCTTGGTATAGTCTGCTAGTCCGCTCTCTGTATATAGGGGTTTAGGTATCTACAGTTATCTATCTACAGTTTTTTACAGTTATCTATCTCTCTGTGTATAGGGGGTTTAGGTATCTCAGTTTAAACCGGATGTGCTACATCGCAAGTGAGGCACCTCGAATGGTGTTCTAAAGGTGTACGGTAGACTCAACAGTCTTGTTAGATTGTTCTCTCTTCCCTCGCCTTCAGTTTAACACTAGTGCCGTGATAGTATGAAAAGACTTTGGAATCTTTTAAAACTGACAAGGGTAATAGGTCATTTCCGAAATACCTTGTGCCTCTGTTTCAAAACGAGTCCTCGTGCAGAACCTGTTCCCGCAGTGTCTTTACTGATGATCAACCATAAATTCATATTTACTGATTACAGTCGCGATCAACATATACCTAGGCTACGAGGGATGAGAGCTCGCAAACGTGGTGACCAAGTTGCCTAAATAAAGGTCCAGTAACGTAGTAAGGAGTAACGAGGTCCGCGTGTGCTTCGCTTGCAACGCGCGTGATGACACACCGTTCCACGCAGGTCTCCCTCGCGTATATGCGTGACACCCTCTCTTATTACAAATAATTTCAATTAGCCAATAACTTAACTTCCGTCGATTGTTGTCACACCGGAAGCAAAGCCGCAAATGAATCTAAAATGACTGTTCGCTGTGATGGTATCAAACATTATGACGACGATATATACGTTGAAAATTAACAAACAGCGTGTACCACGACAAACAGCTTTCGCAACAAAGCACGGGGTCTACTCTGGAACAATCCTTGTTACATCCTTCTGTCTGGAATGCCACAAATTAAGGATTACGACATCAAACGGAAACAAAAGCAACGTGACGTGGATAATTCTCTTTTGTTCAAGAGTGGGAGGTGTGAACATTCCTGAGAATATGTTATTCATTCGTCGATAATTACGTCAGTTAGTAATCAGTGCGACTCATTTTAGGGATCGAAAAAACGCTCTAGTTCTCGCTTTCTACTGATAAAAAGTTCAAGCGCCCGATTGAGAACTCGACTGGCGATGATGGATAGTTTCCTGTCACTTATAATACTTCACCTTCTGTTTTCCTACTCAGGTGAGAGATTAGAAGCAGTAGCGCTATATGCAAATTTTAGTCAAGATTTATGTGAAGGAACGCACAAACTAACAGCGGACGCGCTTTAATTTCAGGCGATAACAGCAATGGGAAAGGAACTGAAATAGTAACTGGATCTGAACTTTTTATATCACTCGATAACAAAACGTTTGGAATGAGGGTTGTTCATAATAAACCATTTCGATTTCGGGATTATTTTACTCAAGTGACCTTTGAAATTATTATCTGTTAAACACTTGAACGAAATATCTGGTGCTAGACATGTTTATTTAGTTGTCAGTTGCGAACGAAGCAAGTGATTGATAGAATGTTTTGGCCACTGTTATTCACTTTTACAATGTGGACTTCGTGTTTAGCACAGAGCTTCAATATTTTCATGGTCAAATGCCCTTCGAACTGTAACAATTTGCATATTAGCTTACAGTGCAGAGTGAAGCGACTGCCGCACACAGATTACATAAACAACTGTTTGAGATAATTTGTTTGGCTCTATACCAGATCAGATCACCGCTGCCACCAGTGATGTAATTAGTAAGCAGGACGGCGGCTCGCGGGTTGTGTTTCCCGGGTGTGTTTTATTGCAACATAATACCGCATTTTTTTTCACAAAGCTATATTTAACGTTGCAGAACGAGTTTACTTAATAATTAAAAACACATTTGATTTGTTCCGGGCTAGTGTTCAAGCAACATTTTGCTCGAGGAGAGGCTACCTGTAGTCGGTATTCCAAACGTACCTTCAAATCTCATTGTAGCTTATATCGTCGGCTGATTACCTGTAAAATGGTTAAAATCTGGAATGGACTCTTAAACCTTGGCCACTGGATTGTGAACTATCGAATGGACGGTTTGTCTGGGATAAAGAACGAGCTGAATAATAAGACGTAGTACTACTGGGGGCTTTTTAGGATTATCATAGTTATCCTCGCAAGCTTTTAAATCATTGTCAGCTCTTACTAAGAAGGTTTAAAACAAGGTCTATAATGTATACTGTTTCATATGTTGTCTCTAACTGTCCCTTGTTGATGAAAGGACAAAGAAGATTCTTTGCTA
>OMLO01002075.1_pt1 | contig 15929 bp, 6 predicted proteins | sample 1674811 | NCBI WGS metagenome assembly OMLO01 (sample SAMN06265003, study PRJEB25207) | coral metagenome | isolation source: Coral host | place: Mexico:La Bocana,Puerto Morelos, Mexico | collected 2008-11-13 | reverse complement strand
AAGTCAGAAGCAAACAAAACATGCAGCGGCGTCGAAAGTGTCAAAAGGGTCTTCAGCAAAACAAGCAAACGTGTAAACGATGCAATGATGACAGCAAATATAACAGAGGTAATTCGAAATCAAGTTTGGCGCGACCGTGGATATTTATAAAGACAGAGATGTGCTCACGCCTTTGATTCCAAGATGGTTAGTGTTTAATTAATTAAATAAAACCTTGTTATATTTTATTCACAATCGAAGCTTGCCTTTCAACCTCTTGCCAGTGTTTCATGGGTTGGTAAAAGTGCCTTTTACTTCCCGATTTTTTTGTTAATCCTATCGAACTCTTTAAAGGGCAAACAAACAGCTGCAGCAGCTGAGATATTCTCATGGTTTTGATTGGCTAACATTCTCGAGCAGTATCATGAAAATATATCCTAATGAGGTTTAATTTGCCTATTCGGATCTCTCTACAGAAAGAAATCAAACCATTTGACTCTTTTATTTTAATTTTGTTTCTGCTTGGCTTTTGATCAATGTGCTTGTCTAAGATATCTTTCCACAGTCAAAAAATACAGCCTGAGGATAAAACTATATATTTATATTTCGAATTAAAGGAAAATAATTTTCTTTTAATATCATCTTACATTTACAAATGCTCGCAGTTGTGTAAACATCAAAATATCTCCATGAATCTTCAAATACATTTTATTCAATTTACGGTTGAAAGGGCAGCGGCGACTTAAAAAAAATTTCTGTAGCTAAGAAAATCCTTCAATAATCGTATGCTAGTAAAACTTTCAACAATTATATGTTGATCGGTTCGTTGATCAGATAGATCGCTGGCCCTTTGCAGGAATTGGTCACATGACAGTGTCGGTCAGAATGATTGATCGTGAGAGGGGCTGTTGAAAATAGTGGTTTTGCACCTCTCAAAGTGTTAAGCTTCAAAGGGTCACAGTGTGAGCTTTCTGGTACCTTTTATAGAGTAGTACGATAATGTGCTATTTTAGAATGAGTATCTCTTAGAAAAGAAAATCATTTTCAAACCAAGCCCACAGGACAAGGTCTTGATATCCCTTAGGGTTTCTTATCAAACTGTCCAACGAAAATCCGTTCTTTTAATTTAATATGGTGGTTCCCCCGGGCGGTTAACTGTGCTAGTTTTTAAAATTTTCAAATTAGAAGTTTAGCGAAGACTGTATGTACATGAGTAGACACGATGTATGTATCTGAACAGACACGATGTAGAGAAAGCATCAATACGTTTTTTGGTAATGCTTTTGAATTGACCACAATTTAATAAAATACCCAAAGCATTTAAAATTTCATATAATCTGCAATGGCTTTCCTCCTGCTCCAAACCTAGCATTTCTTCATCAAGATATGACTGTATACAAACTTCAATAAGACATATATCATTCCCTGTATTTAACCAAACACGCGTTTATTCGACAGCGAATTTGCAACCAAGTAGCATTTCTTTGATACAAGAGCTATCAAATTCATACCCCTGATGTAAATAGTGAGGAAGATATTTCATTTAAAGTTTAAATTCCCTATTTACTTTTTGGATTTTGTAGCTATTCAGCCATTCACTTACAAATGCTATTATTTACCCAAAAAAGAAAACAGCAGCAGCGGGATTTACTTTTAGGAAACGTTTTGGCAATTGCTTTTTTCGCGATCTCATCAGCCATTGTCATCTCTGCTGTAAAATTTAATCAAACGTGTTTAAATACATGCTGTTATTTACTTTATAGCAACAATAGAGGATGGTTTATACAGGACGAAATGAAAAAGGATGAAAAGAGGAACTGATGTACTGTGAAAGCAAAGTCCTAGAGGAGGTACTCTACATACTAGATACACAACGCTTTCGAGTGGTGTACCATGGATTATCCCACGCGTCACTTGTATTTGTTCGGTATACAAAGCCGGACAAGTGGGATATTCCATGGTATACCACAAGAAAGTGTTGCATAACTATTTTATGCCATGCCTGCTTTTCGAAATTCGGGCGGGAAAAAGATACGCAACGCACGATGGGAAGATTGAGTTGAATACCGTTGAATATACAACAGCTTTTCTGAATTCTGATTGGCTGAATTTTCTATGGCATGGTTTAAAAATTTTTATAAGGGAAGACTCGGCCCCAAGGTACAACCCCTTACCCTTTTGTATACCATTTTCACAGAATAGCTACCCCTTTCGTATACCTTTTATTGAAAAAAGGTTCTCATATACTTACTTAAGAACACTGTTCTCTTTTCTAAACCCTTGGAATGAAGTTAACAAACAATACTACGAGACAGCATCAAGCATTACCAGAAGAGATGTTAACCAAAAATATAATTACTATTCATTTAGTTCAGATTGTGAGAGAAATCAAGAGCGCGGATTTCAATACGCTTTCATATACTTCGACTTGTGAATTCCCTACCTTTTTTTACCTGAAGCCTGAAAAAGGTGCCCCGTTCGAACGCGCCTTCCCCCACCCTCCCCCGGGTGCAAAATAGACGTGCATTACGAGAAACAGATTTTTCACATAGCACTCGTAGCATTAAAACGATACTACATAGCCATTTTGACAGTTTTGGCACAGACATTAGATATTTTTTTTACTAGTTGCCTGATTAAATTAAATTTCGTAAATCTATATTAGTGAGGATATTTAAAATCAGCTCGGGTAAAGAAATATTACTCCGTCGAAATTTGAAGGCAGATTAATTTTCTAGAAAAAAAACGATTACTAGATGTCCAATTGTTTCTTTATTCGGCTTTTAGAATCGGACTCTAAGTAATTGTTGTAATTACTAACAATGTGTAATGAGGATTTTCTTAACAGTTTTCAACAACTTTATTCCTGCTCACTTCGTTGCTCACTAGCCCTCTTTCTCACTCGCCCTCGTGCTTACCGAATTTACAGGCAGTTATAATGACGTCACTCGTGCGTCACGCAAGTAGTGTCACGCCGCTCTCATTCGACCCGACAAATGACTGCCCAGTCTTAATTAGCCAATCAAGATTATTTCAGACAATCATGTATATAATCACTTTATTATTTAAAACTTATTTTTGTGAACTTAAATTCTAGGTAGGAGTACCAACAAAGCTTTTGTTGTTGTTGTTGGATCGGATTGAGGACGAGGAACTTAAAAAACACAGACAATCGTGACTATTTTTATGAAGAGGCATTTCTTCCAAGTCATCTAATGACCTCTTATGTACACGGAGCGCTATAGCCTCCAGTGCAGGCGTTTCTCGTGTGTTGACGAATTATAGCAGTTTAAACTCCTGAGATCCAAAGTACGCTCAGTAAATTAAAAAGATGCGTGTCACCTTAAAATTGAGGCCAATCAGAGGCCGTTTTATTTGAAATCTAGTTTGGCTGTCTATATAAGGAGCACAACAATTTCATTTTTGAGGACCGATAATATGGACCTAAGCGGAGCTGAAACGAGTCCTATAGCGGCCAGAAATAGCCTTTTTATCTGACGGATAACAAGGCCTAAATTACGCTCAAATACGATGAACACAGGAGGCCTAATAAGACTTTATGTTGTCAGAGATCTCAATTTGCAGTGCGCCGAAAATTAGGCTCAGGGACAGGTTTATAACTTGCAAGTAAAATTCTCAGTCAAAGTAAGTTTTCTAAATATTTATTTCAACGCCAGTTGTCAGCACATGAATATTAACGTATATCTCATGGTGAGACATCCCGTGATATCGCATCAGAAATCACCGTTCCCGGATCCAGGGGCCTCAGTGGGAGTTGGTCTGCAGCGATAATAAACGTCTAGAGAGCCAACTGAATAGGCAGCCTGGCAAGACAGACCGTCTTGGCACTCACACCCATGGATACTCTAAAAATTGTGAGAAAAAATAGGATTTAAATCCGATTTATTGCCAAAGCAGAAGACCGTAAGTGGCAATAGAACTACCAAATCCTGAATGCAAGAGATGCTGGTGTATTACAGGTCAGCGGTTTATACACATGTCAGTGAATAAGAGGAGAGGAATTGTGTGAGTTAACTGCCCTGTCCGAGAACACCAATACAAGTGAACGCTGTAGCCCCTGCTAGACCTTGACCTTGACTCTCTACAATCGCGAATACAATGTACCTATTATCAGGCAAAAGCTTTTCAAATCTACTGTTTAACTCGTATTTGATCTCATTCGTAACCACTTTTACAAGCTAAGCGCCACGGCGAATTTACCAATTCTTATTCGGTGCACACGATTAAATTTTTTCTGGCACTTTAATACTATACATTTTTATCTTGTAACTTTTTAAATTCTTAAACTACAAATAACATTACTATTACTTTTCACGAACAGTTAGTCAGCATTCTTTGCCCTACCTTTCTGTTCAACGAACTAGTCCGAAGCCTTGTGGAGCTCTTGATATTTATATTAATCTCAAAAATGTCTCGTAACAAACTATTTTCAGGCACATGACAATAAATATCACTTACAACAAAGTTACAAGACTCGTCCAATCCCCTCTTGTCGTGGCAGGTTCCGATGTTGCTGCAACAACGAGTTTTAGGGTTTCCGCAGTCAGAGTCTACATCACAATACTGCGACGAACGGAACAAAATTGAAACTGTTCATTTATTTATTACAATTTAATGACAACTTACAATACAGGAATGCCAAAAGGATGGTCCGTAAAAGAGTTGAAGACCCTGTACTCAGACAGCCCACATAAAAAAAATATATGCTTATGTTGCCTGATAACTGTGATCATTCTTGGCCACACGAAACAGCACCGCGTAGCAATATAGCGATGCGTAACATCTGAAGCTTAGATCTGCATCAACAAAATAAAAGTAACGGCTGCTTTAAAGTCGAGCGCTCTCGAAAAATTGTTCGACGTTAGTGTCCAGAATTTATATATAGGTTTGAATATAAACATATCTACAGGTCTCATGATTTACCATCTCGGCAAAACTTGTGAACAAGCAACAGCAATTCCAGATAAATATACTTGAAGCCGAGTCAAAAAAAAAAACGAGACGTATTTTAATTAAGCGTACCTATTAAGAAAGCTCAGTAACCTATTACAGGTAAAATAGCCTTACCCCAAGAAAAAACCGCTTCTCTCTTTCCTGGATTTTATAACTGGCAGTGACAGCCACCAAGAGAAGAAGCGCAGCTAACACTTTCATGTCTACGATTTGCAGCAAAACTGTAGCAGAATAAACTTGGTTATATTTTAACTCTTTTTATACCGCTTTGACAAAAACTAAAAGGTGTTTGCTCAGTATTATTAATTCTTGTATTCATCCATAACAAAGGAAGATTGTCTTTTTTTAAACACTTTTTTTTTGTTTAAACTAACCGTCTCCGCAAAATACAAAGATTAAACAATCAAGTGTTTGCCTCTGCCAATTTTTTTTGCCAATTCAAACATTTAACTACATTTTTCAGCTGGTCTCCTGTTTCAATAGTTTGTAATGCGATTCCTTACTCGTTTGTTATTCGAGTTTATTTTGTGATGAATAGCTGACAGTGTGTCATTTCCCTCAAGTTACGCAACCTTTCTCGTATAATGTTTGTAAGCAGTTTGTAATTAGCAACGCTATTCTAGTATTGTAATTTATATCAATACTTTAAAATTGCAGTCGAGTTGGCGGTTTAGTTCAGGGGAATTTCCAATGGTAAAATATTATTTTTTACTCAAGTTCTAGGAAAGAAATTTGTCAGTCAATTCAACCAAGAGAAGAATCCGTACTTAAAACAGAAAAATGTATAAAAAAAATTGAACTGATAATAGTCTATATGTAAACATTAAATTAATTTTATAGTGTCAGCTAAACTATTGTCACCCTTGCCTGAAGCAATTGAATGTTAACCAGTTTTAACCAACCGGAGTACTAATCAGATTATAACTGAGTGCTGCTGAATTAGCCCAACTCAGGAGTGTTATTGAGACTAAAAAGAGTTACTAAACGCTTTGCCCAAATTCTAAACTCAAACGCACGAAATGAATTATTCTTTTATTTTGCCGGATTCACTCTTATATGTGTGTTTTTCATCTAATTTCTGTGAAAACCTTTATATGCAATAGCAAACATTCAAACACAATTTTTGTTACAATACAACTCAGTAAGGAATAGAAAAATTCAGATATAATTCAGCTGCGTTCTTTCAACATTTTCCTGTCTCGTTTCTTACAAGTTAGAAATGAAGAATGTTTTAGTTGACAAAGGCTGTCGCTTAAGGACCCTTAAGCATACATGTGATTGTCAGCTTTCCTTTCTTTTACAAATTTTGAAATGACCTTATTATCTGACACGTTCGTTTTATATGTATTTACAAGCCAGAGATTGTCTTCAACTAATTGCTAAAGACTTTTGACATTTTAGGTGAAGCTTTTTATAAACACAAATCGCAAGGTAATGCTGTTTCCCATAACATCTTTTATACTAAACCCACAGTACAGGCGCAAAATCGCGGGACATTAATTTTTATTTTGCAGCTGGTTGGCTAAGAGAAAAACGTATTTATTTTGACACTAGGTGACAACTTTATTAACCAGTCTTATATAAAATAAAACAAAGTAAACGAGCAGGTGAATTTGGCTCTTTACTGGACCAGTTTATTGCTGATATTGTTTATCTTCTTGTTGCTGGTCAGTTTCAATTATCATGTTGATTATTGTTATTATAATATATGCTTCAGTTTATTTTTTTACTAAAAGCTGACCATCTCTGGGTTTCAAAGACAGAACTTTGCGAACTTTTGAATACTGCCTTCAGTTGGATGTTCATGTTAAGTCTGCGCATGCGCATTGAGTTGTAGCATTGATGAAACATCTGACACTTATGTAATATTGCGTCGCAACCTACACAAAACCTTGATAAATAGAAACGTGATAAACTAAAGCAGGATTTAACTCCGATTATCCCTTATATATTATACCCGTCGGGAGAAATGGATTGTTATTAAATCAATAAGGAAAGTTTAAATGCGCAACTATCTTTCGTTTCCCCAAATTTTTATTGCATTTCATTTTTCATCCACTGATTATGGTGAGCTGTGATGGGGGACCAACGAAGACGTTTTGGTTCATTATTTCTACGGAAGTGGTGGAAGACAGCGATAATATTTCAAACTTCCAAAACACTTCGCCACTTGACAGTACAGTCCAGATTTACAGCCACACCCGTGATATTGCTACAGAACAGAAAGAAAATACTGAAATTAAGGACAAGCTTTACTGCGAGAAGCAAACTAAGTTTTACATTGGTAAGGGACAAGCTATACTGAAATTGTTTTGGGATCAGGGCCGGTTTGTTCGAAAGCAGGTAATCCAGGATTAAAAGCTAACCGAAGTATAAATTTCTCTAGTATAAAAATGCTTTTCAATGCTTATGTTTTATAAATTGGAGATTATTCAAACTCAAAACAGAAGAACAAACAATATACAAAACCTAAAATAAAAATTCTCACCAATCCTGGACCGGGTTAGCGAAATCGAACATGGAACCACCCCACCCCATCGAATATGTGAAAACAATGATTGTTTACGTACCGAGAAATTACAAGACTCGTTTATCCCTCTTTTTGGTGCACATATGCCCAGATATTTGATACAGCAGCGGTCTTTACCACAATCAGCATCTGTGTTACAGGTCTGAAGATAAAGGAAAACCAAAACTGAGAACATATTAACCGTACTTTTTGGGCTAGATTCTACGCTCAGACTCTAAAAAGTCCCTCTCTAACACATTTTCATCGGCATGATTACAATTGTAGAGTAGAAAAGAATATGTCCGCTGTAAAGAGTGACCCACTTGAATTGCAGCTAAGATGCTGGTTCTATAATTCCGCTGTTTAATCCAAATTAAAGAATGATTGATTGATTCGCACAAATAGATCATGAAATTGATATTTTGTGTCAAAGTTTGTGTGGGAATGCAATGTATCTTTGCAGGGCCGACAGAAAGAAGGGTGCATGGCAAGGCATGGATCAGTTGGATGCCAGGGAATTGCACGAGAAGTACGTCTTAGCCGTCTTAAGCTCATGAATGAAAACGGATCTATGACCATAACTGACGTAAAAATTAAAAGTAGAAAACTTACATCGATATTAGGAAGGTCCCATCGTTTCTCTCTATCGTGTTCTCCTTCAGTTGAGGTTTTCTCGGAACATGACACGTTGACAGCAAGAGAGCATAGCAAAACTGCCACTAAAGTCTTCATCTTTTGTTTTCTCTCAGAAAGGATTTTCACGACACTCAGCGGTAAAACTGGAGACTTCCCAACGGAGTGAAAATTAAAGACGTCACCAAGATTTTATTCCCAAGACTGATTAACATTCATTTTCTCCCTGCAATATTTACTCCATTCACGTTCAAGAACGTAGGTGACGTGGGCTTAAAAGAAAGTCGATTACGATTTAGAGAAAATTTACCTTGATTTATAAACAAATTCCCAGACCTAATATAGAAAGAACAGCATCACACTCAAAAGGTAGATTTCGTGTTTCAAGATTGCTTATGTCAGAACCCATTTATTGTTTCCTCATTTGATAATTTTTTTTTTAAGCAACAGTAAATTTAGTTTTGATTGATAGTAAATTTCTAGAAGATTAGATAGTATTGTTAAGTTTTGTATGAAACATGAAAGTATGTAGCATCAGGCGTTTCTTGATCAACTCAAAGTTACATCTGGGCTATGCATACTTTCTTATCGATTCAAACAACACAAAGGATGGGTACTTGTACAAGACAAACTTCTTAACAAAAGCTTCCTGTACTTTTGTGTTTCTGTACGGAGTTTTTTTTGTCGCGTATCACAAAAGAAACACTCGTATGGCGTGCGCATTTCGTGTCAAAATGACTAAAATGTAATTATTACTTCCAGCGTTGGGCTTATCATGCCTTGGACACCATTCTTTGAGGACTCTTCTATGTCACAGAATTTGTTTATGGTACCATTCCAACCTCAGTGCCGATATGATTCTATGGCTCCGAGACTTTTAAGTAAAAATGGCTTAAAGAAAATAATTGATTCATTAAGTCATTGACTTTCATGTTGTGCTATTGATTCTACGGAGTCCTTGAGCAAAAACAAAAAAAAAAATATATATATATATAATGGTAATAGGACCGAGTGGAGTCCGATTCGGTCTGTAATCATACGAGTAATTAACCGAAATCGGACGAACGCGAAGCGGGAGTTCCGATTTGTTTATCACGAGTATGATTGTAGACAGAATTGGACAACGCAAAGTCCTGTTACCAATGAATCAAAACTATGACAAAATTCGAGAAAGAAACTAGACATCGGTAATACATTTTCATAACGGAAAACAATCGTTAACTCGGCGAAATTTTCGACAACACCCCGCGCACATGACGGGTTCTGTCTACGTACATGTATATACACAGGCATGACGTGTACACTGTCCTATTAGTGCTCAAATCGGGCTGGTGATAACCAATCACGTTCGAGAATTTTGTTATAGTTTTGATATCTAGCTGTTGCTATGGTAATACCGTTTAATAAGCGCGGGAGTTACGTCACGGTTTGTGGATCTTGAAAGGCCGGCCTAGATTTTTCCAGTTCGTCGTTTGCAATCCGTGTCAATCTTCTCCATCCTTAACCATCCTTGCTCCTTTATTGTTAATTGTTGTTTGTCTGTTTGATATTTTTCTCCCTTAATAAATGTGCATTTTCAGGTTTCCTTCAATTTAAAGGTAATTTTGTGCGTGGACAAAACAACTCAAAAAAAGTGACTGAGCTCCTTTAACTGTCAAGATAGCTCAAGGGAGGGTGTTCATTACAGATACAGCCCTTACTTCTTGTTAAAAGCAAGTATTCAAATAACAGACCACGAGCCTGATTAAATATGTCCTTATGAAAATTGTTTAGCCCTTCTCTAGCCTTCAAAGAACCATTTAGGAAACTAAACCGAAGTCCCCTTTGGTCGTGAATCATTCTGGTCATTTAATGAATTGGAGAACTTTAATTTCACTTGATTATCAATCTTTATTTAAACACCAAAGTTGTTTTCAAGATCCCTTAACTTTTTGCTTTACAAACGTCTTCAAATGAAACGATCAAATCTTTTGGCCTTAGTGTTCGGCCATCAGAAAGAGGACTCATTACTTTTACGCAATGTTCATGATATCTGGTCTCGAACAGCGGTAAAATTTTTGACCGTCGTATTCCTTATGTTTTTTGCACTCCAGTCCTGGCCTACAGGAGCAAATCGCCTTCTACAAAAAAGGAAAAAATGCGAAAACAAATTAGAGTTGTTATTATAGAGCTGTTTTCAGTGAGCGTCTTAAGCCGGCAGAACCAGCTGGCAAACCAATTCCTTAGAATTAGACTACTCAGCCACTCAAACCGTAGTAAAACCAAAACCAAAGTAACTGCCACACTTAATTGAAAACCACTCTATATCGTTAACTGCCGCTTGAAAGTCACGGTGGGCCGTTTTTCGAAAGCGCTGACACTTTGTGGGCCCGCAAAGCCAATTTAAGTTAATATTTATGTAAAAACAGGGAGGTGTACAGAGGCCTGAAACTTCTTGTATGAAGGGAACCTCAGAATACGTGAATAAAACAGCTCCCGGCATAATCGTAAGATTTGAGATTGTCCAACGGCTTTCCGGGTGCGAAAACATTTCGGAACCTTCGTGAGACGGGCCCCAGCAGGGCTCATGCAATTTCGTAGGGACTTTTAGATAGACTTATAAACGAAGGGGCTTATATCCAAGGGGGCTTATACAACTTCGTAATTAAGGGCTTTCAAATGGTCTCATAAACGGAAGGACTTATCCGAGGGGGCTTATACAACTTCGTGAGGGTTCTGAGATGGTCTTATGAATGGAGGGGCTTATATCGGAGGGGGCTTGTAACCAGAATAAAAAAAAACCGTTTCGAGATGAGCTATAGCTGCACATGGTAATCGAAATAGATAAGCTTTGATTAAACGTTATAGTAAAACGAATTCCATTAAAACAAGGAAAGCTACAGGGGGGAGAGGTTATCGGGGGGGGGGGAGGGGGCTTGTAACCACATGTCCTTTTGGTTCTCACATGTAGATGGCCCTATAACTGGGGGAGCTTATTAGTGGGGGCTTATGCTATATATCCCTAACAGTTCTGGCCGTTAATGCAGTATGCAAATGAGCAAAAATGTAAACAATGACGTCAGCAAAGATCCGTGGAGAATCAGTTAAGAACGTTTTTGAACCCTCAGCAGGCAAGGGGAGCCTTGTTTTTTTTAAGTATAAGTATAAATCAATCAACCGAACGACATCCTGGTGCATCTTATTAGCAGTCCGTAGTTCTTTTCACCATTACTGCTTGCAGTATTAACTGAGCCCTCAAGCAGGGCAAACTGACGGTTATAAACACTGGTTCCCAGTACCGATCTTGTCCCCGCGCATGGCGCTCGCCAAAGAAAAGAATTCTTTGAAACACGCCGCTGTAAATATATAAACTAAGGGATATTTGTTTACCTCTGGCGAACACGCCTCCTCTTCAGCTGGTTTTGGATAGCATTGCTTTGTCAAAAAAAAACAGCAACTATCCTCGTCACAATCGTTGTTGGAATTACAAGTCTAACAGAAAGTTAAAAGGAAATAGTTAAGGAGTCATCCTCAAGCTTTGCAGCCAGTTTCGCTTTACTGTGTAGTCGGGTTCTACAACCATGGTGGTTTGCCCAACAATGATTTGCTCATCAGGATTCGATCATAATCGACAGATCCTAATTTGCTTACTGGCCTTCTGGTTTGTCTTTTTCACGAGCAATAATCGCGCGTGTCTGGCAAATTCAATATCCTAGCGGGCTGACAAGAGAGGATAAAAGTACGGAGTAAATCTTCTATACAGGCCTTTTCCTCAATGGTATCTCTCTAAAGTTAGTTTTAGATCGCTCTCGGTCTTACAAATCCCGGGACGGTCTCAAAATACCAGGTGTTGGGACGCAGATTTTGCTCACGTGGACAGCCCTGTGGACAGCCCAGAAAACTTCCTCCATAACAACATTCACTCAACGCGCGCGTTAGCATAGTCTGTGGAAGAACGGCCTATATAGGGGATTTTCTCTTGTCCCGGTGACAAATGTGGGTTGACTTTGTTGTTGAGCTTTGTTGGTTCTCCCTTCCGAGGGTTTTTCTCCGTCTTTTCCGGTTTTCCTCCCTGGGCAAAAACCAACATCTCCAAATTCAAAATTTGACAAAGATAAAGGACTCGCATTGAACACCAGCTAAGGCTGATGTGGCTTCCTCTCTAAATTTTGCAATTGACTTATTTGTATTTTTTAATTTACATTATCGATTTTTATCATCTCACTGCACTTCTCGCTATGTCTGCGTTTAACCACATTTATGTATGAAACTGCCTGACTGAGGTCGAATCATGCCCGTGAACTTAGTCACGTTTTCTAAACATGGGCCTACCCATGAAGTGCATTTAAATCGGCTGAGGTTGCCGGACGCAGATCAGCTCAGTCTCTGTCAAAGTAGCCTAGTAGTAGCATGCCTGTGAACTAGATACAGGAGAAGCTTAGCGCATTGACCAATATAATTAAACTAAAACATTTAATTTTTTTGAAAATGAAAATTCAAAAGGAGTGTATTCGACTCTTTGTCGTTGATACGAAACCTGAATGTACATTTTTTTTCGAGCCAGAATCAAGCAAGAAAACGATTAGGGAGCGGTGATTTTTCAAACATTACACAGTGTAAAATTTCCGAGCCTCCGCCGGTCACGGAACTGACGTGAAGAATACTATAGTACGAGAAATTCAATCCTTCCCTACAACTAACTGTCGAATCCTTATCAATTTCAATGAACGTTTCAGCACTCTAAAACAACGAGAACAAGGATAGATCGGACAAGTCAAATGACTATAGTTTGCCTCAAGACTTATCGTTATTTGCTTTTGAAAGAGCTAGAGCGCGGAATGATTCTGGCGAGATTTGCGCACTTGCGGCAAAACAATACGACCAAATGTAGGTACTCTAACAATTATTGTCAGCGATTATATGGAAAACAAAAAATCAAGAGAATAAAGCATTTCCACTCGCCTGTATTGTCTACCGGACCTACCGCAAAGCAAGAAAAGAGAATTGGCACAAACCTTGCTGACTTCACTCAGATCTGGTGGAAGACTTTCTTTATCATTTTCCCAGTTGGAAAGTTTCCAGCCGTCTGCTAAAAGAAAATTAACCAGAAGAATGAAGACGAAGCACTTCATGTTAACTTCAGATGGTATGCTACCTTCAGAAACGCACAACCTAACACCGGCGAGTCAAACCAACTTGCTAGTTTTAAATGACAGCCGTTTTGATAATAACAGATTTGCTTTCTAATTAAAGTGCCTCCCGTAAAACTAAATATTTAATGCGCTGCGAAAATTTATGAAAGTATAGTGTAATAGAAAGATTTCTTGACGTTTGTTAACTGACAACCAGGACGGAAATTAGCGAAAATTAGGATTTTAGAATTGAACAGCTAATTCTTCGCCGTTTGATAACACATCTATTAGTTATGCAAATATAAGGAGATTCGACTGCTCTCCTCCGCAAAATTTTTCATTAGATAAATACGTTTGATGTGTTCCATTACGCTTGTCAGTCGTAACACAACTGAAATTTATGTCCAAGAGTGATGAAGATCCAGGTTCTCCTTACAACGATTATATATTTCCAAATGAACGGCTAACGAGAATATAGAAAATTGTCAACTTGTATTGACACACCGCGGAGTTCTCAGAAGTAGTTTGCGTAAAAATGTATGACTGTGCGTTAGGAGAATCGAGACTGCAAGAATCAATAACTCTCGCTACACGACAGGAGAGTATTAATCTTGGTGTGACATATTTGCATAGTTCGATAGTTTGTTGATATATATTAATTAAACAACAAAAAATCAAATTCACTTTTTGTTTGCTGATGGCAAACACCCTAACTGTTTGGTTTCCTGTGACGAACCACAGTTTACACAGTAGTGAATTTTTATTTTCCCAGTTCAAAGGAAAATTAATATAATTGACCAAAAAAGGCGATGTAAAGATCGTGTGTAGGCAACTAAAACCAGAAAATGTTACTGACAAATTGTCAATGTAAACGTGCGTTCAATGTAAACGTGCAGCTTGAAACGCGAAGCGAAAGCGCGGGACGACTTCGTGCGTTCTCGGCCACTCTTCATCGGTTCACCCTTGAGTTCAAGCGACTGCACAAAACCTACAGCAACTCTAGAATTTCACACCAGTTCCAGAACAAAAAAGAAAACGTTTGCTCTAAGCCTGAATTTACATAATTACAATCAATTTATGACTTTTTCACGGAAACGGAGCGCCAACTGGAGAATTTGCCCCTGAAAAAAGTTTCAATGAAAACTGTTCACTGAAATTCCTGTAGCGATAAACGTTCCTCGCCTTATAAAATACAGCCGATAGCGAGAACCTTAATTGGATTCGGTTATAGACTGCCATACGCTGAAGACAACTGTCGACTACGAAATGAGATCTACCGTACAGGTGAACTTTTTAGTTTTTTGGTTAGAAAGTGTATGTCACAAAAGTAATCATAGCAAACCTCAAAAAGTGATGATGAACTAACTTAATTCTTATGTACATAAAACCAATAAACTGAAAACTGAATTTCCGGTCGTTTTCAGTGAAAAAAAATTGTTTAAAAACAAAATAAACATTTTAACAACCATTGTCAAAGCCTGCAGGCCTCTAAGTTCAAGTGCTCCAGAACAAAAGTGTCTTTTAGCAGTTCTATTTTGTTAAACCTGACAGCTTTCCTTATTGCTGGGTATTTCAAGTAGTCCAGCCGTATTGGGAGAACTATTAATTTTTTGTAAGCTTAGCTCCCAAGAGAGCAATCTCATAAAGTGCAATTTTATCATTGTCCTTCCGTTCTTTTCACAGGTCATTTCCCATACCATGCACACGTACAATTTCGATTACAAGCCTTACTTAGGTAGTCTTAGAAGGTCTTGATATTAACATATGGTTGTATTGGGACGCGATGTCGTGAACCCACACGAGTTCAAATGCGTAATTAAAGCCCGGTTTTCACTACGACATAATTTCCGAAAGCACAAGCACAGTCACGAGCTCAGCGGTAGTGAGGACGCCCACAACGAAAATGTATAAGCACAAGAAAACGCTTATTTTTGTGTTGTGGGCGTCCTCACTCCCCGAAGGGGGGGGAGACTCCAATTCAAAAAGAACGGGGGCTGCTCGTCTAAAATTTTGAAAAAAAAAACACACGTTACCAAAAAGAGTTTTTTCTGGCCGTGGCCTTTTTCGCCCCTAAGAGGCACCAATTCCAAAACAACACATAATCTCCTGTCATGATGCTCAATACCTTAAAACCACAAACAAACACCTTAGTACCACAAGAGCTCCCGCTATGGATATTTTGAGGCTGAACACCCCCAAAAGTACTAAAACCGCTTTTTAAACCATAAAGGGTATGACGGGCAACACCGTCCTTTCTATATGAGAGCTCCCCCCCGCCCCCGATACCCCCCGTGTCCTCACTGCTGTTATGCGTATGCTTGCGCTAGTGCTTATGCAATCGAACCTCCCTAAGTGTCAAGTCTAACTTATGAGAGCTTAGACCATATGAAGTTAAAATGTTGCGCCATCAGCATACAAAAAACTGCAGAGAAGTCCATGTTTTGATCTTTTATTCATGTGAAAAGTCAGTCCTTCCCATTGACAAATTTCCCTCTCTTGTTGACCCAGTAATAGTACAATAATTTTACAAAACCTTACTATCCAAGTGGTAGGTTACTCGAAGATATAAACAGAAGAAAAGTTCACACTTAAGAGAAGCCGCCCGAATATTTCGAGAATCGAAAATCAGCGACAAAAAATCGAATTTTTTTTTATTATGCCAAAACATCCCTTTCTGTGAACTAGTTTCGAAAAAAATATTTTTAAGTTCCAGCGATTTTCTT
>OMLO01002073.1_pt1 | contig 15933 bp, 5 predicted proteins | sample 1674811 | NCBI WGS metagenome assembly OMLO01 (sample SAMN06265003, study PRJEB25207) | coral metagenome | isolation source: Coral host | place: Mexico:La Bocana,Puerto Morelos, Mexico | collected 2008-11-13 | reverse complement strand
CAGGGGGGTCAGGTTACTCACAGGGTTTTGGCCGTAATTCTTGGCAAGAACTTTAAAAACATCTCAGAACCTCGAGCAAGTCGATGCGCTATCCATAGCGGGTAGCTGGATCGTTGGTCATTTAAGTCGATGATTGCATGTTTTTTTCTAGAATTATGAAGGGTACGTGTACGCATATTAATATGGTCCTGCTTACCTACCATGTATATAATATACCGTATATAAAAAATATGATTATATATATACACACCTGCTTTCGGAGGTGGTTGGATTTCAAAATATGTTCTATGTTGGACCTGTTTGAAGAGATACTTTTTCAGGTTATAATAAATGGGACATTTGGACATTGGTTGAAACCGTCACGTTTCATATAAAGTCCTAGGGCGTGCACAGGAGGCCTCAGTGCCGACTGAAGGTGTTCGAATGTGTTGCACTCCAGATTGGCCTGAAAATTGATGGTTTGGATTTCTATGGATTTCTGGAAATTACAGAGATGGAAACAGTCATGAAACGAGCCAAGAATATGAACAGCTTTACGAATCACCATCTTTATGAATCACCATGGAAGTCTTGAGAACTATCATAATCAGTAGCATGACCATCATCGCCACCGTCATTTTGCTGGTTCAAGAGCAGACGCTCAGTCTTCCTATCGCGGCCAAATAAGGGATTTTGTTTCCAAAGATTGCCGGACAATGCCTACGAATCTCAGATGTTTGTGGATTTGTTTGCTCAACTTGAAGCATTCTAAAGGTCATGTTCAATGAATGTTGAGATCATTCCAGCCCAAGTTTCTGGAACAAAAGGCATCCTTTAGCCGGCTGCAGACTGACATTTGGTTCAGCCAAATCACCGGCAAACTCCTGGTAGTTGATCCTGTATCAATCAAAAATCCAGGCCCGGATGTGTCAACTGGACAGAAACGAATACATTGAAAACTGTAGTCTAAAGTCCCATGATTTTCCTGTAGGGGGATGGTCATCAACCTTATAGTAGGGGTTTATATACCTATTCTGCCTATTCTCTATATTGTATAAATCTACTACAATTACCAGAGTATGTTCACAATCTAGATTGCATATGGATGCATATGGCATATATGCTGTGATTGAAATATGTTTGCCTGTATATTGAGGATAAGAGTGCCTGAAAAGACGAAAGGTTCTGACGAAAGGAAATATTTCTCCATCTCACTCGGCAGTCTATGTTGATGGGGAATTTTGACAGACATCATGCCTGTATTAATTCCCAGATTGGCCTGTTGTACCTCGTGGTACCTAGCAGTGGATCTTGAAATGCTGTGAACTCTTGCTGGTTTGCATCATGGTAGGTTGCAGATGGTCTTTGGACATTGATCAAAACTTCTTGTGCCTTCCTCAGACTCGCACGGTGAAAACAAGTCTTCAACCACGTGCACAATGTACGGTTTACATCAGACGATGCATGAAAATGTGAGGCTATGAAAATGTAGAGACATGTAATTTTTTTCCCTCAACAAAAACACGTTTCAGGTCTGTCATTGTTGTTTGCCAAGCGATCAACATGTCGACCATGTCATTGTTGTAGCTGTGACCAATCCGCCGGGCCTATGGGAGGCTGCCTTTTTCTGGGCATGCAACGCAGGCGCCAATTCTTGCTTGAGATGCAATAGCAAGTGAAAACTGCCAGTTGGGTCATATCTTTCCGAAAGGCAGCCTTGTTTCCTTATCGTTTCTCCATCCATATTGAGCAAATAAAAGGAAAACAGTCACTAGGGTTGTGGTTTCCTTCATGTTTTTTTTAAATGTTCATCCCTTGGGGAAATGCTCCCATTTGACGACTGCACGCGCATATTGGTTCAAAAACCAATAAAGGTCACCTTGATCTCTCCGTAACCCGCTGGTCGTGTGTCAAGGAGAGCCTTGGGGAGACTCTTCCTGCTCCTAGCAGGCTTGGATCGATGAATCCATCATGATTTTCTTACTTGGCCAATGGCTAAACTTTAAACTGTTTGGGATTACATATTTAGTAGGGATCCAATTTTTAGGGTTCCATTCGCTAAGTGAGTTTTAGTGGAATGAGTGCTGCAAAAGTGACGTAGATAGATTATCACAAGTTAGTAACTACCCTTCTATTTACTGATACTTTTAGCATGCCACCTCGGACATGTTTAATTTCTCTTTTGGTGTGTTTGGATTACAATGTGTTGATTCCCTAAGAAGGATGAACACATGAAGCTGCACTCTCACCACAAGAAGCTTGTTCATGTACAACTGAGCTTGAATTTTCTTTCAAAGTTCTTCCTTTCACCTTTGACACACCTGCCAGACATCAGACCTATCATGCAAATGGTATGCCAAAGTCATGTGATTTTGGTGCCAGGCCTACCTTTTGGGGATGCCAATTTCAATATTGACTCAATAGAAAGTCGCCCATCCTATGGCTATGACAGCCTCAATGATCGTTGGGTCATGGCCTCGGTAGTGAGAAAATGGATGCCAAAAGTTCTCCGTAGAAAGCGTGGAAAATCAATGACATTTATCTAATGATTGAATTTCAGAAGTATCCAAATCCTTGGTTCCAACTGTTGGGTATTGCATGATAATGCACAAAGGATTGATATACTGATACTTCAGATATGTGCTGGGGTCGATCAACTCCCATTATTTCCATATAATAGGGGATGGTAGGTATTGCGGCCCAAACCTTCCGGATTTTTCCTCGGTGTGCCTGCTAGGGGGTAGGGGAACTTCCACGAATTGTGGCCATGCCATGGATCAGTTGTGAAGATCAGAAGATAGTGGCTGATATCATAGAAGATGCAACGATGTCAACGAAGATTTGTCCCTGCAAAGAACGTATTACTGCCATTGTTAAGACCTCGGAGATAGTCACTGAGAAATTTGATGGCTTTTATGTTTTTGCTGACATTTTAGAACCTGTTGGTTATCCACGTGACAATATCCTACGATCTTCAATAGTGCCACCGCAATGTGGACATGATGGGATCACTGGTTTACACATGGTGGTTAACAAGGAAGACATCAGCAGAGCGGTTTCTAAAGAGAAGTTGCTGGTTTTCAATGCGAAGGTGTCATTTGCCAATCAGTCTCCAATTCTGGACGTGAGAAACTTGGGATCTGGAATGATTGATTTGACAACATTCTATCCTACCAGTGACATCAAATGTGCGGAACTTTTCTGTGGTGGCTTCTCTGGATGGACACATGCAATCGAGGCTATGAGGTGTAGTCTTTTGCCACTTCGACATGTTTGGGCATTGGATATGGATTTTTTGGCGGTTCAGACGTATGTAAAGTCGCACAAGGGATCTGCACACATCAATTGTAATCGACAAGCATGGGAACATCGGAACTTTCAGAGTATGATGGAAGAGCAATCGCGTCCTGTTTTCCAAGCAGATATTCGTGATGCATGGTATCTCAACCATGTGCCAAATGATGATTTAGATGTTATGGTGTTATCACCCCCATGCCAGCCATGGAGCAAAGCACATACATCACAAGGATTCAATCGGGCAGATGGCAAGACTCTCGTTTTTGCAATCACGAAGGCATCATGTTTACGACCCAAAGTTCTCATCCTGGAAGAAGTTGCGCAATTTGGTAAGCATGATCAGTTTCCTTTGGTGTCTACTCTTTTTGAGTGGGCGGGATATGAAGTGGTAGACCATCAGACCCTGAATCTCAACAAATTGCTTCCACAGAACAGAGCCAGATTTCTCCTGGTTGCCATTGACAAGTTTGCATCGGGTGTTGCAAAATTCATTGACTGGGCTCATTGGCCTATTCCTGCGAATGTGACTATTCGTAGATCCAGGGTCATTTTGCCGATTGATGTCATTGATATGAATGAAGTTGTTCCGTCACATGAGGTCATGGAAATGTACATGGATCATCGGCTACTTCCCCCAAATGAATATTCTGCTGCTTCTTTTGCGGGAACCAAGATGCAAGTGCGTAAGATTCGAATCAAGGTCATTGATGATCGTGCCTTTGGTTGTATCATGGCGAACTACCGTAAGGCTCATGATCTCCCCAAACAGGTTATCGAAGCTGGGGGTCTGTATGGTACTTTCCTCTTTCATGACAATGTGATTCGATTTCTATCAACTGGAGAGATTTTTCTGTTGATGGGACCAACAAAGGGATGCAGACTTCCATTGTGTCATGATGCCCAATCTCATTTGATTGGAAATTGCATTAGTGTTCCCCATGCTGCGATTGCCATCATCAACGGTTTGCGATGCATCTCAAGTGTCAACTTGCCTGGGGAGCCGGAGCATTTGTTTGCACATGTGTTTGGACGCCGACTCACAAGTGACAATCTTGTGATCACATGTGATGACAATGGGTTGAATTTGGTTGATAGTGGGGAAATCAATTTTCTGGATGAGCCTACCATGGATCTTCCTTCGATTGCACCATTGATTGTCTCTACACCAACTTCCAAATATGACATTCTGATTGAAAATGGTGTGAATATCAAACAAGCTTTAGAGATTGTTGCGGGACCATCCACCCCAAAGCAGTTTGTCATTCAATCAGCTGATGGTATTCGTGTGCCTATGTTGGATTCAGATGTCATGGGAAGGATGCCATTGACCATTCATACCAATTTACCCAGTATCATGTGTTTTCGGGAGAAAGGATTTGCACTGAGTGAGACGAACTGTTGTTTGATCCTGACTCCTATGGGGCCTGTGATGATACATCGTCAATATGAAATGAGTGTTCGCCAAGTCCTGCTATTCTTGCGTGAATTTTTTCCTGAAGCAATCACAGAAACAGCAGTTCTCACAAATCAGTTTGGCATCCCACATCGTTATGAAGGGATCTGTCCTGACATTGTCATGGTTCAGAATGACATGGTATCTAGGAAGAGTTGTAACTGGAATGAGGATTTCGATCTCCCATACTTCACTGAATTCTTAGATCATCTCAGTGTCCGTTGTGATTGGAGTCGTGCATTCAAAATCATGAAGTTCTATCACGATAGGGGGTTGACCGAAATGTTGAAATGCTTGGGATGGTCCATTCAGATAATCCCTGCGGCTGGCGGAAACACCCATCATGTGAAGGTGAACATTGCAAAGCTCCCATCACAGTTGGCCATGAAGTGTGTGCAAATCCAATCATGTTTGAATGCGAGATTGTTGATCCAAGCACTGCCGCCAACTCTTGAGGAGGATATTCGTCATGTCAGGGTGCATTTCAAACTGTGGGACACGTATGTCTTTCAAGGGTTTTGCAGACACGATGATACCATTGCCATTTTGATTGATGCATGGGAAACCTTTTCGGCATTACATGGTTCACCATCATGCCTCCGTACTGTGTTTAAAGGAAAACAGATCATGAAGCATGTGACATTTGGTGAACTCCTTTCTGATGCATCGTCAGCAATCCGAATCCATGCTGTTTTGCAATTGCAAGGTGGGGGAAATAAGCAAGATGCCATTGTAGAAGTCAAGCATTCATTGGCTATTTTCCTCATGGGACAAGGAGCTGAATTGAAAGACATTTCTACTATGTTGGAAGTTCTTGGTCGTAATGCAGGTTTACAGGCTTTGAAGAACATCTCTGACATCAACAAAACCAAAGACAAATTGTCAGCGTTGCATCAGCTTGCTTTGTCTATGAATGTGAAATGGCCTGAGATTTTGAAGAATGATGATGAAAAGAAAGAACGTGTCAAGAATTGGTCAAAGAAAAGGGCGCTATCCACCAATCATTTTTGTGCCAATCACTTTACATTGTTGCCTGAAGTGTTTGTGAATGAGGATGGGTCACATCCCAATATTCGTTCATCCGTCATCACTGGAGCTTCGGGGGTCGTTTTGCTGGACTACGAATGTGCCAAACCCTGGCTCATTGATCAGAAGGTCATCACTGCAGATGAAATGGCGATTGCAGTCCTAGGCCATCAGTGTCCTTGTGAGCATTCCGACAAATGCCAACGTGTAAATCTCCCGGTACATACATGTGATGGAAGTCATGTCATCATCAAGGCTTGTTTCCATAACCTTGGTGAAAAGAAGATTGCCATTAAACCATGTGCCAATGATCAGATTGCAGTGAATGCTGGAACTGTTGCTGCTGTGACAATTTATCGTGATGAGATTCCACCTGGTGATTGGAAGCATGTCACAAGTGGTCCTGTCCGATATGCTTTGACATCGTTTGATTTGGCGGATGAGGCTGTTTTTCAGGGACCCCCTTGGGGGAGATCATGGCTGGCAAATGGTATCAAGGCTTCCCCTGAAAATGCCAGCAGCCTGCAGTTTCATGTTCGAGTTGACTCCACCAAATTGGAAAGCATGATGAGGAGTTCAGGATCAAATGGAACATATATCACACCCAAAGCAGACAACAATTTGGCTGACAATCGTTATACCATTGTATGGGTTGAAGGTAATCCTATTGACATTGCACAGAGTATGTTGAAAACCCCGGAACATTTGGGTCAAGTTAGAGTCAATAAGGGTAAGGGTGACAATGTAAAGATCACAAGGGGTGTTCGTTGCAAACGTGAGCAATTCATGAGTGTCTTTGCAAAGCTTCGTCCGAATGAAGAAGCGCCTGGTGCGCAAATGAAAGATGTTCAGGCGTGGATGAAACTGCATGGGTGGGAAGGCAGACCACTGAAACTGTTGGGAGACAAGTGTTGGCTGATTGGGTCAGCAAAATCGTTTGACAAACCTTACTTGTCGTGGAATTCGTCTTCCATTCTCATTAAGAAGGTTCAGTCGAAGCATGTTGACAACACATCTCCCATTGTTGCGGGGAAAATCACAAGGCCTTCTGAGAAGCCATCTGAAGGTTTGCATCGTGGAGGTGTGGATCCCCTTTCAATTGCAGATCCATGGTTGAACTATGCTGGGACGACTGGGGCCATCAGCCGTGTGTCTTTCAAGAGTAGCAGTGCTGCATCGGTGCCTCGTGAGCTGGATCCTCCTACGGAAACCAAATTCAAGCAGCAAGGTGAGCAAATTTCGGCACTTGAAACAGCAGTCACAGAACTCAAGACCAAAATTGATCAGAAAGACCAGCAAACTGAGAAATTTGAACATGATGTTCGTGATGAATTCAGGAAGGTAAGGACTGAGGTGTCGAGTCATATCGATAATGTCACCAAGTCGTTTGATCAAAGTTTGGATCGTGCATTGCGAAAGCAAGAAACTTCCATGGAGCATTCATTCAATGAATTGAAACAGATCATTCGTATGGCTAACAATCCTGTGCCTAACAAAAAGGCCAAAGCTGCAAAAGCACCGGCGGGGGATGACATGGAAGACCAGCAAGATTGACATGATCTGCATTGTCTATGCATTTCGGATCTTCATTTTGTGTTGGTGTATTTGGGCTCGTTTTGTATCTGTGGTGTCATCCCAACTTACAATATTGACATGGATCTGTGTGTGACATTTCTTTGTAGGTGGTGTCATTTTTCACGCAGTGTCCTTTTGCATGCATGGAGAGTCTATTTGTTAGGATTTCTTCAACAATTTGAATACATTGGTGAACAATATGGTGGTTGCCATCATGCCTTTTGGGAGACCTCACGACCATCGAAGTATCGTCACTGGGAAACCCTTAGATATGCACCTTTGTGGCATTGCCGTGATTTTTGTGCCAACTTCCATTTCATTGTGCTGACATTGCGCTTTGTGTTTACCAACTTGAAATTATGTGCATGCGCAATCGTGTGTGACTTCAACTACTTGAATGGAACTCGAGTGGGCGAAGCGGACAATCCTGGACCGAGGAAAAAGGACAAGAGAGATCTTAAGTTGGCGGTATGTAATCCACATGCAATTTTATCACATAAAAAAGAGATTCTGAATTTACAATCGGATATTGTTTGTGTGTCAGAGACTTCTGCAACAAAGGCTTCACAATCTGAATTTTCTCATAATATCAAGCAAGATGGATTTCATGTCTTTTGGTCAAAAAATGTGGAATCTAAATATATTACCAAAGATACTGAGTATTCACTTCGTGGGGAACAACTTGGGGCTGCGGTTGTTACATCCTTGCCTTCTAGACCACTTCGAAATGATATCTCGGCTGAGCTTTGGTCAACTTGTAGGATTGCAACTTCTGTTGTTAACTTTGCAAGAATGGATGTCTTGATTGTCGCAATTTATGGTTTTGCTAGACGTGGGAATGAGACACGTAAGTTGAATGACCTTCTTTTGGCACAAGTCATTAAACTTGTTGGTGATACAAGGCTCCCTTTCATCATTGCAGGTGATTTTAATCAACCTCCGCATCGTTTGTCATCATACCAGGTTTTAAAGGATCTGGGGGCTGTTGAGGCCCACACATATTGTGAACAGGTTTTGGGGTATACCTTACCTGCAACCTGCCGGGGTGCAACTTTTAATGACACTGCGATATTTTCATCCCACATTATCCCATTGATTCGTGAAATGCAAGTCCGACATGATTTGGCTATGGATTGCCATTCACCATTGGTTATCACTTTGGATGCTTGTTGTGAACGCCCCCCCCTGATGTGTTGGGACATCCCTCAATCATGGGCAAATTCTGATCTTGATAAAGACCTTTTGGAAAAATACTATGTTAGGAATTCTTCCAGATATGATCTTGAGTCGCAAATTCACAACCCAGATATTGACCCAAATGAGTTGCTGCTACAATGGTCGTCCATTGTTGAAAAATCTGTTGATGCAACAATCCAAACACAACATAAAATGGATCCGACCTTACATCCTACACCAGGTTTGTCTAAATGTTACTTGGGGCGATGTAAACAAAGGGATTTAACCCCAAAGAAGTTGAAATCTTCCCCCAAGACTGATTCACAGACCAAGTATGAACCACCCGCTGAGGTATTCAGAGAAATTAGCAAAAAGAAGGTGAAACAGGTTCGAAGAATTCGTAGTCTTCTCAGGGCTATCCAGAGTGCTTCTCAACCGGTTAATACGGTGAATTTGGACCAAGAAAATACTCTACAACTTCAGAATGAATGGAGGGCCATCAAACGAGCACAGGGTTATAAACCTGATTGGTGTACATGGGCATTGAGTTTTGAGTGCATTTCGATGATTCCTTATGATCTCCCTGATTATGATCTCTTGCATGTCTTGGCTCAACTCACTGAATATGATTGTAATATACATTGCAAAGAAGAGGCAAAATTTCGTTCACTTTCCTTTAAACATCGAATTAAACTTGATGTCAAAGAAGGTAGTGGCAAAATGACATATTCAATCATCAAAGGACACAATGTCAAGACCTTGAAAGGTGTACATGTTGTAAATTCCGTTGAAGCAACATTGTGTAGATCGTGTGCTAAGGGCATCACACTCCAAGCACAGCATGAAATACCTTTTCAAAGATATAAAGAAGCCCATTTCGGGGATGCACGTGTAAGAATCATTGATTTTGACAGGAACATCATTACGATTCAAGTCATTGAGGGTAGATTGCCGGTAAAAGCAGTCTTGAAACAAGATAATTTTGCTTACAATGCACAACAAGTAAGTCATGAATTTCACCGTTACTGGACCCCCATGTGGCTTCGTGATGATTCTTGTGAAGAAACAAATATTCAATGCTGGAAATCCTTCCTTGAGGAACTTGACGATACCAACCTACCTGCATTCGATCTCAAAGTGGATGTGGCAAATCCGAATATTTGGTATCAAACAATCAAAAGGATGAAATCACACTCCTCTCCTGGTGTCTGCGGATGGAGGACAGAAGAGCTGAAGCTCTTACCTTTTGTTGCAGTCAAAGACCTTTGTGAAATTTTTCAGCGTATTTGGCCATATGGACTTTCTCGAGAAATGATGAAATCTCGCACTGTGTTATTAGAAAAAGTGGCCACACCACAGGGCACGAAGGATACCAGACCTATCACAATTTTATCAGTTTTAGCCAGGTTGGCTAGCAAGATAGTGGCTGACCAGACGTTAGCCCAATTAGCTAATCAAATCCCTTTTGAAATTTCAGGTGGAATTCCAAAACGTGGTGTGCAAGATATATGTGTGAATCAGCATTTTCAAATAGAATTAGCCATTGCAGCCCAGAATGATCTTGGTGGCTTTACCCTTGATTTAGTCAAGGCGTTTAATCGGATACCTAGAGCTCCTTTAAGGGAACTTTTCGTACGCATTGGACTGTCACCAGAGATTATAGATTACTGGTTCAAATCATTATCCAACTTAACGAGATATCCACAGTGTTTTGGATCGTTAGGACAGCCTATGTGTTCCACATCAGGCATCCCCGAAGGGGATTCGTGCAGCGTGTTGGGCATGGTTGCCCTTTCCATCCTTTACCATTTTCGGATACGTTCTCCAAAATTGCGTCCATATTCCTATGCAGACAACTGGTCGTGGCTTACCACATGTGAAAAAGACCATCTTTCAGCAATGATTAAAGTCATGAACCTGGTTCAATCACTCCGCATGGAGATAGATTTTAGGAAGTCGTGGACCTGGGGGACAACCAAAAAGTTTCGTAAAGCCATTCAGTGTTGTAATTTCCTTTTTCCTGATGGTCGCACTCAGATTGAGATGCTTACCACAGTCAAGGATTTGGGGTCACAGTTGCATTATAACAAAAATGTCACATTGGGCAGTATCTCCACTCGAATCAATGAGGGAATCAAAAGATGTGAGAAACTCAGATGGGTGCCGACAGATATGAAAAGTAAAGCAAAGTTTGTGCAAAGTGCTGTGTGGCCCGCAGCCCTTTATAGTTCCACGAACCAATTGCTTGGATATAAACACTGGCAATCCTTACGACGAGCTGTGGCTAGAGCTCTTGTTGGCGACCATAACTATGCAAGTTCTTTTATTGCATGTTCGTGCATTGTACCGGGACTGCAAGATCCCATGTTGTATGCATTGCGCTTGAGCTTTTGCAACTTCAGACGACTTGTAGACCTGAGTTATGATTGTGCAATTGAATTTTGGGACTTCGCACAAAAATTCCGTGGTCGTGCGGCATTTGGACCTGCTGGGGCGCTTGCAAAGTATGCACACAAGTGTGGTTGGACCTTAGGGGAACATGGCAAATTGAAAGGGCCTGGAGGTAACACATTAGATCTTTTTGTAAATTCCCCCAAAGAAATCTCCGCTGTGTGTACTGATGCTTGGTCGTATAGTGTGTATAACAATATTCAACACCGTAAAGGCATCACACAATCACCCATTGATGTGGCATTGACGGCAAAGGTGGTACAAACGCTCTCACCAACAGAGCAAGCTATCATTGCAATGAACATTTCTGGTGGTTTCCAGTCTGGAGAAGTCAAAAATAAGTGGGCGTCAGGGGTTGATGAATTTTGTCCTTTTTGTGGTCAGACTGACACAAAATGGCATGGCATTGTTGAATGCCCTGCTTTTCAATCAGTTCGTGTTAAACATAAACAGGCACTAAAAATTCTTCAGAAATTTAGACCTGAGTGGGTTGATCTCCCTATTGCACGGAGACACCATGATGCGCCTTTCTTAAATTTGATTCATGATGCTTGGAAAGAACCCGAATTGAATGATATTGAACTTCATAGCGATCAACTTCAAGGTATGAATAGTCACTATGTCTTCTACACAGATGGCGCATGTAAATTTCCTACTGTAAAACATGCAAAGTACGCGTCGTGGGCGATCATTCAGGATATTTCCCATAATGACAGGCAACGATCGGATATCATTTCTACGTTGTCCGAATGGCCGGATGATAATGATACTCTGTTTGTAAGTGCTACTGGATTGGTGGTAGGTAAGCAATCCCCAGCTAGAGCAGAGTTGACTGCTTTGGTCCTTGTTGCAGAAAAAATCGCTACACTCCCACCTAGTACGACCATGGTTGTCTACACTGATGCCCAGTACGGGTGTGATACAATATCGGCTATCCAAAACAGACATTGTATACCCTTAACATTTCATCTTTCTAACTATGATTTGGTCATGCGACTTCTTAAAGTTTGGGATGATGAACGTTTTAAGGTACAAAAAATTAAGGCACACCAGAATCCTGAAAACATTTTGGATCCAGTCTTAAAGTGGAATGTCTTAGGAAACCATGTGGCTGATCGTACTGCAGCAAAAGCGTTGCAAGTGTGTAGTATGGTTCTTCAAAAGACTCATGCAGAAGTAGCCCTATTCCATGAACAGGAGTTTCTGAAATTGCGTCAGGTGCTAAAATTCTATGTGGAGCTTAACACCTATCGTGTGAATCTTCTTAAGGAAAAACAGAAAGAGCAAACGAACAAGAGCGACATGAATCCGTCACAAAATCATAACACAAGTCAACATGCTGATCAGGTGGTCGCAAATCCCAATAGTTTTCAAGATGCATTGCAACATCTTTCGTCTTGGAGTATACCTGTGTGTGAGTGTTGTTGCCAAGGGAATATCCCTCAGGACATTTTGTCCGCCATGAGTGTTGGTGCAACTTTTACACAACTTGCATGGAAATGGCTGGTCTTGTTAAAATGGCCACCGCTCGAAAATTCAGATGCTGATTTGTCTCAGGATTGGGGCATCTCGTATTTTGATCTTTTAGTCAACATGATGGTGTGCACTAATTTCCTTATGCCATTGCCCATTTCCCCGGGAGCAAGGTATACAGAATATTGCCTATATCCGTCAAATCAAGAAGCCTTGTTGCCGATATCTCAAAAATCCATTAATTGTCAGGTACATGCATTCGAAAAATTCATCCGTCAACTTGAAAATCTCACAGGGTTGACTGTAATACCACCATATCCCAAGAACATTAAGCAACCTTGTAAAAGTCTTGCACGTTTGGGTTTTCATCCTAAAGCTGCTGGGGTCTCTCGAAGACCTGTGATTCCGAGGGCATCTGAAACTATGCTTATTGTTGAAAGTTACCTTAACACTGCCAGGAAACGTGGTAGTCTTGATAAACCATTGACTTTATGCATTTCAAATCCGCCCTTGGTTGAGTTGATTGAACTTCAAGAGATTTCGTCCAAAGAGCGATATAACTATGCACAAGTGATACGCAAACGTAAGGCCAGAAATTCTTGATGTGTCCTACGAACTTGGTCCATTAATTAGTTTATTTCGTATTTTCCTGGCTATCTGTGTTCAGTACCTGATGGCTAGTGATTGAATTTCTGTATCTTTACTGTTGATGGGGTGTGAAATCACATTCCATTTCTGAAGCTGCTCATACCCGCCATTATGGCAAGGGGTGTAGTGGCCGGACGATCGAGACTGTCCGAAGCGTGGGAGTATAATAGGGGATGGTCATCAACCCAATAGTAGGCGTTTATATACCCATTCTAAGGATTCCCCAGAAGAAGGTGGGAAGAGTTTATCCCCAATAGAAGGAGTTGAGAAAGACCCTGGCACATATGATCTCAAAAACCCACATGCTTCATGCTTCGGCAAGGATCATTTAAAAGGGTCTATTTTACAAGAGGTCGAGATTCGTTGGGAAGTTGTGGTTGTACCTGGTACCTTGTGACGGTTGGATCTTGATCTTTGGACAATGCAGTTCCCCTACCCTATGACAACCTGGAAGTGGGTTGGAAAATCTTTGGAGATCTATTTTTTCAGGTTGAGTTCCAGAACAATCATTCAGCTATCTTCAGTGAACCAGAAGTATTGATCCATGTTTTCTTAGGTGGAGGTAGGTGAAGATCTTGAATGTTGCCATGGGTTTTTTCAAAAAAACAACTAGACCAAAGAAGAAACCCCACCAGCAGCTTCGATGCCTGAGGATGCTATGCCTCCCACAGATTGGAAAAAGCATGGTTTGGGACACTCAGAACAACCACTTTTTGGGGAAAGTCTGTGGAATTCTCAGTTGAAGGAACGAAAGATCTGGTAGAAAAGAAAGAAAACTCAGAGTATTGGGGTTTAACTCGGATCTATCCCATACAGATTTTTGCGCACTATGGAGGTTACAAAAACGAACAGTATAAGACTATACTACCCCAAGGCTTTTGAGATACGCCAACAAACTGTTGTTGGAAGAAATCCTGCAGCACCTTGGGATGGTATAAAACCCTGCAAATAGTGGGATACACTTCCTATATCTTCCTATCAAGTGGTGCATGTATTTTTGCAAACAACAGCATGATGGTTGGTTTCGTTCGAACTTGAGCAGCCCGCAGCCCGCAGCCCGCCCTCACATTTTCACACCCCCTCGACCTCATACTGTTTTGTCGTTTGAAGAGTGGTGATGAATTGATCAAAAGAGGGAACTGATCCTGCAAATGTGCTCCAAATCGTTGGGGTCAGCTACTTTTCACGTTCATGGACTGGGATGTAAATTGACCAAGTGTATCGTACTTGGGAATGAACATGCTGCAATTAGAAGCTTTCGTTTGGCACGAGACGCATCTCCATCCCAGGAATTTCCACAAGGACTTTTTAAGCAAGCTTGGAAAGCCGACTAAGTGGTGTATTCAACTCGAGGCATCTAAATGAAGGCAACCCCAAAGGAAACTGTTTAGGAGCCCCAAAAAACACAGGATCACACATTATAGATTGTTCCTGGGTCTTCGGAAGTTGAAATTATCACGAATCTATCACATTCAACTACTCAGCTGAGGGTTTGATGTTTGAAATGAGGAAATTTGTTGTTTGAAAACTGGTTCCTAAAACAACAAACAACAAATTGTCCGACAACTTTGGAGTCGTTGGTTCCGAAAAAAAGTCAAGAAATGTTTCCAGAAGGTTCCGATTCTTTTTTTGTTGGCTCCCAAAAGTTGGGTTTTGTACACCTCCCAATATTGTTCTCTTGTTCTCCCTGTCCACAACGACCAAACCCGCACTCAGCTCTCACGCGGGACGGCTTTGTTGCTGGGGTCGATTCCTCTGTGAATATGTCCGAGTCCTCGGAAATTCTGCCAAACTCATGCTGGACCCGATGTGGGAGGAAAAAACACGGAACCACTCCTAGGTTGTCGGGCCGAAAACAAAAATGCCAAGCAAAAATGATAAGAAGGCAACATTTCACCCGACAAGGGGGTCGATACTTGAAAAAAAAGGTCCTTGTTTTGGTGAAGAAAAATGTGTGCTTCAGCGTGTTGGAGAAATTAAAACAGTCCCCATATGATTGGTTTCCTAGAAAGCAATGGAGCGAGAGCTGCAGCCCACCTGTTTCGAGTTTCATCACGGGAAGATAGTACAACCCTTTGACATACAGACCCTTCCAGCAAGATCATAGTCACGTATTCTATAGTCGTATGATGACCAAAAACAAAAGCCCCCATCACCAAAATGGTGGTACTTGTGGGGAGACAACATGAACCAACACAATGTAAGAGATTTTCAGATTAGCATTTTGTGATGCGGAGGGTCTTGATTTCCCGGCTGTAGATGTTTTTTTGTTTTAGGAATTCCACTTGAAGCATTGAACAGACACTCTGTGTTTGAATGCATTGGCCAATTTTGAAGTTTCAGTGATGGTGTGACCAGAAAAGCCGCCCCTTGAGGCTCGGCAGCGCATGCAACAGCTCATGAAAGAGCGGGCTGAACTAGCGCAGCCAACTGAAGATGAGCCCCTTTGACATTTCGGCCAAAGGCCAACGGCGTAGGAGTCATGTAGCCATTCAAAAAGCTTTGCATTCATGTTTCTATCTTTCGTATGATTTTATGATATCAACTAACTAATTGTATGTGATTTAATCATATTCTGGTTGGACATGACATGCGCTAAAGTAACAAGTTGATTCATGGGCTGAACGTCAAAGCTGACAGTCCCCAGTTGAGTCTCAGGTGGTTCAGTGGTTAAGCACCTATCCCACCGGTCATCCGTTGAAACCCTGTGCTTTCCTTAAGACATACAGGACCCCAGAGTGGTGGGTTTGTCGGCCAGGACAAGTCAGGGTGTTTGTATTTTGAGGGTCCTTTGCTTGAGGAGATGCCTATGTCGCATGTTTCCAGATCTATTTCGCATTGTTGCGTCCAAAACG
>OMLO01002072.1_pt1 | contig 15933 bp, 15 predicted proteins | sample 1674811 | NCBI WGS metagenome assembly OMLO01 (sample SAMN06265003, study PRJEB25207) | coral metagenome | isolation source: Coral host | place: Mexico:La Bocana,Puerto Morelos, Mexico | collected 2008-11-13 | reverse complement strand
TTTCACCGTGGTTGATTCAAAAGTTGACCAGGGGAATTCCTTAGAGTAGATAGCTTGACCTGTCCTTCCTGAAGTGCGTTACAAAAAGATTGAGGGGCAACCATACCCCCTCTTTTCAGTGACAACATTGCATTTGGTCTTTGCTATGGGGGTGCTGCCCCCTTGCGGCGGTTCTCTCTACGTTTAGTTAATGCTTACCTCAGCTATTACTCTTTGCATTGTGTTGATGTGCTCCACCTTGGATGCTGCCGATTCACTCAGACACCGAGTTGGCCTCCCCTAGTGTATATTATGTCATCGTTACAAGACCTGCTTACTGGACCAAAGCCTAAGGTGTCCGCCCTTGCCTGTAAATGTGCCATCTGCCATCGCGATTGCTGCTGGTTCCCCAACCAACATTACACCCATAGATGCGCTGAGCTTAAATATTGGTAATTTGGTGAATGCTACTGTGATTGGTGTGGTTTGGGTTCTCCTTGATGCTCTTATGCTTTCTGGTGATACTCCATCGGCAATACAACAACCCAAAACTGAGAAAGGCCAGGGAACTGTCTCCTTTACCTTTCCAGACACACCCATTGATAGTAGACGGTTGTTTTTAGCTGGCATGTGCTGCTTAGGCATTATGTTAGCTTTCACTAATGCCTACGCAATGTCTTCCGTATACCTGCAATTTGCATGATACAAGAACTTTGCTCAGGTTGACGGGGTTCTTACACACGCCATGGCTTCCCAATAGACCAGTTAAGTTAAAAAATTGTCGGTGACAATTTTTTATCTAAATAGACAATTTTTTATCTTTAGAATTGTCTAAAATCAACGTGGTTTTTTAGATAGTTTTTTTATCGGCGACAACTTTTTCGACAATTTTTTCGACAATTTTTTCGACAATTTTTTGTAGATGATAATTTGAAACTTCGAGTTGCGTTTTTGGCAAACTTCGAGTTTTGCCCTTGAAACTTCGAGTTATTTTTTGGGTTGTTTTTTGGATCTTAAAGGCCAAAAAACACAAGTATTATCACTAGTAGGGCAAACCAATATTTACATTCATGTATATCAACGATACATATTGAAAGAGCACTTCGAAATAACAAGGCCACCATGAAGAACCGAGAATCTTCAAAGGTTTTGGGTAAAGAACATCCTGCAAGTACCACAGTCACCAAACGGGCCAGAAGAAAACTTTGTGACTCAGCAATTATTCTGTCCTTCTACTTGTCATGACTTCTGTACTACTAAAAGGCCAGCAGTAGTGGTTCCAATTCAATACCTTTTGTACTGCTTGGCAGTATTGAGTCACAATACCTGAAAGTAGTCATTATTAGTAATCCTTGGTGTTACTACTGTCTTGTAAGAAGACTTGTTGGAGTTGTTGCTGTGTTTTTTGTACGCGGTAATACTTGTTAGCACCCTCAATGTTTTTCCTACCCAGAAGTACTTTGCATTATGACAGTAAAGGTAACACACAATATATACTACAGTAATCGCTTTTGATACTTCAACCATGTTTGATCAGAAAAAACTACTAGTAGGGGGCGGCATTCCCATTCCTTAATGCTGTAAGATTTGCTACTACGTGTTGTGACAAAACGTGCGGCGACGAAAGATTGAACCATCAAACAATGTCCAACAACACTATTTGTAATTCCTTGACCTAACATGAGTCCAGCATCTTTGCAATTTTTGAATCGTGGTTTGAAGCATGATGCAGTCAGGGTAAGGCTCATCAGTAGATCACTTTAAACTAAAACCGCGACTGATGTACATGAACACCTCATGAACAAAAGTTGATGTTGGAAGGACCAAGTTATCAGAAGGCATTTTGAGACTGAAAACCACCCCTTGCATGATAAGAAACATGAAAAAATCTAAAGAGTTTGCGTTGAAACACCACACTAAACATTGCAACCATTGTTGAAAGCACATTTTTCTATTAACATTAGTTCTGGCGCCAACCCATCCTCATACTGCCATTTTTCCATCCTTGTCACGTCGTTTGCAATGCTACTAGTCACGCCGGTGCCGATGTTCGTAGCATGAATGTCCTCCATGTCCCGGCTTGCTTGTACCGCAATGTTTTGGGCAATACTTGCATTCGTAGGGACACCTGAATGGTGTCAACAGTTGTTGAGTCGTAGTACCAGCACTGTTGCCACTGAATGTAGTAGTAGTAGTGTCACCAGGTGCCACGGACGAGGAGGAAGCAGCATAAGAAACGTATTGCGGCTGCTGCCACGTTTTTTGCCGCATGTCTTCTGCATGCCGGTCATGGTGATCCTTCTTGTTTTTGATTCCTGCAGAAAAAAATCCGCTACATAGTTCTTCTTCTGGAGGTTCCTTTTGATCATGGTGAGGGTCAAAAATAGAAGGGCCTCCTGTTGGTTCATGCTGCCCCTGTTGGTCTTGCGCTTGAGGTTGTTGTTGTCGTTGTTCCTGCACAAACTCGAAGTCATGAGCATCATCCACCAGCCATCCAACATTGTAACGCTGAATCAAAATTGACACACATTCGAGGATCAACTGCAACAACTGAATAGAGCTAAACCCGCGCAGCTGCTCTCCATCCATTTTTTTGATGGATCTACAAAATTAATATGTGAACAAACAGCTTGAGCAGTAAAAAACGATGGTTCAGATGGTGGAGGAATTGAAATAATATTCAACAACGTAAGTAGGAATTAAGATGTTGTTTTCCAGTCATTTTCTCTGCATAGTTTGCCGCTAGTAGCAAGCCGCTATCATCACAGTAGATTGCAACATGCAAGTTGGCTTTTCTTTTACTACATCACAAGGTGAGTAGCCATAAACAAGTTGAACGATAAGAGTGTCAAATTTAAAAATAGTATTGTCAAGTTGAAGTAATACTGCCAAGTTCAAACCAGTACTGTCACCGTGAAAATACTGTCGAGTTGTAAACTAGTAGTACTGCTGCATGTTACTACTACTGGCAATAATGAAGAAGGTTCTAAACATTTCCACGCAACAATGGAAAAACATGAAAACACCACTGTCATCCTGACACTACCGAAATGTTGGCCGTCCACCTTGTTTTCGAAACGCAAAGTTTTGAATCATTGTTCCACATGGGTGAGCTTTGCACCCGATTCTTCACCATTTTTCATGGTTGTCGGTTGCTTCCCATCATCTATCTATCTACCCATCGTGACAGCTTTGTCCAGAAGAAAATTCACTGTCCGTTCCCGATTCGTCATGATCATCGCCATACTGTACTTCACTGCCTGGCTCATCATCAGAATCGTCACCGTCATCCCGTGCAGCAGCAGCACTGTCAGGGTCGTCTTCTGCAGCGAGACCATCATCAAAAAAACATTCAGGCTTGCTGGAATGGTCTAAGAATCTCAGATGGAGGGCCACCCTGTAGTGTCGAATCATCTTCCGCACCGCGGATGTTGCTGTGTTGCCCTTGATGCTTGCCTGCGCCAGCGTCTGCACCTTCTGTTGCATGTCCTCGCCGCAGAAACACCAGACCATCCTTGGCGAAAGGCACCGCGCCAGCATTGTCGTATGTTGTAACATGTGTGTCTTCGAGGTCAGGTTGAAGAACTCCATCCTGAGCAGCGGGTGGCTTTGTAGGTCATGGCTCTTGTTCAAATAAAATTGGGTAGCAGTAGCAGTAGCAGAAACAATTATTGAAAGAACAGGGGAAATCATCATGTTTTTTGTCGTTATTGCTACAGCAATTATAGGCGGGGTTTTCTACAGTAAATACTAATTACAGGTAATGCTTTCCACTGTACTTACAGATATACAATCATTTCTACAGTAATTACTTTTCGTGGTGAGAAAACAAGAAACCTAAAAATCCTTATTGAAGTTTGTTGTTGTGCTGCTGTGAAGAACTACTGTAATTCTAAAACTGAATTGCCCCAGGGAAAGTACCACCGCATTATTATTGTCCCTTAAGCTTGTAACCTAGATACTCTTGATCCGCAAAATGTACAGCCAGCTTCCCATGAAGAGTCAGCATTGTGCTGCATGCCTCTTCGAAGGCCACGGCCTGGTCGGGAGGAAAACAGATCTCGTCCCTGAACTCTGACAAAAGGTTTTCCATAAACACGTTCATCTTTAAGAGAAGCTGGATGTCGACGTGGACCGAGATGCGGCAGTTCATCCATTTTTCCCAAGCTGCTAGAAGTGGCTTACCGAAGTACCGCAGCTCCGCTGCTTTGCCCCGCAGCTTTGGGCGCCCACTTTGCCTCAAAAACATCGTGAGCCGATTGAGGTAACGATATCGCACCGGTGTGTTGTCACGGCGGTAAAAGTCCTGAAAGAATCGGTGCAGAGCCGTGACATTGCGTTCCGGTGTTTTATCCATCATTCCAGTGCAAGTCAACAACGCCAAGACTGATCCAAAAACGTATTGGTCTGTCCCAAGATACTTCGAATGCATGTAATCCAGGCATATGCTGAAAGCACTGACCCCAGGCAAAGTGAAAAGCGGGTTCTGGCAACGGTTCGGCCAGGCCTGCCAAGCACTGTAAGTCCATTGCTGCAATCGCCACGGTGCGTCTGGTCTGAAGTTCGACCATGTGTTACTTCCAGTAAGAGAAGTCCGACAAAGAGCGCACGGCATACTTGCGTTGCTGAAATTTGGCAGACCCAGTATCGCCACGAAGTAGTCCAGGTCTCCGATGATGGACCATAGAATCGCGAAGTAGCCTTCTGCTAGTGGTGTTCCTGCTCTATGGTAATCTTCTGTTCCCTTCTTGAACCTGCTGACAAGTTGCCATTGACAAAGTAAGGTAAAGTAAGGAGCTTTAATGTAGACTACTAGACTACTGTGGAGTTTTATTCTTATGAATGCAAAAAGTAGATACCTATTGTTCAGACTGACCGTAGTTCTTTGAACTAACAACTTGCTAGTACAGTAGTAATGCCATACAGTACTTAATTGTTTTCCCTTTCTTCCTCAACATGGGAAACTCCAAAACAGTTTTTAAAAAAAAAACTACAAAGGAGGAAAGAAAACAAAGGTAATGCAACCAAGGTACTTCTTGCCATCAACATCGCTGGAGGGCCAGAGACCCATCCACAGCCAGTAAAATGACCATCGTAAAATGCGAAAGAACTCGTTGAGGGTCTTGTTCTTGGAGCTTCGGTGCATGTGTGCTGCTTCCGGCCCCTCAGCTGTGACACCAATTTTCTCCAGCATGCCCCACACCCAATACGATGAATCTTTCGTGTTACCACAGCGTAGGAGAGAGCTCCAGGAGAAGTTAACCATCTTCTTCACCCAACTCTTCCCCAGCATCCCCGTGCAAACATAGGGGCAAGCAGCGTGTGGTGTCCAGGCTTGCCAAAGGACGGTGCCCATCCTGAAACAACGGATGAAACTTTTGCTGCGCGGCCCAAAACTCTGATAGCTGACCTTCTGGCCCACGGATCGTCATAGCCCATGTTCTTTTGTGTTGGTGGTATATGTCTGCAAAGAGTTGGTGGGGCAACAACATCTCTTGCATTTGCCTTCCCAAAGGCTGGCTGAAGACCATCTCAATGTTGTAGGGCTGGTGAATGTTGCACATGGGCTCCACAATTCTCATCAGCTCCGAGTAACACTTGTTTGGATACTTGCCTGAGTAAGATCATCTTGATTTTTCATACCAGAAAAAAACTAAGGAAAACACTCACGCATGAAAATTCTGGAAAATAAAAGCTACTGCTGTAATGCCATGTTGCCTGCAACACCTATCTTTGAAAGTGCGCGAAGCTCCAGTAGTTTTGACTCTGCAGGTGTTGCACTACTACTTGAGGACAGAGTAGCCTTGCTGCTGGCATGGAAACTATCGACATCCCGAATAGCCAGCTGCGCAATTTTTTGAAGCTCTTGAGGCGATAGCTCACCCCACGCAAACCGACTGAGTAGGTAATGGGCAAGTTCAGAACGAACAAAGCTCCCTGAATCATTGCCCTGCCTCTCTTCTTCTAGTCTTGCCAGCCGCTGCTTTCTGCCACCACGTGCTTTGTCAAAGTGATCCAGCTTGGGTATCTTTCTACGCCCCATGGCCACAACTAAGATACTAAGAGATTCTTCCTCCAAGTGAAAAACCTGTAAAGGTATATCATTGCTATCTTTTGATTCCTTTCAACCGAACTAAGAGTCCTTGGTCAGCATGAAGTTCTGTTGGATAAGTCCTTCCTAGTTTGTCAAACAATGCGCATTTTTGTAAGGGTACGGTTGCCAATAAGTGTTCCTACTTTCTTTGATTTCCTATCCCTGCAATCTTGAACCATCTTACTGAAGCAGTAGCCAAACCATCATGTGGTGGAACCACATCCCTGGAATTGATTCCAACATGCAGAATGAGCACCCTGGAACTACGCAGTACCATTGTAAGAGTGGTCTCAAGTCTTATTGTAAAGTAGGTTTTAACTATTAGTTTAAGCGCTGAAAGCATTACTATAAAACAAGCTGAAGTACTACTCCAAAGAAGGATGATAAACCAGTATTGTCGGCGTAGGCTGAAGTACCACTACTTTCGAGTAAGCTACATTGACTAGGTTGATGCACAACTTCAAGTAGGCTGAAGTACTATTACTGCAAAGTAAGCTACAGTAGTACTGTCATATAGTTTCATGCACTACTGCAAAGTAGGATGAAGTACTCTTACTCCAAAGTAAGTTACCGCAGTACCGTCAACAAGTAGATTGATGCAATGACTTTAAAACAAGTAGTTTGATGCAGTACTGAAAAATAAGGCTGAAGTACTACTCTAGAAAAAAACAGTAGTTTGATGCACTACTGCAAAGTAGGCTGTAGAACTACCAATGTAAAGTCAGCTACAGTAGTACATGTAGTACTGTCAAGTCAATTGATGCACTACTGTCAAGTAGACTGAAGTACTACTACTGTAAAGTAAGCTGCAGTAACATTGTAAAGCATAGGCTGAAGTACTACGGTAAAGTAGGCTAAAGAAGTAGTGCGGTGAAGTAAGCAGAAAGGGTAGTCCTCAAAAGTCTTGCCACACTGAAGTATTTTTGAAATACATCCTGGAAGCATTATTGACAATAGCAAGACTCTGGAAAGTATTACTGGTTGAAGTTATCACAAGTATGGTAGGGAGTGGCTCCAGCAGTGCATTTTGTTAACCATCATCTAGGTGAATCTCATCACAGCATCACGAAAAAATCAATCCTACCAAGTCGAATTCAATCACCAAAGCTCCACACTTACATGTTGAATATTGCCTTTTTGAGAAATTCATTTTGTATATTTGGTAATTCTGACGCTATGAGAAACATGAGAGCTCCTGTGTCCCCTTCTTTTTTCTGTCAAATCTGCCTGAAACGTATGTAGTCTTCAGGATTGGTTCCCCTAGTTGGATATTGCCATACAGTTTCATCATCAAAAGGACTGTGAAAAAGTGGACTTTGACATCAAGAAAGACTAGTTTTAATTTTAAACCATATCCTGAAATCAAGACTTCGCTGAGGTGCTAACAACAAAGATGTCCCGCTGAAACTGCATTACTGGCATGTTCCTAAATCCCTATGGCGCAGCTCACTCTTCTTCCAAAACTTGACCCGCAACAACAGTCTCTTCCGTGAGATAGTAGGTTCAGCAGATCGGTTGTAGTTGACCAAGTTCTCAAGTGCTGGATGCACGGATTTTTCCCTTAGCCATCTCCACCGACTCATTCAAAGCCGAAGTGTTGTCGGCGACATCCTTGAGCATCTTATCGAAGTTGCCCTTGGTGAGTTCTGCCATGTTTGGAAGCTCCTGGAAATCCATCAGATGTTTCAGATCGCTGATGTGTTTTTGGCTTGTGCAATACTCGGCCTTAAGCTTCTTCCACAAGTCACTTCCTTCCTCAAGCTTCTTTAACAGCTTCATGCCTTCTGCGCTCAAGCGATTGTTGGCGTCGTGAGCTTTTTCAACGACGGCCTTCATAGACTTTGGCACCTTTCCTTTTTCCAGCGCCTTCTGGTCAGATGTCTTGAAGGAAAACCCCCAGCTCAACTGCGACAGCATTTCGTCAAGAGACTTGGCGTGGGCATCATTCAGGGCCTTCTTCTTCTGGAGCTCCTGCTTTGTGTTCGTGCCCCTCTCAACGCCAATCTCCACCTTTCGAAATGCGAAGAACTTCACAGCACCATCCTTGTTGCCATCTGCATCGCCGTCCTGGTCGACCTCAATGATGTCCCCTGCTTTCAGGGCCTTCTGAAAATCATCATCGCCTGCCAGGTGGAAGTCACAAAACCAGGATCATAGGTGCAGTAAGCAAACATTTCAGCAAGTAAGTAAGTAAGTAAGTAGTGCAATCTACATAGAGTATTGCGCATTTGGCAAACAAAGGAATACCTAAGTATGAGTCACAAAAGAAAGTAAGCTTCTGGGTCATGACTTGGGCCAACAACACATGAACTCATTTGGACAGTAGTATCTAGAAGTACCACTATAGGCGTCCGTCTTGTAAGGACTTTACTACTAGAATTACTACTACAGTAGAGTTTAAGCTACAAAGTCTTTAGTCCAAGTGTAGCAAAGCCACTGTTGTGGAAATAAAGTCCGCACATCACACTCTTCGGGTAGGCCACATGGGAATCTTTATTGTACTTCCGCTCGTAGAGGGCCTTGTGCTCGATGAAAAGCGGTTTGTCATCACGTAGGATGTACCGACCGTTGCTCTGCCGCTCAAAGAGCTCGTTGATCAGCTTGGTCCTGAAGCTTCTGGGGCTGCTCTTGCTGTTTGCAGCTTCATCGTACAAGTGTACGATGTGCGCCGGGAGCTGATTCCGCATCGCTTTGAACTTCTCCGCTTTTCCCTTGTCACGCTTGAGCTCATCCGGTGACTCCTCCATAGTTTCATCCTTATCTTCAGCAACGCCATCCTTGAGCTGCTTCACTGTCTCTGCAATTGTCCCTTTGCCACCTTTGGCACTAGTAGTTGATGCAGCAGGCCTCTTCACTGAAGTAGTCTTCTTCTTCGTGACCTTCATGACACTCTTCATGGGCTTCACCGGCATGACCAAACGTTGATGGACAAGCGTGGCAACTCTTAGAGTAGTACTTTCCCTTAAATCTGTGAGCTTGTAAATGCTGCCAGTAAGAAAAAGAACATGTGTCTAATTCGAACTTTACTCAATTTCGAAGAAAGTTCGACTCGCAGTTTACTCGAAGTTTGGTGTTTTTAATTCGAAGTTTATCCGCAGTTTATTCGAAGTTTAAGATACATTAGGTAAAAACCATTGTAAATACCACAACATGTAAAATTGAAACTTCGAATTGTTGTCTTAAAACTTCGAATTAAACTTCGAATTGTCAATCAGCACTTTACTCGAAACTTCGAAGAAACTTCAAATTGTAAATCTATCACATCACAAAAAACATGACAGAATTGGATACCAACACAGCTTCAGTAGACATTTTTTTCTCCAACGTCAAGTAGTCGTCAATGATACTACCCTTCTGGAGTACTTCTCCGTGTAGAAGGGATTTAAAAGAAGTAGATTGCTGCTGCACTCACTACCTAGCAAAATTTCAATCCGTGATTGTGCATCCTGAAAAGTACTGGTTGCCACTTGCCAGTTGCCACCTCAAGTGCGTCCATGGTGTCCCTTGCGACTCTTCTTGCTCTTGCGCTGCTTCTTCTTCTCTTTCTGCGGGGAGTTGTTCTCAGTGGAGCGCTTGGTTCTCACAAAGGTCGCAGTAGTAGACGAACTCACATCACCTCCTGGCAAGAAGGTCAGAAGAACAACATGCATGTGGGCGAACACAACTGGAACTACAGTATCCTTCAGTATAGTACTGTTTGGCACAAAGAGCCATCTTACTAACAAAACCTTTTGACTTTAGACGATGGCCTGCATGGTAGCCGGAACTGCTGGCAGAGTGGGCTTTTGCTTGGGTGGTGACTGCGGTCGTTGCCATCATGTCGTTGAAGGTATCGAGTGCATCTTTCAATGGCATGTAGGTCTTGAGAATTTGAAAGATTTTGTCAGGAGTCAGATCTGACTGCTCTCCTTCTGATTCTGCATTATTCATAATGCAAACAGGGCAGCCAGGCGGAGTGATCATTTTGTAGCCCTCCAATTCTTTCTGACGAATTTCATCATCCACCTCTGATTCAGAAGATTCATCGGGTTCCTGACAGGGACCTGCTTTCATAATCGCGTAAGGTGCTACTTCATCCTCAGACTCTTTAACCAAGCATTCCTTGGAAAACATTCTTTGGTAGAAGCTCTGGACAATCACCGGCTTCTCTTCGGTAGGGTCCTCAGGCTTCCCATCGGTAGTAGTAGGGTCCACCTGCATTTTATCTTCAGTCGTAGTTGGGTTCACCGACTTCTTCTCTTCATTACCGGTGTCAGCATCCAAATCACCATTACCAGGCAAGTTCAGTGTCTCCTGACTATCATGGAAAGGCGAATCATCACCTCTTTGGCTGTCGTGAATCCACTGCTGACTGTCCTCCATGATGATGGGCTGGCTGTTGTCCATGGTGACAGCTGCAATGTAAGCAACTACAGTCTGGAAGGTAGAAAATCGAAAAACCACCTTTCGTCCTTGAAGTAGTAAAAGCCACGGCAAACCTATCAGTGTATTTACCAATATACAGTAAAGTTGAAAGTTGAAAGTAGTGCACAGTATGTGACAATAGTCTCCACACAACCCTCCTGCAAATGTATTATATGTTTGAATCGTTTTCTAACAACTAAATGAATCACTGATTAGGTCTGAAATACCAACTCATGACCCTTCATGCATTGCGTGTATTTGTAAATCTGTTGTTCAGCTGGCCCCAGACATGCTGTAATTTCCATGAAATACTTTCTAGACCCTGTAACTGTACTACTTCTTCTTACTGAACGATCGTTGACATGTTTGTGAAAAAAATGCTTCCAGTGCCTTGCTACTTAGTAGAAGAGGTAAAGACCCAAACCACCAAAACACCCAAGCTTGCCTAAAGCATCTTTTTTCACCTTGTTGGGCTTGCTGCACTGTATGAATCTTTGCGGCGTCTCTTCTTTCTTCTTGTCTCCTCTTGTGGCTCCTGTGACTCCCATGCTTCAGCTTTTTTCCTTTGGGCTCTTTCGGCATTCCAGTTCCGGACGTGCTCTGCGATAGCCTTGTAATTCTCATGCTGCAACCACTTCATCAAGTCAGGATAGGACAGGATGAGTATCCTTGTCACTGGCTCTTTTCTTGGTTCACTGGCACCTGCTTCTCCAGCAAATTCTTTCGAAATGTTGGCCGTCCAATTCTTCCTTGTCAACTTCTCGAAGACTTCTTTGTTGGCTGAGTTCGGCTCCTCCTTCACCAGAACAGAAGTATTGCTGTTGTCCGCTGAGCCCTCCGTCTCTTGAATTTCTTCCAAAGCCTTCACACTTTCTTGACTTGCTTTGGCTTCATCCTCTTCATTCATCACTGCTAACTTGAACAAAGCCTGCTTCAGCTCTTCACCCAACTCATTGTCACTCTTTTTCTCGAACTCATCCTCTTCTTGTCCATTTTCTTGAGCATCTGCAAGATTTGCCACATCCACAGCGTCCTCAGCAGGGATGACAGTTTTATTTTCATCCTCCACCTCTTCCTCACTCCCTGAACAACAGACTGTCTTATCATCCTCTTCCTTCTCGGCCGTCTCAGCTGGAATTTCAGCCTTCACCTTCGCTTTAGGCTGGAGTAGTACAGGGGCTTTCGCAGAGCTTCTCCTCTTGTTCGCCGACCTGAATCTTAAGACACTTTGGGTTGCTGTTTCCGGTTTCTATTCCTTCAATTTTTGCAAAACAATCTTAGTGGATCTTACTGTCTTACTTCACTTGTGCCACCTTCAGTTGAGATTGCTGCTCCGTGTTGTTTTAAAACCCCCCAACACACACAACTAGCAAAATGAAAACTCTGCAATAACAACATGATATGTCCAAAAGCACAGATTACTAATACAACATCCCAGGCACTGTTGTTCAGATGCACTTGGCCGCCCTGGGCGGGGTGCCGCCACGCGCAATTCCTCTGGAGAGGTCGTCGAAGGTGCAGAATTTTCTGTTGAGGGTCCTTTTACCTGGAGGAGGATCAGCAAGAGCAACTTCTACAGGTATTGCACTGCAGAAGTACTGGCCGTTCAAGTGCTGGATAACTGTGCGACACTCATCAATGGTTTTGTAGGTGAGGAACACTGAGCACATTTTCCCTTCTCTCCATTTACTTTTTTGCACAGATAAACGTTGTGAGGGTCTGGGAGACCCCAGTGTTCTGTCAACATATTCCACAGGTGCCACTTCTCCACCTCAAACATGACATTGCGAATGTAGACCCGAGGATCCGCCATTGCTCCCATAAACTGCTTGGAACAGGAATCAATGAAGAAACTTAACTTACTTACTATCTTGTGAACCACCTTTGGACATAGTGTTCTTGAAGTGTTCTTGAGGTAAGATGCAGTTTTCAGACTTGTTGACGGAAGCTTAAGTGTACTGAGATGTAGCCGGCATGTTGTTGGCTGACAATCTACAGGTATGTAATGTAGGCTTATCAAGATTGAATCTACACTGTCACAATTCCTCAACGGTAGAGCCACGTAGCAATGTGAAACAGAAGCAAAACATATGGCATGGTTCTGGGTGAAACAGGCAGACTGTACTAAAGTCCCTACGCCTCTTACTACCACATAGTAACCCTCCCTTGGGCTGTATTACTGTATTACACCACGACAATTGTATGACAACTTTAGGCTTTAGATATTACTCTCACATCCTCTGAAGTAGTAGACTGTAACACTGCAAGTCCTCAATGAAAAAAGTAATGTACCATCAAAACTCAAAATAACACAGCAACAGTATTACATCCAAAAAGTCGGCTCAAACTATTCCACTCACGGTAGCGTTTTTTGTGGCAAGCTTCGCACAACAATTGCAGTATTAAACTATGGGACTTACACTATGAAAATTACATGTCAAGTGCTTAAGTAAGGGCATGGTAGTTCCATTAAAGTACTCTACAGTACACTTCTCACAGTATTATTGCGTTTCAAGTATTGCATCTCAAGTCCTTCTCCCCTTTTACACAACGTCCCGATCCCCATTTGATAAGCAAGTAGGGCCCTTTTCATTCTTTTCCACATCTCATGCCTTTCATAGTCTGATGCTTTCCATCCAAAGTAGACTTACCTTAAGAAAGTACGGCCAGCATTGTGCAGCATTGCCATCCCCACCGACCACATAGAACTCCCGCTGATTCCCCAAAGATGCATGTGTTGTGACCAACAGGATAAAAGTTCTGTAACCCCAGCAATGCCTCCATCATCTGCCAACTCTGTAAACCAAAGCCCAAGCTACTGATCTCTGGGGCGCTGCTGATCGAACATTGCACCAGCTGCCTTTCCTGCATCCCTTGCCAGCTGCTTTGTAACATCATTCAGCCTTTGCACTTCTTCTGGATTCATGGTCTGAGCTGCCGTTTTGGTCACAAGGTTCTTTGTCAAGGCTGCATGGTATGCCCTGCTGGTGACAATTTGACGTGCTTTCGCCCGATCTATCTTAGCCAGGTCTTCCTCAGTATGGCTATGGGGCCTTTTCTTCTTGGGACCTTCTGCTTCCGCTGGTTCTGTTGGGATCCCCACCTCCTCTGCTTCTTGAGTACCTCTTCTACCCAATGGTGCCTTCGTTTTCTTTGAAAAATGCCCCTTCTTCTTTTTCTTTTTGTGCCTTTTCTCTGCTGTCGAGTCTTCCCCACCTTTTTGGTTTGCAAGTTTCTTCTCATTCACATTGGAGTTCAAACCAGCGTCACTCTTGACCTTCTTTGTCTTCTTACTGCCTGTTGCAGCCTCCTTTTTTTTTGAGTCTCCAGTCTTCTCTTGCTTCTTATTCTTCTGGTTGCCATTTTTTTTCTTGGCAAGGTGCATTCGTTGCCGGACTGTCAAGCCTGCTGAATTTGCTGGCGCGGTGGTCCTGCGCTGCATCAAAGCTTGCGTTTCGTGAGCTGACAATTCAGAAGCAATAGTAGATTCCAGGAGGCGGTCAAGGAAGCTTGTTGTTGGGCGGGCATCCTGTAGTTTGGTGGAATTCTTCTGGTTCTTCTTCCCACGTGCTGCCACATCTTCAGGGCTACTCTGCTCACCTGTATTTGCACTCCTCCTCATCACTTTAGCTTGGGGCGTAGACGGAGACTCATCTAGGGTCTTCTTCTTCTTCTGCGGAAACTTCTCGAGCACGGTGTCAAAGACTGCTAAAGGGTCCTTTTTTCAGCAAGGCAGGCAACAAAGAACGACAAGACAGAAGTACTTATGTAATAATTACCATTGCTTCCATTGCATGATGCTCCTTAATGGCATCATCCAACCAGTATTTTAAAAAAAAAGACATAGTTCAACAATTTGCAATACTGTCACTGAAGCAAATTACATGTTATTGGGTGGTATTGCACCGGTGAAACTGAATATTTCCAGTAGTACAAGCCAAACGCCAGCAAAGATGTGTTTTTTTATAGGAAATCATTTGTGTACTACAGTATGCTATTTGCAAAGTAGAAAGGACAAATTTAGAAAGTAAGAAGCTAGTAAAATGAGTTGTTGCTGGCAAGGGGCAGTTGCACCTGATCCGCTTGAACCTTTTCCTTCTTCTTCTGCTGAAGGTAGATTGAAAGTTTGCATTTGCTTTTCAGCATGCAACCGACACCAAGGAACAATGGCAGTACTGCCATTTTTTGGCCCCACTTCTCCATCCTCCAAGGCCATAGGTGTGCTGGGAGAAGCTGAATTTGAAGCACCATCACACCAACTCTCTTGGAAGTTCACCTGCTCCAACATAGCGTTGATCTTGTCATTCTCCCCCGGCGTGCCTTTCCGCAATGCCCGAGCGAGGTTTTGAGTGTTGGCTTTCAAGTCTCTAAGGTGTGCTAGGCACATCCTTATCACATCATCACACCAATCACAGAAGTCCCCCACGTTGCGCTTCGATGACGTGTTGACACCCTTCTCCTTGCACAAGTTTTGAACTGCTTCCCGAACCTTTCGACTGTGTAGCACAGTATTTGGGTGCCACCTGCAGCAGCCTGGTCAGCAGAGGCTCCATTTTGGAAAGGTACTTTACGGGTGCAGCAGTTTTCCATCCAACATTGTCAGGAGGAGCAATGAGCTTGGCAAGGTCGGTAGTCCTTGAATCCTCCATGTAGTTCTTCAGGCAAGTTTGGATGTCTGAAACGCTCAGCCATGGTGATGCCTTGGTCCGGGGTTTCTTGAAGGTCTTGATGATCAAACTTTCGTTTTTCTGGTTGCTCTGGTTTTGTGGCGTGACACCTTCTCCAACTGCTTGCTCTTGTGATGAATCTTGCTCCGCCATAGTAGTAGCAAAGAGCCCAAGCACCACCGGCCAAGCTATAGCTCAGAGAGTACTACAGCAGTAAGGATGGATGGTAGTAGTTGGTCTTTTAAATAGTGAATGATTCAGAATGGAAGGTCAAATTGTTGAATGGTGTAAAGTGAGTGTAAAGTGCAAACAAAACTGATCAAAGAATCTATTCTCCGGTAAGTATTGAAGAACTCCTGCTCTATGAAGAACTACTGTCTAGAAACTACGGTCCCCTGAAGAAATCCTATGCTGAAGAAAACCTTTGTTGCCCATGATGTTGTGCCCCGTTCTTGGTAGTAGCTTCAGTTGTGAAACATTCCAGAACAGATCAGCAAACCATGCACCTGACCCACGTGAGTATTGCATGTGAATTCGCCTATTAGGGATGCACATTAGGGAAGCACAATACAACACAAAAGCCAAAATTGGTTGAACACTGTGTTCAAATTGTTGGTGGTTTGCTAGGGGATGGACGCTGTTGTTGAAGTACTTCTCATCGTGCTTGATGGCCCTACAAACACATGTCAAGTACACTGATGCACTACTGTAGGCTGAAGTAGTCCTACGGTAAAGTAAGGTACATTAGTATTGTCAAGTAGGTGGCTGCACTGCTCGAAAGTAGGCTGA
>OMLO01002070.1_pt1 | contig 15935 bp, 8 predicted proteins | sample 1674811 | NCBI WGS metagenome assembly OMLO01 (sample SAMN06265003, study PRJEB25207) | coral metagenome | isolation source: Coral host | place: Mexico:La Bocana,Puerto Morelos, Mexico | collected 2008-11-13 | reverse complement strand
CACTGGTAGAGTTAATCATACTATGAACTTTCAATATTCAGAACTGATTTATTTGTAGCTCCATCAGAAACCGAATTCCTTATGCTAATGAGGCAAATATAGTAAACAAGGATTCCCCTATAGGGACATACTCAGATACATCAGTTGATGACGTTCACATAACTTTTCCCTTTTGTTAGTAAATAAATAAACAAATGGAACAACATACAAAAAAAAACACGACATTTACCGTTTTCTGATATCTAAATATGAAAATAATTACTATTGCGAAAACTTACTGGAAGTAATGTTTAAATCTTGGCATTTATTGATCAGCTTTGTAGAGTTTCTCACGACTATTGATCTTCTAGGAATAATTCCTCTCTTGCTCTAAGATAATATCACGAATATTGCAATAGTGCATAATATAATTTAGGTAAAATCGTCTCCTGAACAAATCTTTTTTTCAGTTTGTAACTTGCTCATCACAATCATAAGTCGTTAAATACTCTCAGTTTCGAGAATTAAATAAAACGAAGAGCGATTTCCACCTATCCACATATATTCTAGGAACAGAAAATTAAAACGCCGGCAATAAGTATTGTTTATTAATTTTGGAAGTAATATCAACAAACAAGTGTACTCGGAGCTTTCTCATTAGTAAGTTTAACGAGCTAAATCAGCAAATAAAACGCTCAACACTTGCACTTACACTTGAACAATAGAATACTAGAACAATACTATTTTTGAAGGCACAAAGCCAGTTGTTCGTATTGTCTGCGTTACGTATTGCTTCCGCTGTTCAGTTGTACTTTTTTCCACCTTTGACAATAAAATAAACGTGTGATTGATCGATTGCGGGCTTTTCTCAGTCTTTCTCAGCAAGAGAACCAGCAACTAACGACTACTTCGGTTATTGCTCAATCATTTCTGCTTGTTGATTGACATTATTTTACTCTTTTGTTTTTCAATGTCACAAAGGCGACATTATAATGCCACCAGATTACGTGATGAAATTTGAAAATTCAAGCCTTAGAGAGCACAACATTATTTGAACGTCTTCCAAATTGATTTATGCGGGCAGCTACAGAAAATGTTCTTCTTCTAGCTGTCTGAGTGATCAGAAAACGAATCTAGGCGGTTGCGTCATGCTGGACTTTCAAAACAGCTAGTTAACATAAATTTGACCCTCATTGACGAGTGCGTGCAGCGGGTATAGATGTTTGCGGATGAATTGCATACTCGTCGAAGTGCATACTCTGGTAAATATCGTTGTCATCCAGTTTGGAATGAAGATGTAGTAGTTTGAAACCTCTCTGATCGGATGTAAACAATAAAGGCAACACTAGCTATCCTTTATTTCAAACAACATGAAATCCATTTACTTTCCGTAGAGTCAATATGAAATTTTCACCAGCACTGTCGGCAGAAAGAATTGAATTGAAGCCTACCTACTTTAAAGCGGATAACTTATTGAAAAGTTTATATATGCTGTGCGTATGATCCACTTAACCGCTCAGTCAGGTCCCGGGAAATGAGCTAGTTGTTAATTCACATACTATGCAAATTATCAAGAGAAATGAGAAATATACCGCTAGAAATACAAAGTGCAAATGTTTTTGTACAAAGCTTAATTAGAGCTGCTCAGTTCAAAAGAAGAACTAAGCTGATAAATTTATTCATTTCGTTGACTGCTACACGCAGCATATATTTACAAATTAAATATATAAGTTTATATGGCGTGTAAGCTTGCGTTCTAAAAATATTTCCATCCATGCTTCTATCTGCGAATCTTCGAGGAAAGGAGAAGGCGATCATGTAATCACCGATGAGAAACCGTCGAGAAGTAACAGCTTAAAAAGTATATTCAGTACAGCAATTTATATTTCTTTCGAAGGTATAGCTCAGTTGTTATTTCAATGATTGCGTCTTCCCCGCATTCGAGAACTCAAGCTGCACGCAAAGTAAACATTGGTAGGTCTGATTTTAATATCTGTCGCTAGCTCCTTGTCACGTTCTTTCCCTCGTATCTAGGCATTATTCCACTTTCATTGTAAAAGGAGATTAACAGCTCGTTTTCGTGCGGCATATTAATGTCTATTCACGATAAAACGTACATTTTAAGTCATATTAATTCTTACTCCATCGACTGACTTTCTCAGCTATGTTCGTGTAATGTTCACCTGGCTTACCTTTGCTTTTCTCTCCTTCTAGTACCTTGGCATACGGACTGTGCGAGCTAGAAAACGTCTTTCTTATGACTTGAGGGCTATGTTTTACCTTTGCAGCCACAAACTTTAACGAGTCCATTTTCGTTTTGTTTATGATTAGGGCCGGCCGAGAAGATGCGACATAAGCTCTACGCAGTGGGGAGGGGATAGTTTCGTCAGATTCAAATAATTTCCGGTGTCTCGTGTGATACTTTCTGAAGATTTACCATCTCATGTGATGCTTGTATGTCTTACATGCAATTTGACGAAGCCAAGCTTTAGGCGATTCGTTTCCCTGGAGATTTTTGTAGCTGGAATTACAGTCACGCATGTTGCGTGCGTAATTCTTGTCGCTTTCTCCTCGCTCTCAATCTCAATTCGACAATTCGATCGCCCTCAGCTCGAATTCAAAACAGGAAAATCCCCAAATTTCGGATTTGAACAACAGAGCATACTAATAACAATAAAAAAATCGTTTGGATGACCACGTACTTCGTTCTCTGTATAAACAGTACGACCGGAAACCCTGACAGGGATTCTACTTTCCCGTTGAAAGAAACGCTACAGATTAGACCCATAGAATACTTTTCTCGGTATTAGTTATTTTTTTGAGGCCGAGGCTGAAAATTCTTATTTTTCTGTCAATTTTAGGCTGAAAATGTTCTTATGAATATTGTTAGATTATAGCGTATAACATATCTGTTTTCTAATGGTTTTTTAAAATTTAGTGTCTGGAAGGTGTTGAATTTTGGAGCCTCACTTCTTGCAGAGATGTAAGAATTAAATTAATTGTAAGAATTGCTAGAATTGAACATACGGCAAGCGCTGCTTTTGGCTAGCTTTGCAGTTTAAAGAAAGGAAAAATTTTATACCGTTTAGTTAAAAACATATCATTGTTTAGTATTTACAAATTTTCACCTTATAAAATTATTACTATTTTTTTTCAAAAGGGTATACCTGACACACTTTTTTATTGAGCGGAAAATAAGGCACGCTTCCCAGTCAAGCGGTAATCTTCTCATTTTTTTGTTTGTACTGCTTAACATTTTCAGACGGTCTTCTCAAGGTCAACCACTGGCTGCTGTGTTACACGGTGTGTGCATTTTTACATTCGATTTCCCAGAAAAATTGTGAACAACGCCTCTGGTGGAATCTGTGCCAGTTTTTTGTTGGCCTACTGAAAATATAGGAGATACGAGTGTACAAGCGTTGAACTTAACTTTGTAAGAGTTCTCGTGATTTTCTCAGACACTTTCGTAAACTGTGGAACCTTAATCCTGGAAGGGGCTTTATTTGAAGTGTGGTCACAAAAGAACAGTCTGAGTCGCACTGCGCTTTATTTCACTAAGAAAAAAGCCTAAGCCGTGTATTACACTGTGATAAAACACGACGGGCATTTTAGAACACAAGGGAAATGTTGAAAACACGAGTCGTAGGCGAGTGTTTTCTACATTCTCGACTAACAGATTGACTAACAAAATTATTTTTGTTTGACGTGTTTCACTCTCGGTCCTGTTCACACAAACAGTTTCTTTCGATAGTAACGCGGCAATCTTTACAAAGGCACCGGACAATAAAAGTCCGTATGTCGGAAAGTGTTAGCTGATAAACTCATATTTCCAATTTTTAAATGTTCTCTTTTCTCTCTTTAATCCCAATCTCGGTGTTCTGTCTATTAAAAATGGGCGAGACTGGTGCGGACGTAAAAACAATAGTTAAAAGCGGCTCGTCCAAATTTCACCCGGTTTGACTTGTAGGACTTGTTGTAATTATTTACTCCTAGGTACTCAAGATCCTCAAGATGCCATGACGTCACTAAAAGACTTCAAAGAAAGGAAACGAGGCTGATGACGGATTCAAAAGATCGGCATAGAAACAGACAGTTCCAGCCAGTCCTTCATATAAGCTGTATGGGGAGTCTGGTGTTCTGGCGCCGGTCTGGAACTCTTTAGTTTGCATAAACTCAGAGAACTTCTGGGCACGATATAAGTATTCGTCCTCGTTTGTAAGGCGATAAAGCAGCAGAAAGACATATCCACTTCCTAAAAGAAATAGCAATGGAATTTTATCAATAAAAAGTCAATGTAGAGGAGAAATAATAGGGAAACTGCACAAAAAATAAACTACATACATCTACAGGGGCAGGAAAAACCCAGGAGCCAAGACGTTTTTGACCCCGGAAAGCCCTAGCAAAATCTCAAACCTTATGATTTCAGAGCAGTTTCGTTCACATAGACACACTTATTGGGTAAGTAATATTTTAGGGGGGGGGGGGGGGACTGAAAACTTGAAATGTACTGGCCTGCTTGGCAACTGGATCTCAAATCTTTATTCCTGTTCTGATTTAAATAACTTAATTTGAATGTAAGTGCCATAGTATTCATTTTAGTGCTGTAGTGCTAATTGGGGAAACTGTAAAACGTGTAAAATAATAGAGCCGAAAGCTTGATAAAATCCAAACTGGTTGGAGGCTGACCAGTTGGCTTTTTACAACACAAGGAGGAGTTGAATCTAGGACCACAATCCAAAGCCCTCTACTGTTTAAAAAATACAGCACCACTATCAGTTGAGATCAAAAGGCCATCCCCAGGGTTGCCATGAAATGCACTTTAGCCGGGAAGAGGAAAAGAAGACGACTGAAACTGATGTGGAGAAGATCAGTGGAAAAAGAACTGAGAGATACTGGCTGGACCTGGATCCAGATCCAGCGATGGGCATCTGACAGGCAGGATTGAACCGCATTGGGACGCCCTTATGAGCCACTTAAGCACAAAGTGGATTAAACAAACTGAACTTAGGAAGGAGGAAGGAGGAAGGAGGATTTGAACCCATGACCTCCAGATTTCAAATTCAGCAACCTAGACACCAAGCCATGTTGCGTCCATCATTATGCACTGTACACGTACCTGCCACACCATGACATATGCCAGGCCCTTTGCGCAGCAGTCCTTTCTGCCACGTGAGTTCAGCACACCTCCTTGCAGCTTGCAAGTATTTGCCATCTTTCCAGGTAAGATAAGCCTTGGCTAGAAGGTAAACAACCCCAGGCGCACCATGACACCAGTGTACTAACTCATCTTCCTGGTCACAGGCCTCCCCGAGGACAGGTGGATAGTTTCCACTTGGCAACTCGCAGGACAGCACAAAGTCTACAGCTTGTTGAATGAGAGTTTCAACTTCTTTCCTATCTTTAAAATGCTCTGGAAAATTGAGCAACATCTGAAGAATGGATGAGAGGCCATGACCTGCTCCTACAGTTACAATAAAACAGAAACGCAGGTTAGTACACTCTTACATGTAGCCTAAATGAGCCAGTTATATCTTTCTTCTTGAGTACTATCAAACTGAGCACTACATGTATTTCCAGTCAAGAAAATAGCTACTGTACTCGGTCTCTTAGGGCAGAAACTGGTACATGTAAATCTGTACCCTGCAGTTACCTGGTGATTAATGAACTGGTCACTGGATTGGGTGTGCTGGGTTTTAACATTGGCTGGATTGAACATGTTATACTCACAAGCCACCTATTAGTCTTGAGGAGTGTAACTCAATACCACTTAGAGCTTTAAATTCAAGCTTGTTGCTTCTACAAGCAGCTCTCAAATTTTGCTTGCCCTGTGCACGTTCTAAACTGTCTTTAGTTAGTCTTCTTTTTTATATTGTGGAAACTACTTGCCTGCATCCTTGCCCATTGGGAAAGAGAAAATAAGAAGTTATTTTCTAAGCAGGAACATCTAATTGTACCAGATGAAAGGATAACAGTCTTCTAGAGCCCTGTCATTGTTTCATAAAGGCTACTGTTTAAAATCCAGAGTGCACAGCAGCATAACTAAAACTGCAATATACATAGCACTGCAGGGAGAAGATCAGAGATCAACATCAACATGAAAAGCACAAAGCTCAAGCCCTAGAACAATAATTATTATTATAACTGTTAACTTCACTGCTAAGTTCAAACTGATATAAAGAAGGTCCAGACACTAACCCTCTACTAATAATTGATCTATTGGAAGAATTTTATTTTTGATGTATAGATTTTGAACTACATGTAACCTTGAAACTCCATTAAGGCACAGTTATGTACTTACCCAAGTACTCTGTCCTGTAGTATGAATACATAAGAGGGCTTTTTGAGCGACGTTTCTGGGAGTACTGTCTACCTGACTCTATGATAGCATCAAACAGGGATCTTGTGACACTTGAAGGTACCACATTTCTTCCCAGCTTTCTGTTCAAGAGAAGTGATCCACATAAGTAGCCAGCTCTGCCAACAAACAATTCATCAGACCCGGGACCAAAGAAGTTCACTGGTTGACAGATGTTTCCCATCTCTAGAAATTTTTTTATACATTGCTGTGTTTCCTGTTGATGTCCTATGAGAATGACCAGTTTGAAACAATCAGAATGACATGTTGTTGAAATGTACTGCGTGACATCACATGACTGATCTATCTTAAGTTTGCATATTATGGTCTTAAAATTGAGTTTAGCACAAGGCCATTGTCATTGTTTTCTCTGTCACTGTACTCCTCCCATTCTGGGTTGTAATATACTTCAGTTGTAATTATAAAATTTATATTTTATTCTGTTTGGCTAAATATACAAACCTAGGGCATTGAAGACAAGTGCTGACACTGCATAAATCCCTGCATGCCCTAAAAGAAACGATGCTCCGATTCCATTATCATTAGGGGAAGTTCTTGACACCTCATGTAAGCTGACCTAAAAGAAATCAATTAGGAACTAAAATTAAGATAAATCAGTCAGTGTAAAACACAGACTGCGTGTTGCAGACTGTAGAGTGGGGGTAAAGATGCAGACTAAGGGTAAACTGCACACTGAAGACTTTGTGTTACCATTTCCATCATTCAGAGCTAACCATAAACAGGGTAACAAGAATGACAAGTAGGGTATCCAGAGTGGGTAACTAGTCATTTGGCCCCAATAAGAGGCAAAAAACACTGGCTATTTTTTATTCTTTAACACTTATGGAGGCTGACTGACTTCAGTTGGGAGCTAACCAGCTTAGGGCTAAATGGCCGGTAACCTTAATGATATTTAGGCTAAGCAGATTCACTGCGACTTGCCTGAAAAATCATGTTTACGGCCAGCATTCGATAATCGAAGAACACGATATAAACTTAGCAACTGTGCAGCCTGCATTTTACCCCTGGTCTGCAGTCTGCAATTAATCATCAGTCAGTAATAATCTACCCCCCGGTCCGACCGGAATACATGTACTGTACGTCGAACGTATATAATTTTTCGTTTCACGCTCACCCTCCTTCCTTTATTTTCACGTATCAAGCTCAGTACACTGAGCCAGTACACTGAGCTGTATAGAAAGATATTTTCAAATTTAATTTCACCTGCATGTACTCTCGGGCCTTTCCAAGGCATTGCTCCCGTATAGTAGAAAACTCTGAGCTCTCTGCAACGGAATAGAAGGCATAACCTATGCCAGCCGCTCCAACATACAGTCCTCCATCGCAACTGGACATCTGAGGAGGACTTCTCTCTTCAATTAGTTGCAAAACTCTCTTCGCGAGATCCCTTAGATATTCGACACCTCCTAACGCCCCTGCAAACTTCTCATACCCGTTTACAAAAAATCTCGAACGGCTCCGGAACATTTCAGAACAGTTTGAAGGTGTTTTGATCCACCATTTGTCTCTCCTCCCAGACAATTATTTGTCCTAATATGGCCATCATGGCCATATATAGAGAAGCTCTCATTTGGTAAACAGCTGGTCAAGTGGAACGCGGAAGCATCAACAAACAATTCTTGCATTTTCTGGTTGCCAAAGAAAGTTAGACGCGATGGTAAATACGTTGTGTGGTGGTTGAAATGTCCTATATTTTGGTCTGACGTTGAGGGAATAAGTGTGTATTCATCCCAGTGTCCTCTGCAGAGGATATAAAATGCCGGAACTGAGCGATCAACAGTTGAAGGACCGGGTGCAGAAATTAGAGAATTTGTTAAGGGTGAGTGGTTCCTTTGCTTTCAATGTTTCATTTCATGAACGTAATGGTTTGCATTTTGCGCTCTAAATTTAAATCATCGTTTACAGGCTCGAGAGGAGAGGATCGTAGCACTCGAGACAGAAAATGCAATGCTATATCTTAAACTGGCGCAGGTAAATACTGTATTAACCACAGGCCTTAGTTGTTCCATTGGTGGATAACTCAATCTACCGGGTATACGTAAACCATCATCCAGCGGATAGAGCGGTTTGTTTTTCTAAAACTTATCCACTGGATAGCGATTTATCCGTTGGATAGCGTTATCCAGCGTTTGAACAACTGAGGCCAGAAAACTCGTCGACATTGTGTATGTCATTATAAACGTTAACTTACCGGTAGTTGTACAGTGATCATGATCTTCACAAATTATATGTATCGAATCACGAGTTGTTGATATTTTGCAAATTATTAGTTTCTGAAACGTGCAAATCGAAGGTTGCTTTTTCCCTGTACTGTACACTTCTTACAGACTTAATAATTATGTGCTTTATTTATTTATTTTTTTTAAAAACAACAACAACAATACCAAACCTAACAGCCATAGTTGAACATCATTCTTGTAACAAGAATGCTTTAGGAAAGTGATTTTCTCGCTGTGCACTTGATGCTGGTTCCTTCACTAAGCCCTTTGAATAGTTCTGTAATTTATATGGATCAGCATCATTAAACGCACGCAAGTAAACCCATACAGTGCAGCCTCTACTATGACATGTAACAATAATCCTTCCATAGGTCATTCCTCCAGTAAGTGGACACATACTATGTTAATCAAGACTACTTACAGCCAAACAAAAACACTATATTTTAACCTCATTTAAGCAGACACCTCTCCTTAGTAGACATTGTGGACAGGTGTACTAAAGGCATCCATGGCGATTGTTAATCAATACCCTCCATTGACATCTTGATCAACATACATGTACACTTAGAGATCCATACTTGATCAACTGAAAAAAAAAAAAAACTTGACCAACTGTCGTTGGATAGTCGGCTAAGAGTTTACTGACTCAAATGCATCAATTGCAAATTAGTTGGCTGTGGACAGACTGTCGACCAAGATGTTGATGGAGTGCCAATCGAGTATTGACTGAGTGTTGATTGAGGGTTGAGAACTCTGGAGCAAAATTAGAATATTGTTTTTTTTCCTTGTGTAATCATCATTATCCTCTTGAACTTAACTTGCTGTAATGTTCACAGTCAACTAAATTTTCTTTTCAGTGCCAAGGGTCTGTCCGGTCTTGTCGACATGAGTCTACTCACTACAGACGCTTGTTTGATGAGGAGAAGGGCTATAGAAAGAATTCGTTGCAGACACTAAGAAACTCTAGTGATAAATTACAGGTACATCTTGTCAATGAACACTCTCTGAAGCAAGTATTCAAACATAATTTAGCCTTTTTTTGTTTTTAAGAGTACATGTAGATTGTCCTTTGAATCCTTAAAATTTCCCCTTTGGTTGCTCTTCTTCTTGTCCTCTTGTGTCTAGATTCCTTGGGACAACCAGTTGCTTTTGCCCAGTACCAACTAGGAGCCTGGAACAGGCTAAGATCTAACTACGTCCAGTACAGTTGTAGATCATTCTCTCTCAACTCAATAATTACAATTTACAATTTGGACAACCTTGTCCCAAAATCAATGTGCTCCCCCACCCCCAAAACAATGAAAGAATACAGATTTATATGAACCACCTCCCACATGTCTGGAGTGACGTCCAGAGGCTTATTATCTTTTGCATTTGGACCCGACCAGTATCCAGTGCACCATACTGATGAGGCCCAACAAGGCCAAAACAGCTGTCCACGGTTGCTGGTTTACTGGTCATATATGTATCGTTGTCTGTGTTTTATACACTTTTGAGGCATTAGTATTATGCCCGGTTCGTGTGCATGCTCGAAGTTTTTTGAGCATATGAACCACCCCCCACATGTCTGGAGTGACGTCCAGAGGCTTATTAATACAGATTTTCATTTATGTATCACAGATTGTCACATGTTGCAATATTAAAGTGAAGACTGCAGCTGTAGCTGTAGCTTATAATTAGAGTGATTCAACAGTCTGCGTTTTGCTACTGATTGTACAGTATTGTATCTCTATGTTACCATGCATTGTGACAACAAAAATGAATTGGTGAGGTGCAAGTTTATCATTCCCTAATGGTTTGTGTTTTGATCATAATTTCAGGAAGTTAAATTAGAGCTACATGACCTGAGAAAGAAAGTAAAAGCCCTTCCTGAACTACTCTCTCAAGAAATGGACAAGACAACAAAACTCACTGATCAATTTGGCTCCATGAAAATGTCCAACATGGAAGGTACATGGTCTTAGTCTTAACAGGCTTTATAAACTTCTTCAACTGCATTAACAACTGCTTATGGTAGTCTATGACTGTATAATGATAATTATCAGACTTCTCACTTAAAATTGAATACCAGTTAAGAAGAGCTGCGTGAAATACTGACATTTCAGCCGTAAAATTTTGTAAAGGGCGAGTTATTTTAGTTATAGTACTGTACATAGATCTATTATCAGATTTGCTGTAACTCTGCAAATGCTGTAACTCCACAAATAGATTGTGGTATAATAATATTGCGTGATATAGCTAATTGAAATCATCTTCCATTCAAATTAAAGTAAATGGTAAAAGAAGGTTTTTTTTACTGATAAATTGAATGTTCTCTGAATTAGTCATCTTAGTTCAGTCAGATTTTAGTCAAATGCCACCACCTTCCCCTGCAGCAAGGACTGACTTGTAACATTGAAAAGGTTGGAGATGCTTGTCAATTTGGTTATTGGTGAATTTGGCTTCACTTACCATGTTCCTGAGATATTGACACTATTTTTAGCCGACAAACTTTTTGGGGTGCGCTCAATGGGAGTCTCTGTCCTCCCCTTCCCATCTCCCAACAGGATCCATCCCCTTCACAATTTTATTTTAACCCTCTTCTCCATTGCTGGCATGTGGATGTATTGTTTTTACAAATTTGGTGTATGGTGGGTTTGACTATGACTAAATGTAGTTCTTATGATGTTGTTAGGGCTTCAATCCAAGCTTCTAAAGACAGAAATGGAAATGGTCGAATTCCGCCAGAGATACATCAAGGAAAAGTCTCGGAGAATGACTTTACACAACACCCTTGTAGTGAGTACAAATAAATGCTACCTACAATGGTTTTTTTATGTCAAGTAATTTAATAAGGCCTCCCATACAACGTAATCCATGTATCACATATGATTATAATGAATGATATTGCAAGTGATTTATGTAAGATCAGATTCAAATTTCAGATTTGTTAATTTTGCACTATTTCAAGAGATTACAGCATAGTGATTGTTATAGATAACAAAAGTAAGAAAGAATTAGAAACAACAAATTACATAAAGGTAAAATGTGTGCAGTGATCAAAGGAGCTTAAGCTTTCGAATTGGCCACTGCCACGTGTAACTAACTGGCTTACAAGTACATTAACATAAATTTAAAAATTTGAATTGCGGAGAAAGATAGAAGATGATCGTCATGGAATGATCATCTGTGTTTTCAATGAATGATATTGATAATGTACATGTAACCTTGTATGGGTAAGTTACAGCTTTGCCAAGTTTGTGGATTAGTAAGCCTACCAGGTCTGGCATGGCTTATGATTAGTCCACACATGTAGTTCCTGTCAAGGAGGTCTCCAACCGAGGCAGCTGACAGTCACAAATGTTTTGAATTTCCGAAACAAGAAAATATTCACAAGCCAGAAATATTATAACATCCGTTTTGTTGGTTGCAGGCCTCCTCCCTCTCCCTTTCCGATTGCCTGCGGACTCTTTGCTCTAACGTCTATTGTCTGGGCATCTTTGCAGGAAATACGAGGAAACATCAGGGTTCATTGCAGACTGCGTCCATTAATAAGCCGACTGGACTCTCCTGGTGACGAGGATTCGCTCGGTCGAGAAGGAACTCCTTCAGAAAGAGTCGTGGATCTTCTGGACGAAGAAAAACTCATGGTAAGACCTGCCAAGCCGGTTGGTGGTCAAATGCAGAGAAAGGAGTTTGAATTTGAGAGAGTTTACAGCCCTGACACTGATCAACAGTCGCTTTTTGACGATGTAGCGCCTCTACTGACTTCATTGTTAGATGGGTAAGTAAAAGACGTTCTCATACTCCGTTCCCGTTTTTTGAGAAGAAGATTTAGTGACAAGCTGTAAGGTGAGCTATCGTGAAGCCGTTACCTTTTCCGCTTGCTTCAATTTCTGCTCAGTTGGAATGCGAAGAAAGCTCTTAGCAATAGCATGCTGGGAAGGCAAGCTACACTGGCTGCTGCGTTTTCATTTCCGAACGCTTGTTTCGCGAAAGGCGTTTCCTGAGAAAATAGAATAATAGTAGAATAATTCTTTCGGTAGTTTTGAAAGTCTAGCTTTAACCGAGAGCTGTCGTAAAGCTTCCGATTTCTTATTATCCAATCCAGGAATAGCCCAAACACTCGAGAGTTCTCCGAAAGTTATGTCGTCATCAAGCATCAAACTTCGAGACGATTTGATTCCAGAGACCAGCGCTGCTTGCGCTGCTCCATTATGTCAAAAACTCCGACATTTCCGACGTAAGTCAAGTGGAATGGTCCGTTTCGATTCGGTCCAACGAGAATATTCTGGACCACCCCTGGAGCAGTCAAACCGGAATTTCCGGTTTATTGTCCTACTCCTTTTCATTAGATTTCACTTATGAGGGGGATTGGAAAAGAAATTGAAGACAGTCGCACAATTCTTTTCCGCATGGGCTGATTTGATCGGAAATGGTTACCGACTGTTCTTTGACTGGTCAGTCTGGCGTAATGGAAAAAAACCCAGAATTTGTAATCAGCTTGGACTTCATGAATTGTATTGTAGGCGTGCTGTCTTCTTGATCAACAGATATAACGTGTGTATTATGGCGTACGGACAGACCGGATCTGGTAAGACACACACCATGCTTGGCAGTCATGACCTGGATATGGAGATTGATTCTGAGTCGCTGAATAAAGATGAAGGGATCATACCAAGATCAGCAAAAGAGTTGTTCAGGTTAGTTGCTCGTTTATAACTTACTAAGAGTCACAAAAAAGAAAGAAACAAAAGAAAAGAAAGAAGTGGTAAGCGAAACGAAGTTTTAAAGCAGAGCAGAACAATGTTCAAACAAAGGAAAAATTCTGACTTCGAAGCTGACCTAGTCGACTTAAGAAACAAAGGACCTAAGGATCTTTTCACTATGTACAGTGCCGCTCAAAAGTAGTCTTTCGACTGTCTCTCGAGACCAACACGTTTCTCTCGAGACGTCCCCTTTAACTCTAAGGGTCTTTTCTCGTTTCATACAAGAGCACTGTAAGTGTCAATATTATAATGTAATGTATGTACTTGAAGAGTAAATGTTTATAAAAGCGTCCTTCGTGTATTTATGAAGGGGGATTTGCAAAACAAGGACTCAAACCAAAGAAACACAACTGTAATACCACGATGTTCTCCTGGTGATGATTTTTTTTCTTTTCAGACTAATTTCCGAGCGAGAGAATCCCGAAGAAAGCTACGCTTTGGAAATGTCTGTTTGCGAGATTTATAACAACGAAGTTCGAGATCTTCTGGCTGGAAAGAATGCTTCTAGGGTAAGTAAAATGGACTGGTTATGGTCTGGAAGATTAACACATGCACTACTCAAAATACAAAAGTTCCCTTGTGCCTCTGTTTCAAAACGAGTCTTCGTGCAGAATCCTCGTTACATGTGACAATGAGTTTGATTGACATGAAAATGAACCTGCGGAACACATTTTCATAGGAATGGTTTCACACAAACGGACTTGTTTTGACACAGATGTAAAAGGCAATTTGAAAATGGCCTGTTATTAATAAGTTAAATTTGACTGTAGCTGTCCTTTCTTTCAGATTTCTTTTGCAAAGTAACGGGACTTGATGTATTTATAGATGTCCACTTATTCGATGTATAAATATGTAACGTGTTTTTATCTTTGCAGCTTGATATTGTTACAAGCAGTGAGGGTGCGACCGAGATTCCATCTCTTGTAACCAGGTATTCACGACTCTCTGATTGGTTTAGGGATTTATTTGGGCTACGAAACACTGTATACTGTCAAGTCATCAGAAACACCATTCGTGGTGAGCCTTGAGCTTTAGATGTGAGATGTCTGTTGGTGTTCTTGCTAAATTCTTGATGGCTTGCATGTTAAGCTATACGTGATCGAAACTAAGGCCTCCATTTATATGGTCTTGGATACCCTAGATAACCCTTTCCTATGGCAACTTCATCAAGCGTTTATATGTGAAAACGGTTTCCCTACAGGCCGAGTCAGAGTTGACCCGTCATGATTATTCATAACCCTTACTGAATAATCAAATGTGTAAATATCCCTCTTTCTTTGAGCTTTCCTAGTTTTAGTTTTCTACTTTAAACCCTGAATCTAGACATTTCGTGATAGTCGCCACGCCGACTGGAGAGTTTTCTCTGTAAGGCGAGCCAAAGTGTTTATCTGTAGAAATGATGCCCTGCTTGACAGGGTTTCCCTGCCTGCCGGGGTGAGACAACTCGTCCACTCGAGTTATGAATAGTTTACTCAGTTGCCCAGGGTACGTAACTCGAGGGAAATGGTTGTTTCGGGTATCCGAGACCTTATAAATGGGGCCTTATCCAAGCCGCTAAAGGATTCTTACCATGTGCTTGAATCAAGGGACAAGGGACAAAGGCTATTAGAGAATCACTTGAAATATAAATCAGTATTAGCACTATCGCACTGAATCAGATGTAGATACCACATGGATTTAAAATGAGAATTCATGAGAACACCTTATACAACTTATTTAGAAGGCAATTTCGGTATTGAAATTGTGGCCATCCCACTGGATTGTAGAACAAAACAAGAAAAATGGCCATTAAGAAAGAAACGCGAAACGTATTTTATGCATTTGCTAAGATCGATCCGCGAGAGAGAAAATGCACTGAATGTCCACAGCCACAATTTTTCTGGCTATGTTAAAATACATGCTTATCATTTCTTAGAGCTGTATCCACGGTGCAAGACGTTATGGCGCTTGTTTACTACGGCATGCAACGCCGGCACGAAGATGCCACAATGGTGCATGCGCATTCGAGCCGCTCTCACCTGATTGTGCAGTTAACCATCTACACTATCACTCAAGCCAAACCGAGCTCATCGTCATCACTGTCGAGTGATGCTGCACCCTCGCCGCCAGGCACTCCGACAAGATCACGGCGAACGCTGCCCCAGCCATCAGCTGGGCACATTAGTAGATCCCAGTCTCCTGCGCCCAGAAGTAAAGCTGCCACTAGACGTTCAAGGTAGTTATAACTGTATAGCCTCAAATCATTTTATGCTGTGCGTACCTTTCTTTATGCTAGACGCTTTGCTGTATTTGAAGCTGTAAACAAGGGCATGTAATAAACAAGCGGTCGTTTATCTAGTTACGCAGTCTTTGCTTTGCGTCCCGTTAGCGGGCACTTATGAGCAAATTACATCGGTTTTTCATGCTGTGAAAAACGAAGCTCATTTGAGATACGGAGATCTGATTTGGGGAGCAAGGTTGGTGCAGTGGAGACAGCGCTCGTCTCCTACCAATGTGGCCCGGGTTCGATTCTCGGCCCCGCGTCATATGTGAGTTGAGTGAATAAAGGGTGAAAGTTTCTAAAGAAACTGTGGTGCTGCGTCGGTGGGGGTAACAAGGTAATTTGGTTATATC
>OMLO01002069.1_pt1 | contig 15936 bp, 20 predicted proteins | sample 1674811 | NCBI WGS metagenome assembly OMLO01 (sample SAMN06265003, study PRJEB25207) | coral metagenome | isolation source: Coral host | place: Mexico:La Bocana,Puerto Morelos, Mexico | collected 2008-11-13 | reverse complement strand
TGCACCTTCAACAGCTTCCCCGTCTCCAGTCACATCGTTCTGCTGCCGAAGTCTGAGAACCTCCTCAGCAGCATTCACGCGATCAACACTCTTGCCTCGAAACTGCGGCTCCAGTAGCGACTCCAGCTCATGACTCAACATCACGCAAGCATTGGACCTGTCATCTCCATCGTTGGCCCCTACGATGGCGGTCACCAAATGACCTGCATAAGAAATCATTTCGCAGACAAAGGCATTTCTAATTAAACAAACATGTGACAAAGAAATTTTTGGAATCCAGCAAAAGGTGAAAACACAAAAGTTGAATCCAGCGAAAACTCAATGCAGCGGTAAAATTACAAACATATCAGGCGACCTGGAAAAAAGGCCTCTTAAGTTGACTTGAAAATCAAACCAAAGCTCAATTGCTCTAAAACTTCACTTGAAAACAACAAACACAAACGACACAAACACAAAGACAAACACGATGGTCTCTGGAAGTTCATTCGTTTTTTGCACCTTCTTCAGTCGCATGAGCAACGGGAGCAGCATCCTCCTGTTCCTCCTCCAAATCTTGCCACTGTGCGTCCGCTGGTCCACTTTGTAACCTCTGCGCAAGAGCGCTGTCGGCACTCGTTTCAAGAACGCAATCCAGCAAAGCAGGAGCCAAGCCATCATCACCAAGACGCTCCACCGCAACGTCCACGTCTTGGTAATAGGGCGACAGCTCGTTCAGGCACTTTACGGCTGCCGCAAATCTTGCGTGCGAGGTCTCCAACAAAGGGGCACGATCAACCTAGGCATGGCTTCGTATCACTTTTTTTTAGTAAAACCAAAAAAGTGCCAGAAAGTTGGTTTTACCAATTCTTTGGTTTTCTACATTTTCATTTTTTAGTTAAAACTATTATTCTTTTACGAACAATGAAAAAAACTAAAAAAACACATACGGGAAAACCAAAAAAAATAAAGAAAAAGAAAAAAGAAAAAATAAAGCGAAACTAAAAATAAAACGGTAAATGGCAAAAAAAAACAAAAAAAACAAAAAACCAAAAACGACAACACATTGATTAGTCGTATTTCCGACATGTTTACGAGGTGTATATAGAAAGATCTGGAGAAATTACATTCTTATGTGCAGACAAGCAGACAGACAATTAATTATATATAAGGCAGATATATAGTTTTAAATAGTACATATATATATATATATTTATGTATATTTATTCAAATATATAAAATATGATCTATATTTTGCTTTCATTAGAGATATATTTATGAAATTCTATATTTTCAGTACTTCTCGTATTTACGACACATTTCAGTTGCAGCAAATGAAATGCGTCGTAAATTGGTGGAAGTCTCTTTTTAGAGTTACGACAATTGAATTTCAATTCAATATATATATATATATAAACCCTCACACAAATTGATCATAATGTCCCCTCTGCAAAAGCCATGTGTCGTAAAACTATACACAACAAAGAAAAATATGATTTTCGATCGTCCCACACAATTGTCGTAAATTCTATATTGAATTTAAAAATAAATTCATATACCTGGACCTTCCAATGGTTGCAAAATTCCTTTAGTTTCAAGAAAAACTTCTTTTTCAACTGAACTACATTTTTTTCTGCTTGCGAGCACTTTTTGGGTTTTCAATGATTTCGATGTGTTTCGACAATAATCAACAAATATCAACAACTTCCAGGGCACTTCATGTTTTGGTTTGGTGCTAGTAATGATTTTGGCTCTGATGCCCACCCCAACTGTGCCATGGATTGGCGCATCAAGGAATCAACATGCAGTGCGCCCCTTTTTTCCTTTCACCTTTTTTCCAGGCAATGCATGCCCCAATCTAGCCTTGGCAGGTACCACAGAGGAAAGAAAAAACATTTGTTGACCAGAAGAGGCTTGGGGAGCCATCTTTTGAAGAAAAAGTTTAGGTGTGAACTTCCCCCATTGGTGATTCCCGGTAGGCCGCTCTACTTCATTTCTCTTGGCCTTCATACATCAGGCCAGTTGAATCATTCTTCATTCTTTTTGCTTAATTGAGCATTAATGAGCAGCATCAAAAGCAGCCAAGCAGCGTTAGATAATTCATAAAGAATCTAATCATCCCAAGTGAGAATTTTCCTAAGTATACATTAATTATACCCCTTTTCAAGAACCATACGGGCTTTTGATGCTGGTCAGATATTTTCTGAAGCAAGATGTGAAGTTCAAAAACCCAGCATTACCCTCGAAGCTGCCAGTGTTCAATCCGAGCAATCTTGTGGTTAGCTTCCTGGCTGATGGCCACAATGGATCTAGCCATGATGTGGGAGGGGGATGCCCTCTTGCGTAACAAAGCCAGGCAAAATGGCGCTTTGACTTCATGGCCCTCAAAATCTAGCATTGGTATTGCCTCTGTTAAATCATGCGCCCTGAATGTTCGTGCTTTAGAGCTCACTGCAAATTGGTGGTGCGACCTTAATCCTACCAATGCGTGTGTCATCCCAATTGACTACTTGCGCCCACAGGCCACAATTCTTTACCCAAAATGGTGCCAAAAAAATTAGGTCTTTCATGTTGACCCCCAAATGTTTCAAACCTTTAGCAGGGGAAACCCTCGCCCTCATCTGAACCAACAAGATCTTCCTTCCCTGATAGGTTATCAAGTGGCGTCAGCTCATGGCATTGAGCGAAGACCCTGGTTTGGCTCACCTAGACTCCTGGGGTCTAAAACGCCTTTTCACACACATTGTAAGGAGGTGGATGAGTGGCGCAAGCAAACCTCGAGACCCTTGCATTCAAAATTAAAAAATGCTCCACTGTTTTGTTCCTTTTAAGGGGGAGTCAGCAGGGGTAAGGAAAAAATAAGGTTCTTTGAGATCCCAAGTAAAGGTCCAACATGATGAAACATGCGCAACCCTTTCATTAGCTTTTCGCCATTTTTCACTTTAAAATCTGAGGATGCCTCCTTGGTCTCTGTGTGGGCAAAGCTCGATGCGACTTGGTCAATTGATGATGAAGTGCCAGGTGACATCTCCTCTTCCGATGGTGAAGACATCCCGCTCGCCATTCAAGATGGATCAGTGGCGCCTGATGAGCCCGATGGTGAAGATGGGGTTGATTCGGAGTGGGAGGAAGAGGTTGGGTCAATTCAGAAACAACCTGAAGTTCCTTTTTCATCGTACTACACTGATGATGATGAAGATGAAGAGGATGTTCCCACAACTCAGCCAGAACAAAGTGAAGAAGTTGGTCCTACTGAAATTCCTGCTACTCAAAATTCACCAGTGATTGGGGAAGATTCTCAGCCAGGGCATGGTGATGGAAAGGATTCTGAAGTATCCCCCGTCAAGGTTGATGAACCGGATAATGGCGAACGATTTCTACAGTTTCTGGAGACAAGTGTTGAGTCTAGCTCTAGATACTTTTCCATGCTGGAAAGCCTTTCCCTGCCAACTCCGCCCAATCAGAAGGAGGAGTCTGAGGCCCCAGGCCTTTCTTCAGAAATGCCGCCGCCAGCACCACCATCGCCTGGGCACATGGCCCGCAAGGAAGCCATCAAGAAGCGAATGGAAGAGATCAGGCACTGGGGGCGTTGAAATCTCAAAGACAAAAAGTAAGGGATCATCTCAAACAAAACTTCCTGAAGAATACACCTTAGATATCTTAGATACTACATGTTTGAAAGAAGAATTCCAAGTCTAACTTGCCATCTTCTAAGATGGGTAAAAGTCGAAACCCTGCAGGGATCAGTTCAAGAACACGGCAATGACCCGATCAAAGAGCTCGGTGGATGTGAGCCAAGGTTCCTTTCCAATGTTTCTGAAATTTTTCCCTTCTTTTGAAAACCCTTCTTCATTCTTTTAGGGTCATGGTGTTGGGATTTTCTCCGTAATCACCCCTTAAGCCTTTGCTGATTCCTTCTCTAAGGTGGCAACATGGATGCTGTTGAGACTCTGGAGTATGAGCCATCTCCGGCTGAACTGGGGATTCGTGATTTTGCTGCCATTGAAATTGAGGAGGGGCTTGTCAAACACAATATTTTCCAAAAGAGCACCTAAGACCTATGACACCCAATACACCCAGCCCAATCCAAAACAGATGATCAGACACCCCATCATAAGCTTTTGATAAATCAAGGTAAACCATGATAAACCTTTCTGTGGATTATTTTCAAGCGTGTCAGGACTCTCCAGGCAAAACTGACCCTCCGGCGGTTGCTGAGAAGATCGCGCCTCCTGCAGAAGCTGAACTTCCATCATCATCTCCTGGAGCGGCTGCATCAGCTGCAGACTTGCTGAACATGAAGGTAGGTTCGAAGACTGAAAAAGAAATAAAATTCTTAACCCAAAGAAATTCAAAATGAATTCAAACCTCACCCATTACTTCGCCCCCCAAAAAACATCTTCATGACTCATGACTTCATGACCAAATTCCCCTTGCCAGGTGCCCATCGTGACCCGACGTCAGCAGCTTGGCACAGATGAGGAGGCCAAGAAACGTCAGCAGCAGGACGGTACGGATGGGAAAGGGCGGGGCAGAAGGGGCAAAGGAAAGGGGAGAGGGAGGGGGAGAGGCAGAGGGAAGGGGGGTAAGAAAGTGGCATCTCCCAAGTCCAAGATGTCTCCCAAAGCCAAGGCATCTCCCAAAGCCAAGACATCTCCGAAGGGCAAAGCCAAGGCCAAGGCATCTCCCAAATCCAAAGCCAAGGCGACGGCAGCGAAGTCGAAGCCTAAGGCATCTCCTTCCAAAACACCGAAGGAGCCCGAACCAGAGAAGGTCAAAAGGGAGGGGGGTGGGAAAAGGTTGTCGAAGGGACAGGAGGGTGAGCAGCCCAAGAAGGCCCGGGGCCAGGAGTCTGCCACTTGGGCTGGCCGATGGGTCCCTACCGAAGGGGTTGCCTTGAAGAAGTTCAACAGCATCAGGTCTGTTTTCATGGAATGTGTCCAGCCACGCCTCCAATCCCCATCCAGCTTCCAGAAATTATTCTTCAAGATTTGCAGTCAAGCTTTCAAACATGGTGATGTTACGGATGATTCACCCGAAGCGGATTTCATTGCATTGGCAGAGCTACAAGTCGACGAGTTGTTCCAGCAAGATGTTGTACGTTCCTCTTCAAAATTTGTCACGATTTGGTGTTTGTTGGTTATAAGGTCCCCGTGAGTAATTCATTTTAAGAATCAAAATCTAGAAATCAAAGCCCGTTGTTTTGGCGACTAATCGTCCCTGTTTTTCATTGGCCCTTCAGCCCTTTATCACTATTATTACTCCATCTCAGGTGCCAAGCTGATCCCCACGGGCAAGGTTGACGGATGATTTGGGTGAGCTAGGATGGTAAAGTGAGATTGGTTAGAAGGTTGCTAGTACCACAGTCTGCGAAGTTTGTCTGTGAAGGGGATGCTGCAACCCTCCAGTCTCATCTCCCATACTTGCTTTCACGAATTTTGATGGCGCATTTTTCTCAAAGCAATGAGATCAACTTTTGGAGCTTGGGTTACTAGATCCAACGCTCATGTCATTTGGGTTTGATTTGAGTTTGAGCTTCTTTTAGCTGTAGGTTCCAACTGGCATTAGACTGCTATGATAGCCCTGCCAGTCCTGGTCCCGATCGAACATCATTCGGGGATGGCAAACTTCGTGAGCTGTGCCTGCCAAGATGAAAAAAAACTTATGCCATGTGACTTTTTTTCAGAAGTCGAGAGACTGTTTTGTTCGGCCTGGGAAAACTTCAATGGCGTACTTAATTCATTATAACTTTCCTAAGTTGGAACTACAGAAAAACTTACCCAAAATGATACCACTGCAAAGCTTTAAAAAATGTATCCCTGCACATAGCCTATGTTCCCATTGCCAGGATGCCATCTCTTCGAAGGGGCCAGAGTTCTCTGGCAAAGTGTGGGGTGCTGGGACGTCGCCCCAGCTTGTTTCATTCTGTTAGTTCTTCTCAATTCTGAAACTTTGGCTTTGTGATGAAATTCCCCTAACGGATCATTCATAGCATTCCTTCGCAGCCACGGACCATCATCAACATCCAAGCCTCCTTTGTAGCTATAGCCATGTTGAACCATCAACTGGACCTGGTGTGCCGACGTATGATCACCATGGAAGTTCCTAAAGTGCCTTGATTTTGGAACCCAACAGTGGAAATGACAAAAGGAAAGGTATATATAATATTATATATATACAACTATTTATAATATATATATAATTTTTTATTTAGCAGTAATATATCTTACTTTTATAAATATAAATATACATATATATATATATATGTATTTCTAAAAAGATCTTTCAAGATCGGCCAGCTATAATTACCACCCTGAATCGGGGCCCTTTGATCCCAGGAGTTCATTGCTGTGGTGCTTCTAGTTTCCTTCTTACAAGTCCCTGGGTGGGTGGATATCGGCGAGTTCGACCTGCTGGATTTCTTCGCTGGTAGGGCCCGGATCAGCAAGTTAGCTAAACTTGTGGGGTACAGGGCTGGCGCTTATGATATCAATTTCCACAAGGTCCGCTACACCCAGAAGAGAAAGCGAGGGAAATTGCCACGTTCATCTATGGATTTGAATGGACCAGCTGGGCTTTCGACACTTGATGAGTCTATTTAAAAAGATGGTGGATGATTTTTCAAAAAACTTTCCACATGATAGATCTCCAAAGTTACCCCTATCCTGCAGGGTTGTGAAACTTCAAAATGTTTCTTACATGGTATCTTGTTGAGTTTTGACACTAATATATATAGGAATAAAAAATATATATACATTCCCCTGGGAATCCAATGGCTCAGGTTGGCAATCGCCCTATGCTTGGCAGGGCGGTTTGGGGAGGCAGTGTGTCTGCTTGGAGTGGTATGTTCTTCATGGTCTATAGTTAACCTTGGAACCTCCCAAAGGGACATCCTTATCCCATACGGTGCTTGGACACGCACTGGAGTTCGCATTGGCAATCGTATGGTTGCAAGGAGAGTTTTTTCTCCTCACCATTAATTGCACAAAATATCACAAAATGGTGTTGTTCCCAACGGATCTTGAAACTGTAATAGCCATGTACTTTGAGGTCCCTATAGGTGCAGTTGTACTCTTTTCTTGTTTGAAAATGGGGGATCTTCAAATTGCAAGCATCGACCCCAAACATGATCCAATCCTTCAATGTTTTTGTGTTGAGAAATCCTTTTCATCTTTAAGTTCTTGTGATACTGTAACTTCTTTAGTTCATGTCGGCGTCCAAATTTCTGGGCCACCAAATCTCACACCTGCTGCAGCGCTTGCACCAGGACATCGATGATGTTGGCCTTGCTAAGCGCGATGGGCGCCAGCTGGGCTGTGGAGAACCCAGGAAGTTCATGCATTTTACTCCACCCATGGTTGAGATGGGTGATAGGAACTATCAAAAAAGCGGGAGGTATGGATCTTTGAAAGCAATTTGGAAAATTATTTGAAGAGATGGTAAAGTAAAAAAGTAACCTTATTACTTTACCATCTGCCCCCTATCACATCACTATAGTTGGGTCTTTTAATTTGGGGGTGTTTAACAGTAAGGGTCTGTATGGCTTTGGTGGTTTTGCAAACACTGAAGGTATGGCAGGTGAATTTCTTTATGAGGCACTATGGTTCAGCTTCTGTGAAACCCACCATGATCATCACCAACAACAAAGCTTTTTGGGCACTTGATGCGGGCAAGCTTTCTCGATCTAGACGAAAAGGGGCTACACCAACTACAAAAAGATACAGGGATGGAAAAGGTCGTGCCAGGTTTTCTGGAACACCTAGATTGAAGGAGTCGCAGAATCTTGTTTTTGAAGCGGTACTTTGTTTTACTCATTTTGGCTTTTTTTTTGGGGTAGGTTTTAGGGACCCCCAAACAAGCTACAAAGTTTGGCTTAGTTGGAAGCCCCATTCTTTGGTGTTTGGTTTTGCTAGTGCGTTCTTGTGCTATGGCCCTTACCAACATCTGAGGGTGTACCCGGTGAAACTTGCAGCAAAGATTGTCAACCTTATCCCTGCAATGAGAAAGAATAAGCCAAGCATAGATGTGCCAGTGACTTGGTGACAACTTTTCTTTCACCCTTGATTTAACATGTTTTCGCTCTATGTGGGGTTTATGTAGTGGGGTTGGCTTATCTAATATTAGACCAACCCAAGGTTCAAAACCCAACCCCTTCTAATATATATCCCTTTAGGAAACAAACAGTATTTTGGGATGTTAGCTCTCGTCCCTCTCCAAAAAAGACTGTCACATCCTTCGTTTTACATCCTCTGCTTGGGCGCCATGCTCAGGTGGATCAATCAAAGCCTTTGCACGAAGTCTTTGGTGCAATGCCTTGGACCACGTGTGCGGAAGCAGAGCTGAGTGAGGTGATCCAATATTTAAAGAAATCCCAATGGATGATCATTCCAAAGGAATGGGGTCCTTTCTTTTAGAGAGGTAAGGGGATGATAAGGGGCCCATCACCCCATTCGGTACTTATAGAATTTGCAAATCAACCATACTGGCTTTAGAAGCCATTCCTTAAGCTTTGGGGACTTGGGGGTCGAACAGGATACATTTATCAGAATACCAAAGTTGAACCCTTTGAAGTCCTACATCGCCCTTCAATTGAAGTTAGTCAACGATTATCATTCAGGATTCGAACAAGTGTTTCAATAGTCAGCATTTTTTGCAAAATTCAGCTTTATAAGGTTCGGATACTTCCTTTGTAAAATTAGGCCAGGATTTTGCAAAAAATCTGATTTTTGAAACGGCGGAATTTACCGGCGAAACGGCGGAAATTACCGGCGAAACGGCGGAATTTTTTTTAAGGTGATTTTACCGGTTTTTGTGGGCCCCTATCACCCCCCATGCGCCACCAAACTTGAGTGGCAATTTCATAATTTGTGTACATGCGTGGCTTGCCCCGCACATGGTCTGCAATAGTTGGGAAAATCTGGCGAATTGCCGTATTGTGTTAGAAACAAAATAGGTCAGATCAGCATACAACTTGAAGGTACTTACGGATCTAAAGGATCTGCCTGTGAAGTTAGGCTGACTTTGCTGGGTAGACATTGGGTTCGAGATTCAGGTCACCCATCTTGTTATCAATAGGAAGTTGCCATGGAGGGTGAGGGGGGTCATAGGTTGCGATCCTCCGTGTGGTCTTCAGAAACACTCATGGCTGGAATGAAAGCCATCGAGGGACAACTAAGAACCCCCATTTCGGTGAAAACCGAAGAAGATGCGGACCTACTAGGAGAGTTCCAAGCATCTTGGTCCAAGGTATACTTTTTGAACAGGTCTTTAAAAAGATTGTAGCTGGGACTTTTCTGTTGGAAATAGTCTTGTAGATTTTTGTCAACCAATAAATTAATTCATTGAGCTTCAACCGCTTGCCCAACTCAGGCACTCCAGTCTGAGTTGAAGAACCTCGACGCTCCACCTGAGACCTTGGCTGGGGCTGGGGATGAGGTGGATCTTGCAACCATGACTACTGCGCTGGAGACTGTAGCATGTCTTTGGAAACCATATAAACTTTGAATTCTTTCAACTTTTTAAGACCCCTCAAAGTTGCTAAGCTTTTTTGAAGGGATGGTTGATCCATTGAAAAAGTCCAAGGTTTCATCTATGTTGCTGGTTGTTTTAATACCGTGTTTTTCCAAGGCACTTGATATGTCTGATTCTGAAACCATTTCTGATCCATATCAAGCAGAACATGTTGATGGCTACGAACCAGTGGGTGCAGAGTCGATGGGAGATAAAGACAACTTGTTTGGGAACCATGCTGGTGGCGAAATCCTTACAACCCCTGAAAATCAGATTGAGGAGGTTCCACAGGATAGAAGCCAGGATGTACCGGAAAAACACCTGCCTGACATCGCCCCTGCTGCTTAGTTGGAATTGATGTTTTGTTTTCACTTGACTGAAGTCTCAGGAAAACATGATTTCAATAGAAAAGTTTTGAGGGCACTACCTTCACAACTTGGGTGCCCGAAAACTTTTTTCGGATGGTTTTTCAACATGTTTTCGGGCACCGCTTTTCTCCCAATCCTCTAACATTATATTTCTTCTTGTGGATACCCACCCAAAGCCCAGACATAGTTAGTTCAATAGTTCCCTGAAGAAAACCTCATAAGTTTTGTTTGGCGCATTGATTTAAAAGTTTGCCTCTAAAATTATATATAGTGAATATATCCTCAAGTATTGTGCTATGGGAACTTACCAACTGACTCCAGCGTTCTTTCTCCACTGCGTATAAGGAATGCATCGACGAGGGCCAGGCCAAGCAGCCAGTTGCCACACCTTGCCGTTCCCACATCCCGGAAGTCAATGACCCATCGGCTCCCCAACCAGTACCCGGGGTGATAAGGATTTCCCAAAAGGCTATGGAGTCTAGGATGCGGCGAGTCTTTGCGCCGAACATTGAAGGTAAATACAAAGTATCACAGGAAATCGTCCAACTCTTCAAGAACAAGAAAGGAAAGAAGACTTTGACCCAGATCTTTCAATCCTGCGGATTTGATACGGACCACGGGACAAAAAAAAAGGTTTCCATCGACATCCCCCGAGAAGATACCAAAATCACTTAAGCCAATGAAATCTCATGCTTTTTGACTGCGAGGTTGACCATTTGTAATCCCTGAAATTGATTCCATTTTTTTGGGGGGGGCCAACATCAAAACCAAACCCCAGGAGGCTTTCATCCAAGAATGTGACGTTCTCAAAAGTGATCTTCTCCAAAATGATTTGGATGTTGAGGGCGAGTTTTTAACCGAGCAGTACATGACTGATGAACTGAAATGGTCAGAGTGCTTTGTCCGAAAAAGATTTGAAAGGGTTTCCAATAAAAATGGATGTTTAGTACTCTTAGTTTGTTTGTTCTAGAGCCTCAAAAAGTGACATCAGTCCTTTACAACTAAGGGCCAAAATCAAGGCCATCAAGGAAGAGGCTCGTCGCAACCCTCGGACTATGATGAGGAGCAGACATGGTTTCCCCATACTCTTGGTGAATTGGGTTTAGCCGTAGTAAAATCCATTTATAGGTTGGGGTTTTGGTATGGGTTTGGTAAGCTCAATTGGCCAGAACCACTTATGAGGAGCCCTTGCTTGTATGAACCCTTTTACAGTAGATTATTTTTTCAACATTACCCATCCCATGGAAGGAGAGACCGCTATGAAAAGAAGACGCTTTATTGGGCAGAGTTGTGTGTGAAGACTACTCGAAAGCTTCTAGACTGCAGTGGCTTTTATATCATCCGAACGGTAGCATAAAGCATGCTGAAATCATTTTTGAACTTCAACAGTTTTCTTCATAACGCTTCGAAAAATCAATTTGCTTAGGCAGCGAAGCGAGATCCAATTCAACAGAAGGTTCAAGTGGGACCAAAATATTGATGCTGATGACTTCAACCCAGACAGCCTCAGCAAAGTCACGCCCTTTCCTCCTGCTGCGCTGCCTGGGGTGGAGGAGCCACAGCCACCCAAGGTCCCAGGTCGTGCTGAAGCTGTGCCTGTCCAGGCAAAAGCTGAAGCATCAACAGAAGGTCAGGTTTGCTGAAAGTAAGCACTAGGGTTTGGTTTGTTTGACCCTAAGCTCCCCATCATGAATTTTTTTGGACCTTACCAAGATTAGCCAAAAGAAATTTTTATGTTGTTAAAAAACAGCTTATGATTGTTGGATGGACACTATTTTTTCAAAATGGATGAAAAGAAAATATCCGTCAACTTATCGTTCCCTAGGTGACCATACTGATGAAGACCAAGAACCAATAGAGATAGATCCTGATGTGGACCGCGAAGAAGAACTTGCGGCCAAACAATTGAAGAAAGCAGGGGTTCCTGAACTACATGCAGATGACTTGCCCAGTACCGTTGCTACTAAAATGATGAACCTTGAACTAACTTTCCAACGTGTCAAAGTTTAGGATGTTGCCCCCACTTGGATGATCAGTTTGGCTTTCAAGAAAACGGTTTAGAGCCCTCGCTACGGAATCCTTTTGGAACTCAAAAGTCCAACTGATCATTCAAGTATTGCTTATGGATTTTGTTCCACAGTGTCCTTCCCAAATCCGGTGACCAGCCTTAAGGACTTGCATATGCAAAAGGATTGGGGCCCTGAACACGGGGCTCGCAAGGTTCGAGGGCGCATCCAAGTTGACATCCATCCAAAACTTGACCTTTGTCTTCTTGCTAGTGAACAGTTTTTCAACCACTTATATATTTTGTTCATTCAGCAATGTTTCCTATATATATTTGATCTTCAAGTCTTTTTGCCAAGGATGCAAGACAAGATCAAGTCTGAAATCAACCACCTTCAGCAGAGTCATGATGCTATTGAGAAAGCTTACAACTGTGGCATCATTGATGGCTTTTCAAAAGGGCCCCTATCTTAGTGGACCCTAGCTCGTAGCCTTTTTGTTAGGGATACATTAGTGCCCCTAATAGCGCTCTGAGGTGTGAAGCAGAGCTGGATCAGCTCTACATTGTAGCCCGCAACAAGCCTTTGGCCCAGCTCACATTACTACCCACAAAATCTTAAGTATCAGGTTTTCCTTTACTATAAATTGTGATTGAGGTTTTTGTTTTCCCCCAAAATGGAGACCATTGAAATCCAGGCTTTATGAGATTTTGAGGGCTGTCTTGAAAATGTAAAACCACTTCCAATCAAAAGACTCTTTTCCCCAAGGGCTTTGCAATGTATTGGGCTCGAAGGACGTATGAGGCAGGGCCAACTTGTTTCACTAGTTTCTTCCTCTTCCCAATCCATTTTCCCACCTTGCTGATTTGCAGGGCCATCCTGCCGAAGCAAGAGAAGCCTGCTGAAGAAAAGCCTCGGCGTCGGGTGAAGAAAACCCCCCCGGGAGCCAAGGCTAAGGCATCACCTAAAGCTGATCCCAAAAAGCGATCTCCACCCGAAAACACTGAGAGTAACAAGGAAGAAGCCAAGAAGGGGAAAGGTCCTGGAAAAAGACCCCGTGCCAATTGAGCACTGGTGTTTGTTTGGTTGGGAGAGGCCTGTTGAAATAAAAAAGGAAATTCCTTAAGTAGTAACCTACATCATGGCACTTGATAGCTGTTGTTTCCACTTTTGTTTTAGCAGGAAGATTGAAAAATAACTCAATTTGGGGCCCATTTCTTTTAATATATATTAAATATGGTTCTACAGGCAAACCTCCCTCGGCCAATTCTTGGGGAAACCTACTTGCGTAGGATGATCCTTCACGACAAAATGTGAGGGCTGACATATTTAGGGGGTTTGTTTACATTCCCAGTGCATTACACTGAGCCAGTGGAGTGGCGGACGAGACCGCTGTAATTCTAGAAGTTACTTTTCACAACTCACTTGTGTACCACCACCATTTGTTTGACATAGCGGCTCGTCAACGAAAGGTTGTTTTCATCAAAGCAACCCGACTTGACTCACCTGAAAAAATTGGGTCTTCTTTTTCATGCCTTTGCTCTCCACTAGATGGCCCACTACCAGATCAAAGTCTAGGTTGGGTTACAACCCCTGTAAGTGGAATTATAAAAAGACAAGTGGTATTTTCCAACCCTACTTGTGATTGGTAGTGGGCCATCTTGATTCGAGTGAGTTAATGTCTGAAGTCAAGAAAGCGGAACCGATATATGAACCAATTTTCCAATCTGAAACCAAACATGCCAGGTGAAGATCTGGCAGGGTCAACAACTTCATTTGAGGTTGTAACTCCCGCATACGCTGAAGAAGTGGCGGATGGGGTCAGAGGCCCATTTTGGAAAAGAGCAAAACACCCACTTTACTGGTCCATCCCTTGCAGCCCAAAAACACCTTGACTTAGGTCCCAGCTGTTTCTGTCCAGAAAGTTGCCTTCTCAGCAGCTGCTTTACCAGCCCCATCGCACGAAAATGCTTCAAGATTTGCTTGGAGAGCTTTTCGTAGGCTAAAGTACGGTTGGAATGTTCCTTTGAGTACATTGGTATATCAAACTGGATGTGGGGATGAGACCTTGGATGTGCCCTACTTGAATCCCATCGACATTATGAAGTTCCTGATGTCACACCATCCTTCTTTAGTGGTTGGGGGAATTAAAGATCCTACGCTGCGATCACAGCACTTACAAGCTTTTTGGGAGGCATACAAAGAGAATCACCCACACCATCCTGTTTTTCGTGAACATGAGCATGGACTTTGCAGAGTTATCCCAATGTGTTACCACGGTGACGAAGGGCGAGGTAAGAGAAGAGGCAACACAACTGTACTCAGTATGGAAAGTGTTCTGGGTATATATACAGGATGGAACCTGCAGATTGGAAAACACTCCTGTACAAGCTGTTGCCCACCCCCGAGTGCTTTGAACAAGTTCCCTGCCCGGTCGGCCACAACATGTGGTAGGTGGGATTCCCACATCGAAGCCCTACAAACAAACATGAAAGGACATTCATATTTGCAGCACTATCCTTTGTATGTTCTTCCAGGTGCGATGTACAAAGAACATCGTAGCCTATTGGATGCTTGCTTGAGCACAATGTCATTGCAGTTCAGACAAGCTTTTTTTGATGGCTTTGAAGACAATCAGGGACACGTCTGGTTTCTTGCCATTGTTGGCTTCAAGGGAGATCTCAAATTTTTTGCACGAGCAGGATATCTTCAGAGAAGCTTTGAACATGTCGGTCGGGTTCGTAACCTCGAGATGTGTCATGAGTGCTTGGGAGGGTCCAGCGAGTACCCTTTTGAGGAAGTCACTTCTGATACCCCCAAGTGGATCCAGACCATCTACAGCCAAAGACCGTGGGTCAACGAGCCACCTCTTCTAAAAATCCCGTATCATCCAAATGAGCCGGAGAGACAGATGAAGAAAGATTGCTTTCATCTATGCAAAGTTGGTATTTACAGAGACTTTGTAGCTTGCAGTATTCTTTGGCTTCTTTCTGTTGGATACTTCGGACACGACGGCGATGTCGATACGAAATTGGGGAGGGCCTACAAAGTGTTTTATTTGTTCTGCTCTACTACAGGTCGCACTCCTGGACTACGCAGCTTCAATAAAAACTTCTTCAATTTCCCGAAGTTGTCCAGCTTTGGCTGGGCCAACACCAAAGGCAGTGACACCATGCATCTGGTTGCTTGGATCAAGGTTTTGTGTGTTTCTTGCAAGAACGACTTGTTGAGTCAAGAGCATCTGGAGGCCATCAATTTGATATCTTTCACTGCAGATGCAGCTTCCACTTTTTTCAGAAGAGTGAACTCACATGGTTTGTTCCTAACCTTTCACTGTGGTGTTGCACTTTGGGCTGATCTTCGCTCATTTATCCGGGGCTACGCTGCCTTGGCCCACCTGAGCTTCACAAAGCTGAAGTTTCCAGGGTTTTCAATGAAGCCGAAGCTACACCTGCTTCGGCATTTGGAGCACGATATTTTCACAATTTTGTCAAATCCAAATTGCAGGTTCCTTTGGAACCCTATCGCACATGGGTGCGAGATGAACGAAGATTTCATAGGGAGAGCCTGTAGGCTCTCCCGAAAATGCAGTACACAGTTGTTGTGTCAGCGTGTTCTTCAGAGTATCCTCTTAAAGGCTGACTTTTTGAATCGAAGATGGCAACAGTTTGGACCTCGTAGTTGTGGCCGATCTAGCAAATCTAAAGCAGCCCAAAGAATCCGAGGTAAGTAGTTCCAGCTGGGAAGTTTGGAAGAAGGATGGTGATTGGTATAGCTAACCCCCAAAAAATCTTTGTGATGTAGAATTTTGAAACATTATCAAGACAGTTGTTTTTCAGCTGGGATTTTCTGGAAGCTGCTTAACGTCCCCTGCTTGAAAGCTTGTAAGATCTTGAAGGACAAATGGCTGCCGGAGTGGCCGACACTTGGGTGGAGGTTGGTTGGATTTTCACCATTGCCCCCTTCCAGATTTGAAACGCCACTTTTAAAACGAAACGCCTGAAAAGATACATAACTCAAGAAAATAGTTGAGTTTCACGAAACGACTATAATTTTGCATACACGGATGTTCTAGGTAT
>OMLO01002068.1_pt1 | contig 15942 bp, 10 predicted proteins | sample 1674811 | NCBI WGS metagenome assembly OMLO01 (sample SAMN06265003, study PRJEB25207) | coral metagenome | isolation source: Coral host | place: Mexico:La Bocana,Puerto Morelos, Mexico | collected 2008-11-13 | reverse complement strand
GTGTTGTTTTCGATGCGGTTTCAAGGTCATGAAACCGTGTCGATTGGAAACCGCGTCCGTGTAAACGATGCCTAAGTTTATAGCCTGTTGACATAAACTTTCACAATTTAAAAATATCTACCTGATGAGCATGCTCTACAATCCAGTTGTTTTCTATCTCATCCATAGTAGCTGGTTTACTTTCCCCATCTGTATTCACATTAAATATTATTGATTCACATGTTACAAAACAATGCCAAGGAAATGCTGCTAAGTTAAATACTTATTTTAATTCAACTTTTAAACCTCCGCCCCAGGGAGGGGGGGGGCAGATAAAAGATGGAATGTCTTAACATTATCAGTATCACATGACCATACAGAGACTTTTTTTTTTAAGGTAGCTGATCTGGTTTTCTATCGGATCACAGGCTCAAGTCAGGTTATAACTCTGGGTGAGAAGGATGGAGTATATGGATAGAGAAAATTTTGGTGCAAATTAGCCACTGTCATGTTGTTAGCTTTTCTTCTGTCATATTCCTTGTACAATTTCTACAGTCATGGTTACGCTTATTAGGAATAGCTTGTTAATTTAACTGGAAATTAATAGTAAAACAAGACACTGCCCACTTGGATGCTCACAATTGATCATTCTTTGAGTGGTCCAGGAAAAACAAATCCTCTCTTTTTTTCTATTAAAGTCAGTTATTGCAATCAGGAGCTCTGCTTTTAGGCTTGGCCCTGGGGGGGGGGGGTAATCCCTTATATGGGCTATATAGCTATGTGCGGCCCCAAAGGGTATGGTTTTTCAGCCGTTTTGGTCATAAATAGGGTATCAATTTTAGCCATTTTGCCACCATTTTGGTCATAAATAGGGTAATGATTTTTGCACTCTAGTCTTCAATTCGCTTTTTTTAGAAGAAGCTACTTCTTTATCATGCCTTCCTTCTCCCATCCATGCTTTGCCTTCTTCTACTCCGTTTAACACCAGCCACCTAGGCTAGATTAAGCCAGTAAAGAAAGCCCTTCTCCTAATGACCTAAGACTCAAGTCATAAATAGGGTATATAATGGTCAGGTCATAAACAGGGTAGGGAAATCACAGGTTTTAGTCATAAATACTGTAAGGGTCTTGGGAAGCGGGCCGCACACCCCTACCAAATTTTTCTGGGAGTACCCTCCCGGGGGCTTGGCTAAATCTATAATATTATGACTTAATTAAAGAAAAATTAAGTTTCATTAAGCTAAAAGTTTTTTAAAAACCTGAATTTCCTGATTGTTCTGGTGTCCTGGCTAAATGGAGGACATAGTCTCTTTGTGGAGAGAGCTAGATGGGAAAGAAATAATACAACATCTACACATTAACGTATAAATAGCCTGCGTGGCATGCGTGGCATCTATCCCTGCAATACGCCTGCAACGCAGGCTATGTATAAAAGACACAACTAACTGACTATGACATCATATTTCCAAAACTGATTTTACAAAAGAAGGGTCATAAGGTTTCAAGTTAAGCTTAATTATTATACGACTAGCTCCGCGAGTGGCAAGCTGAACCGAATCTCGCGCTGTGATTGGCTACCCGAGCGGGCAAGATGGAGCTATCTTACCCTCACGCTTGGTCAATAACCCATACATAAGACGCATTTACCTGTCCAATTATCAAGCCAATTTGCCACTTATGCGTGCCATATAGGGAAGATATATAATCGGCAACCTTTTCTTCGATTATGATAGTTCTTCCCATGGTGAAAACCCTTTTTTATCGCCGGTGATATTCCTTATATTTGACCATCCGCATCCGCCATGTTGATTTTGTGAAACGAATCGGGAGAACCTGGGACGGTAACTGGACCCCCTGCATTGTTCAGACATGCGCCCCTTTCTTTCTCTCTCTCCCTCTCTCGTGGTCCGCCATCTTAAAGCGGTAAGGCGAAATTTCAGCTTGAAGTTTTGCAGTTTTTGGACGCTGTTTTAACATTTGCCATCGTTTTGTCTAGATATAAGACTATCTTAAGACATAAAGCATAGAATAAGAGAAAATTTTAAGTGGTTTTGGGTTGATTCATGTCAGAATTCGAAAGTTCTGTTTTCCTTTTTGCTCTTCATCCAGTTCACGTGTGTTGTTGGTTTTGTCCTGATCAAAGTTTTGCGGATGTTGTATGCAATAAAATTTCTTTTAGAGACCCTGCTTGCGACGTTTGTAATATTCGTCAAGTACCCTACTTACTGCAACAAATCCAGAAACTCGGGGAAACGTTTAAGTTTCTCTTAACAGAACCACGTAAAAGTGGTAATATTTACGGAGTTCTAGTTGTAAAATGAAGTTGACAGACAGAGTTAGAGATCACATGCAGATAAAGTTAAGGTTTTTGTACCTGCTCTCAGACAGAACCTCTTCTGATAACTGAGGAAACGATTCTGAAGTATGGGAGGAAAACTTGTGAACTCCAGCATATTGCCTGGATAACAGCTTTCTTCTTGTGTCTAGCCATTCAAATTGGTAGTTATACCTTGTTGGAAGAGGGCATTATTTTGACTGAAGTGAAAAGAGGGTCATAAAGCTGTATTCTCATGATGAGTGATAAGCTGATTTAATTTTCTGTGAAACCTGAATTTAAGAAATTATTCTTTGTGATCCGTGACCCGAAGGTTTTTCCTGACCCATAAATAACTTAAATTATTAACTAATACCCGTGACTTCGCCAGTCTATTCATGATTTTGAGACACGGGTCTTCCAAATAGGTAGAGTTGTCTGTCAAGAGTGATTTTAGGTATGCGATCTTCCATATGGAACCTTAGCAAAATAGGATTTTGCTTTCTTCAAGCACTTGTGGTGTAAGGGTATTCAAAAGAGTGCATTACTTGCTCATTTCTGTTCAGAAAAAGGTTGATGATTTGTGATTTGCAATTTTTTTTTGGTTCGTGATAAAATATTACAATTGTTTCAAAAAATATGTTCTAAAAATCCTACAGTTGCTAAATTTTTTGATTTACTTACTCCTTCCTGATCCCTAGGTTCATTAGCTGCTTTGTTGCATGGTGATGTGAGTGATCCTGATCTGGATCATTATAAGAGGCATACCCTAAAGTTGATGTTATTTTGATTTTGGCGTGGATTTCTGATAGTCGGGAGAATCCTTATACTGAAATAACTGATATCATTAGCAGCAAAATACACCTACATGCAGTAATTTTAAACAGCAATAGTCAAGTTAGTGGAATCAATTAATTCAATTTGTAACTTTTGGACAGGAAAAATGTCGGCTGACTTACAGTGGATGCTTTTGAGAAAGAACTCCTGTTTCTTGTTGAAAAATCAAGGATCAACATTTTCTAAGGTAGGGATGAATTTTATTCGTCATGTGAACGATGGGGCATTTATTTCAATCACTGGTGCAAAACTTGGCATATACCTTGGACATTACCACAGCGTACTGAGCATATGTTTTTTATTGCTAGGAACCTCTTAACCTCACTGGAAGGCATTCATTTAAATATTGTGGATTAGCAAACAAAAAGGTACTCATACGTTTTCACTTCTTGTTATTTACAGAAGTTTATTTTACTATTTAGCTGCAGAATACCTGTATTGGATTGGGCATATTGTATTATATTGCTGTAGATGCACTGGAATTGCGGATAAATGGAAGGGGGAATGGTGACAATGAAGGTGTTAATACAATTGAAATCAGTTGCTACCATGGAGGCATAAACCTTAAACTCTGCAAGTTATTAGCAAAACAAACTGTAGGCTCCAGAAACACTTGAAGAAATTGTGGAAAATGTGTTTGTCTGCTTTTAGATTGGTTCCAGAAATTGTAAGAAGAGCTCAGGATTAGTATTAATTTGATATCTACAAGGTGGAGGGTGGGTCCTTGGGGAATTCGTAACAAATTGTTTTGATGCAGTTCAGTTCAATTAATATTGTTGTTGTGTTGACAGGCAATTGGAGTTACTGCTGATCCCTCTGGAAAGGGTGTGATTGTCACTACCAAAAAGACCAAGTGTAAGTTGTAGCAACCTGACACTCCCATTTTATTAACAATCAGTTAGAAAATAGCCTGTGACTCGAAGAAGAAAATGAATGGCCTTATTATTGTATATGTTACACTTACTGCATATGTTATCTTGTAGATGCTAACAAGCCTGCTAAGGTGAACTCCAAGGTGACTCTGGCTGGTGACTCACGTCGCACTGTCAAAACCATCAAGAACCTGTGTGGCAAGAACTTCTACCGACAAGACCTTAAAGATGCAGCAGTCAGGAGGGCTTGTGCCATCCTGCGTAGCCAGAGGGCCACCACCACTGGTGTGCAGAAGAAGCGAACACGCAGAAAGCGCAACTAAGTGCACACAATGATATCTGCTACGAGATAATAAATTTGAGAACAGTTCATTTGTTGCCTTGTTGTCTTTCTTTTCCCGGTTTGTGCTCCACAATGATTAATTCTTACATACAGTGTAGATGATAATAGTAGACTAGTAGTGACAGGTCTATTGTAATAAAAAATGCAGATCAGTCTAGACATGTATGTTAGGGAAGAAGTGATAAATATTTGACTTGTTTTTTTTTTCTTTTTAATTTTGTACCGCTTTTTTTTAACTATACCTTGGCAAGTGCTTTTGCTCCATAATTTTTTAACATTTTTGCAATTCGGTTTTACCATTCACTACACAGTATGTTGCGATAAATGAATACTTGATTTTCTTGGATGGGAAGAGAAAGCTGTGACCTGTGTTATTTAGTGCTAGCCATTCAGTGTATAGGTGAGGTCCAGGTTGAGAGTTGAGCATAATGCTGACAATTCTATTCAATACACCCATGGTTACTTTGCTTTATTATTGCATGGGAAGAAGTTGAAACGACTTGCATTTCATAAAGAAAATAAGAAATCAGTCACTTCCTAAATATTCACTTACTTGCATGCTGTTGCTTGAACTTTAAAGGGGAGAGTCAACTTTGTCATGGGGGATATTGGGGGTAATGTCCAAGGGCCAAGAACCAAATTATTTTGGGACTTAATATAAATAAGAAACAGTCTGCATGTACTTTATACTGTGGTGAACTATTCAGGGGGACTGCACCACAAAGTGGTAAATAATTAACAATTAGACCTGCAGCCCGCAAGGGCTACGGGTCAATAGCCCATGAGGCAAAGCCGAATGGGCTATTGACCCGTGGCCCTTGATTGTGAAGGGTCTAATTGTTTTAGTATCACTCAACTAGTCAGACAGAAAAAGCAATAATACAGTTGGCAAATGCGGTTGAAGAAAGATTTATTTGGGAATAAAACAAAAGAATTTTGCTATTCGATGACTATTGCTAATAGTCCTCTAGTAGCGTAGCCAATCAAAATGCAGGATTTGCATTAGTCCACTAGTTGGGTGATACTAAAAATGGATAGACCCTTCGCAACCTGTCCGTCAATGATAGTAGAATGCGAATGATCTCTTCAACATGTTCAAGTTTCCCCTAAAATGTTTGTACGGCAATTCATAGTCGTTTCTGACAATGTGGGAGCTTTACACATGAAATTAGCAGCTCCGTTTGTGTGTCACCAACTTCCTCCATCAGCAAAGCAGACTAGTTAAACACAAGAGGCCCTTAAAGTTGGTTCTGTAGGACGATAAGTATAATAGTTGCATAATATATCACAATGTAACCAATTCTACGGTATCAAAGAAGCGGTGAAAATATTAAAGAATGTACTGAAAGGAAAATGATGAAAATGGAAAATAGAAAATGGAACAACGGTCACGTGCATGCTGTAGTTAAAAAACGAAAATTTCAGGGGGGAACTGAATAATTTGGAAGTAGGGATCGTGCAGTGGTGGGATCGCTCGCCTCCAACCAATGTGTCCCGGGTACAATTCCCACCTGGTGCCATATGTGAGTTGAATTTGTTGTTGGTTGTCGCCTTGCTCCAAGGGTTTTTCTCCAGTTACTCCGGTTTTCTTCCTTCCACAAAAACAAACCTCGCCAAATTTTAATTCGATCAGGACCGCCTGCGGCATGCCGTCTGACGTTATCTCAAATCGCTTTTGTATCTCGGGTCATTTTATTACCACTTTATGGTCAGACAGATTACTTTTCCAGAATTCGACCGTGGAGCACTTAGCCACGAGGTAGTGGCACTCAGTTCGCGCTTGGCGTTTTTAGTCTTTTACAAGGCACGACGTAGTTTGCGCATCTTGGCGACCGCAAAAAAAAAACAAACTTCAACCGCATTTCCCTGTTGTGGGCTTTTTATTGTCTTTATCAAATTAATCTTTAAATTAATTTAAACTAACATATAGAGAGGGGGGTATAGGTGGCTCTCTATACTATGTTTTTTGATAACTTCTTGTTTTTTTTTCTCTGATTTATTGTTCAGATTCTTAATTTGATTTTAATCCTCCTTGATTTTTCTTTTCCTTAAAATATAGGCTGTGTATAACAGTAAGACTACGTACTCGGTCACTATTTGACTTATTTCCTCAGTATTCAGTAATGATTGCTTTGCCACACCAGTGGATAGTTCCAAACACTGGGAAGATGCAGGAACATATTTTATAATGTACAAAAATAATTATAATAACAACTCAAAAGTACTTCTTGATAAATAAATAATTTTAGCAAGAGAATAAATATATCCTCTCTTGAATTTAACTCTTCCAGAATAAAGCCTCATTTATTTTTAACTTCCTGGAGCTAAATCATATCGAAAACGTCTACAATATGCTACACTTGATTTCATCGCAGATTAAGTTTCGCAAGTTTGCGAATTAAACCGGCGAAGAAATCAACTTGTTAAACCTCTTTACATTTGAGACTGTCTACAACTTTGTCAGAGATATCAAAGATTTTAAAGGGGATATTTTTCACATGCGCCTGCACAACTCAGCGGTTATAATACATTATATTCTGGCATTCACGATGGTGGAGCTCCAGGGCCCTCTCTTGACCGTAATAAGAAAGGCACTGAAAACTAAATTGTTCTAATGGTAAACAACGCCTTTTCTCAATGTTTGTCCTCCCTTTCTCACCGAGACTTTCTTTACTCATGGACGCTATTTCTGTTCTTCATAATTCGGTCAGCGTTTCGTGTCTAAGATCAAGACAGATTCTTGCAAAGACCAAAAACACAAAGCTTCACCAACTACAGGTCACTGCTAGGGTAATTCAGCACTTTGCTGTTTGTCCGTGAGCCCCTGACCTGGTTCAACGTAGCGATCAACTTAGCATTGTTCGAGTCAACTGACTTGATCCTTCTCTCCTGAGCCTCTATAATGACCTGCTTGGCGTGGATTACTTCTTGCATTTCTTTCTGCTCTTTGCGCAGCTCGCTTTCTACACTCACCAAACGATCGAGTAACTCTTTCATTTCTCTATCCTTCTCTTGTCGCAGTTGCTGAAGGCTGTTTTCGCTCTCCGCCAGTCTCTCCTTGAAAGAGGCCACTAGCTTGTGAGTGCTGGACTCTTGTAAGATAAGCTGCTCGTGTGTGGATGCCAGAGTTCTCTTTGTTTCTAATAGCTCTTCACGGAGGTCAGACAGCTCTTTCTCGTACTGTAAACACAAAACACAGTGAGGAAAGTTTAGTCTCTCTCTATTACCTGGATCGCGCTAAGAAGAAATATCGACAAGCCGGTGCACTAACTTCGCCTGCAGTTTACTCTCTTAAATAGTTGGCGCCCCTTTTTTCTTTTCATAGATCACTTCCTTTACTGATTTTCTCCATTTAACAAAAAAGAGAAAAAAATTACAACTAGATTTCGCCGTTTCTGCTCTCGTGTGACATACGTTTTCTTCGAATGTGGTCAGGCACGGATAATATGTACTCTTTTTCCAGGCCTCCTCTACCTCAACGAACAAATCAGCTGTAAAAGGTTTACTTGCATGACTCTAAATTTCACTAATGTAGCTTCTTTTATAGCTAATGGTTGTAAGCTAAGATTGTCTTAAAATAACAAAAGCTTTCAGAAATGCATGGTCTTCGATGCATCTTATTTCGAAAACAAGCACAGTATTTCCATTCTGTCGCTCCTTTTTTACGAGCTTATATGTTAAAAAACCTTTGATAATAATTGTTAGGTTATCGGAATTTGGAAATACAAAGTCACTTTTATTGCATGGTCATCTCTATGTCATATATTAGTCGATTAATTATCACTTGTATTACAAGAGGGGCCATTGAATATGGAGTTAAATAGACCTAACACGTAGCACCGTAGATCATGCGCCAATTTTTCTTAAGAGACGTTTCAAAATACCTGAACTCAGCGCTGATCAATTTAAAACGTGCAGTGTATTGCTTTGCGAATAAAATTTGCTATATTGCGAGAAAGGCGGAAAAAGAAAATTCGACGCTATTTTGGTTGTCTTGTATCCTCTACTAACTATGCTTGTATTAATCAGTCTAGATGAATCGCCAATTTAAATTGTATCATAGCATGTACAGATAATGAAAGACACCGAATCTATACACCTCTTTGCTATCGGCAGAACAAGACAAGTCACTTCCAGTGTATTCTTATTTCGTGCGTGTAGCTACAGCTAACAACTGTGTAAAATTATGTTGAATAGCTAAACCAAAAGCCAGTTCATAAACTAAAGCACAACAAGAAATTGCAAAACAAAAAGGCTTGGACCAATGAACATTGTGAAAGCTTGAAAACAGTTATAACCCGAGTTGGTGAGAAGTATGCCTGCTTGTAGGGTATGAAGACTTACCTCTGCCACTGTCTTTGGCGGTGGAATTTCAGAGCCATTGATAAACTCTTCCTCAGCTTTAGGTGCCATTCTTTCCCAAGGTGTGCTGTGAAATCAATGAAAATGAACGGAATCAAATAAGAATTGTGGACTTTTTTTCGATCTAACGGAAAGTGAAAGGAGCACACGCGCTCTGTTTGCACACTATAACGAGAATGCAATGCTAACTATAAAATTCAACTAATGGGATCTAAATAATTTTAAGCCGTATACTCGTATAGTGCGACATGGCTATTGTTAGCAAGTTCTTAAAAGATTTGCCCTTTGTTTGCTTTTGTTAGAGCTAAGGGCAACGCGACACAGATTTGCATTTGAATACTGATGGAACAAAAAAAACCGACCACAACTTCAATCCACTTGTGAGCCCAGTTCTTTCAATTTGAAGAGCTCTCGGTGAGAGAAACGTACCATTAAGTACTCTGTTTCTCTTGTGAATATATTGCAATGAATATTTGAGTGTGAACAATACACTTAAATGAGTTGCTCCTTCAAAGTAATTTAGGTGATTTAATTGGGTCGTATATTCAATTCATGGAAGACTGACTCGGCTCGTTTTCCGCCGCTCTTTCGAGTCCGGTCTATCTTGGTAATCAAGCCTACAGGGACGGAAAGACCTTAAACACGCTACAATAGCTTTGAAACTCAATATTTTTGAGTGAGCAAGGACGCACAAATTCTCCGCGACAACAACGCAGGAAAGGTTATCGTAAACAGAAAATCTCGGCTGGACAAAATATGTTGGTTCTTATACCAATTATAAAAGTAACTTACCATCTCTATGCCTTCTGATAGCAATCAATATAACAGTTTTGAGTTTTTTTAAAAAAAAAATAATTTTAACTGATTTTTCCTTTTGACCACGATATTACATTTTCTGAGTTTCATTTGTAAGATGTAAGCAAAATTAGAAACCTCTCACGTCAAAAAATAGACTGGTCGAACATTTATACAACTCATTTTAGACGTTTCCATACAAAAAAAAAACACAGGTAGGTAATCACACAGTTACCTAGCCTTGTTGAAGAGAGGTTTAAGTACGAAGTAAAACCACATTCAATTTTCATCAAAAAATGTCAAGGTAGCGAAAAAGAAACGTTACTTCTTAAGCGTTCTCTAAATCAAAGGTAAAAAAGAAGGAAACGCTGCCTGAGTTATTGTATGATTTAGTCAATCGACATGATTTTGTCTAGATGTTTCAGATAAATGCAGGGACGGGTTGTTAACGTTACTAGGATTTAAAGTAGATCAAAGTATTTATTTTCTAGTACAAAAATGTTTTTCAATGCATATGTGTTTAGTTTCCCAATTCAAAACTGAAGGGAAAACAATATAGATGCAATAGTTATAAGACCGTAATCGAAATTTTCCCTGATCCTGATTGATTTGTGGGCTTTGTGACTCAGTTCTTTAGAGATGAGAAATAACTGTCACTCCAGGATTAAAACAAGAAATTTGAGTAGACCTGCCAGAATACTAACAATATTTTGCCAAGAGTCGTTGAGTTGAACACGAGAGATAGCAAGAATTTTATTTAGCTACCATCTCCGTTTTTTCAGCGAGCGGTCAAACGAAATGAGACTCTGGGAGCGTAAACAAAATCTTATTCGTTCTTGTCAGGTTGTAAGCTTACTTTAATTAGACTGTTAAGTTGAGGTGAGGTATCTCCTGATTCGTTCAAAGAAGAAATTTAACGAAATTTTCTATTTATTGCTAAGAAACGGTGGACGTTGTTCTAATCCAGCATGATCTCTAGTAGTGTCAAGAGAGTGATTAACATATATTTACCCATACCCAATATCCGCGATGCAATGATAATTACATTTGTCACGAAAGTCTGACGACAATAATAAGAGAATAGCGCGATTATATTGCCTTGATTGTTAAAAAAAAATTCCACCAGTTCACGAGATGGCAAGTTCTTCCTTTTTTCCCATACTCACCCTGGGCCTAGTATCCTGTCCACCGGACTGGGTGTCCGTGGCATCCTCCGCATCCTTCTCTTTCCTCCCTCAAAGCTGCTGGCAACACTGTGCCAGCTCTCTTCGCTTCCACTAGAGCTGCTGCTGGTCCGCGAAGGGCTACGAATCACGTGACCCATAGCAGGGTTCAGAAACTTTGTCGAGCTGCTACTCGAGCGAGGAGAGGAGCGAGACGAATCAACTGACGAAAGTGGGGGCGGAGGCTTTGGAGTCGTTGGTCTAGGAGGTGCCGCTGTCTCGGGCGACGAAGTACGGGAACGATCCGTTATAACGGGAGAGGTAGTAACAGGCAAAGATCTTCGGGGTAAGCATTGGTGGCGTGAGTCAGCAGCCGTCCTTAACTGTTTCTGCCTTGGGCTATCTGATTCCCTCAAACTTGACGTAGAGTTTGATACTTCCCCTTGGTAAATCACTCGAGCGTCACCAGCACTCTCGCCATCTACACTTGAAATGATCAAAGGCCCTTCCGAGCGCGATCGGCAACGTGAATCCGATTTTTTTGTCACTGAACGTCTTTCTGACGAACTGCGATCACGATCAACAGCACCCGGAAGCACGTTGCCGGTATCTTCGGATGCGATCGCCCTTCGATATGATCGCCTACGGAGACTGCTTTGTAAATCATCTTCGTTCGTTACCCGTTTTCTTGGCGTATCAGAAGGATCTGTATCTGAGATTGGCGAGAGGACCGACTTATCATAACGACTGACTGATAACTGTTCAGGAGCCGTAGAAGGCGTGCTGCCGTTATAAACAAAGTTTGTCTCCGAAGAAGTATCGTTCGAGGGCTTTGTCTTCCTTTTATTGGGAGACTTCATGATCCTGATTTGTGAGACCGGAGTCAGAGTGATGTTATTCTTGTCTTGGTCACTCACAAGGTCTGAAGATGACGCCCACTTTCTGTGCGCCAAGAGGCTCTCATTGCCAAGAGCGAACTTTCTCTCAGAATCGTGATAAATCTCTTGGAGTGATTTGAGAATGAACTGTAACGGGCGAAGTGTCTCCACGGCATCCTAAAATATGAACAAAAATGTATTTAACTGAGAACCTATCGGAAAAACCGGGAGGAGCACGTCACGAAAAGTTTAACCCAAATTTTTCAAGTTCTTAGATTGCATTCCTTGCTAAATTTCTACATCCTGACCCATCCTTGTTCCTTTGTGAGTAATTTTTTCCATCAGGTTTTCTATCAGGTGGTCTTCTTTCACGTTTGCTTCACTTGAGGTCCCCACTGAAAACCACTATGACGAGTTGGGTTCCCTTGTTAAATAAATTTATTGGAGAAACTTTCAATTACCTGGTTCATCTTGCTCGTCTGGTCTTTTAAGATATCAAACATAAGAGCCAATTCCCGTCCAGTGTCGATGATTCCTTCATATTGGTTTTCAGTTGTGTCCGTTCTTGTCTGTTTGGGAAGAAAACAAATTAACTCAATATGGTGAGCACGTGGAAGGCTAGCACAAAGAAGTATCAAAGAAGCGTAAGCTTGCCAAATTTGAAAATAAGCGGTTGGAAAAACGCCTACAATTAGACGTGGCCTCCCAATTGACTGCCTTATTGGTACTAGTGTTTATGACATCGTGATTTCATAACGCAAGTCTTATTATATGCCTTGATCGTTTGCATGATTGATTCTTTAAAAACTTAGGAAAAGAACTGGGCACCGTCATGTGCTTTTCAGTAAGGCCCGATAGAGGTCATATAATTATTAGCACCATAGTTTTGCAATTCGTAAATAATGTCACAGTATTACAGTATAACTTACTGATATTTCCTCAAGAAACTTCCTCATGTTTACGAATTCCTTTTCCACAAATCCATTCATGAAGCCCATATATTCTTCCTTACCACCAAACCTGAAACATATCAGAACGGTTGATATCCAAAGTATGCAATACCATACGTAAAATGCTAGTAACACAAAGCTAACTGAATTTGTCAGTCTCGAAGGCATAATAGTAGCTAGAATGATTGCACAGCTTCTCGGTTCTACTGATTCCTCGATAGGTACTTAGCAAAGTTTCATGAGATCCTGGTCGCTGACATAGAATAAAGCATAGGTCTGGGTACGAGAGAGAAGAAAGCCGAGGAATCAACTCCACGTGGAAGAAATTAGTACTTATGGTTATTTGTCCTTACTTTAATAGAACTGAAAAGAAAATCTGCCATTTTGGATTTGCATAGGGAGAAGACCATTCTGACCAAGTAAGTCTGTTCCTGTGGCATTAGCTTAAGACAAAGCAGAGTGACAGAGAGTTTACAGACGAGGACGGTTTTTTACCTGGTGAAATTGGCCAAGTTCTGCACCACCTTGGCAATCAGTGTTAAAGCTCTGGAGGTTCTTTCGTCTGGATATTCTGAATTATGATCAATACCAAAGCCTTTTAATCAGTTACAGTAGCTACATCTTCAATAGAATAAACGTTTTACTAAACACGAATCTAAATGATGTACGAGTTGCAACTTCGACTTGGGGCGAAATTAACTAAATGTTTGACAACTCGAGGAAGGGAATTATTGATAGCACGTACCTTGCACTAAGTGAAATAAACTTGGTGACAGAATCGCCGGGCATAAAAATCGCAGGAAAATTGATCCGCTGCAAAAAGAAAAACAACCAAAAAGTAAGAACAAAAATCATTACTTCGGCCACTTTCAAAATTAACTCCAATTTTTTCAATTCTTTTGAATTAAGAGTTTGTGAATTATTAATTATTAATTAATGATTATTAATGATTATTAATGATTATTAAAGGGGTTTGTGACTTATTAATGGTACCCTAACCTGATTAATTTGGTACTCAGATCCTGACTTCTTCCTTCACACCAACGGCGAAATTCGTGGAAAGTTATTCGAAGATCACTGTGAAATTGAAGAAGGAAAGAAACACAAATATTGAAAGCGTAAACAGTTTTAAACAATCAAAGTGGAAAATTTAAATCAGCAATTTCGTAGTCCTTTTAAATTGTGCTGCTTCCATGTGAAAAAAACAAGGAGGAATCTCAAGTTCTCATGTACGTCCAACTTGATGACGTCCAACTTAGTAAGTTCAAAAGTAGTAGCTATACTCGCTCAACTGAGCCTTCTTTGGCAGGTCACGTGTTACCCTCTCACCTAGGAAAGAGACATCCTGAGCACATGATCTGGCACCAGGCTTTCTCAACGAACGTTTTTAGGTTTTCCTTATTGGATTCGATGTTCCCGGAGGTTTTCTTGGATGGGTCAACCTAAAGAAAGAAAAACGTTATTTACTCAAATATCTGTCAACAAACAAACGGTTAGTCACTAAACTACTGCAATAGTTGTCCTCGAACTGACCACGTGCTCTTGCTCAATGTAACAAACTGTGCTCTTTCTTCATGACCCTATTCGGGACTGAGAACCTATTGTTTCAATTCGGCTCGTTTTTGTTGTAGAAAAAACGCGTCACGTCATGATAAAACGCCGCCGTTTTTATTGTTTTCCTCGTTCTTTTGTCCTTTTGCTCTCAATTGTTTTACATCAACTGTGTCTTCAACACTAAGTAAGAACCCTCAATTCTCTGCTTAAATTTGCATCACAGAACCGGAGATAATCTTGACTAAGGTCGTTGCAGGGATTCATTGTCTGAATTCTATTCACCTCAAAAGACAAAAACATTAATGTTACCTCGCAGTCATCTTCAAACTCGTACACAGATTGAACAAACTCTCCGAGTGTTTCCTGCAGATACTAAAAAGCAAAAAATTCTTAGCTCTGAATTAACAACAACAACAAAAAACAAATAAAGATGAAGTATGGCGTTTGTCGCGCGCGCTAGTTGGGATGTTCCAATTGGTATTAAAAGTAGTGTCTTTCTAGCTTTGGCCTTTGTATAACACAGCTTATTCATTCGTCATGACAAGAGACGTACAATGTAAATGAATATATAAAAGATCATATATTTGAACTGCGGAGAAAGATGTGAATTTATGGTTGATCATCACAGTTACTGACACACAACTTGAGCAGTTGTGAAATTAAAGCCTGAAAAAAATTCAGGCCTGAACGGGATTCGAACCCATGATCTCTGCGATACAGGTGCAGTGCTGCTAAGAACAGTCAAAAGAGAAACGGAAAATAACGGAAAATACTTTATTCTCTATTCTGCGACATCCAACGATACTAAAAGTGATGACTTAGATGAAAGGAAAAGCCCGACTTACCGATTCGCCAATCATTTTCATGTAGGAATCCATGGCTTTTGTGGCAAAGGAATTACCACGAAATACAAGGTTCTCATCCTCTGTAAATAGAGTTGAAAGGTATTTATGCAAGTCACAAAGATTGGACTCTTCACTCACTCAACTAAAACTACGAACAACTATACACTGAACATGATAGAAATTATTTTGTAGTCTTACCCAGATTCTTGACTTCTTCCATGACGATACTTGCTAGAAACTCTGTCGCTTTTCCAGAGGCTTGTAGTATTCTTAAAAGCACTCTTGAAATCTCGTCCTGATATCAAAAGGGATTGATTTACAGTGAGTGTCATGATGTCTCGTCCAAGTCATGATTATGATCACCATAATCAAGATCATGATGATTATTATTAGGATTATAGAGACAAAACTTTTAAATTGTTCACAAACCTTTTGTTTGACGCTAACAACTGGCTCCAAGGCTTTACAGACTGTCATGTAGTTACGCTTTAAATACTGAAAAGTAAAAGCTTTTGGTCACTGCGAATGTTAAGGAATTAATATTAAAATGTTGCAGCGTGGTTGACCCCAGTTACAAGTTACTACTTAAAATAAGGATGGATTGGTTTTGCGACAACCACTTTACCTTACACATTAGAGCGGTTTTCACTTGAGCGTGGAACAATAATTGGTTTTACACTTACTACGCAACCCGATTGGTTTAATAACTCGCACCACTTTTTGATGCAATCAGGAGTAAAACTAAAACCAATCGTGTCTCATTCGCACACTTTTTTCCGTACTCGCGTCAGCTACATGTAATTTCTTGGAATATAATTTGATTGGTTCACCGGATTGTCTGGGTCCTTTGTGATTGGCCAGAGTGATTACTTTGGTTTTTCATGACACTCAATTGAAATCTGCTCTAACTCATAAAGACACATTGTAAATCATGTGAAATACATTGTAAAGGGTGAAAGTTTCTAAAGAAATTCTGGTGCTGCGTCGGTGGGGGTAACAAGGTAATTTGGTTATATCAACTAAGTTGAAAATGTAAATTGGCCACCGTAA
>OMLO01002067.1_pt1 | contig 15944 bp, 12 predicted proteins | sample 1674811 | NCBI WGS metagenome assembly OMLO01 (sample SAMN06265003, study PRJEB25207) | coral metagenome | isolation source: Coral host | place: Mexico:La Bocana,Puerto Morelos, Mexico | collected 2008-11-13 | reverse complement strand
AGATATCAAAAGTGCAGCATACAAATAGAACCGCCGTTTCCGTCTCCTTGTGTTACGTTCAACCCTTTAATTTAAAAGACAACTGATCACATACCGTTGCATGCAGAGGTTAAGTGCTGGACACTGGTCCGACCTCAAGCCCTAGCTGGGTTCATTGTGTTGTGTTTCAAGACACTGACAGTGCACCATCCAGGGGTATGAATTAACGTCGGAACAATATGAACAAAACCCACGAGTACAGTAGAGTGATGTTTTTGACTTGATCTTACCAACTGAAAAACGTTTCCAGGCTCTTTTCTCAGTTTTCTGATTTATTACACCATTTACTCGTTTCTTTAGGTTGTTTGGGATCCCTGGTGTTTGCGCCGCATGCAACAAGTCAATAGCCGCGTTTGAATTTGTAATGAGGGCCGGAAAAAACGCTTACCATATCGAGTGCTTTTCCTGCCAGATCTGCAGACAGAGGTTCAGAGTTGGAGAAAACTTCCATTTTTACAACAATAAAGTCCTGTGCTGGAATCACTACAGACTCGAGAAGGAAGAAGACAGAACCAACGAAACTTCGAAGTAATAAACAACCTCTGGATGAATCGAATCTGCTAAAATACACTGACGACTGGTGATTGAAAAGTTCTCTCAGTACAGATCAACACTTCCAAAGTAATACTATTTTCGTACAACACGAATGAGATAAAATGAGAGAGAATATAATAAAATAATGTCAAAAATGTTGCGAATAGACAACAAAAAGAGTGTATATATTAATCGGATCATTTGATCATATGTTAATTAGCAAGATATAAATTTTAATTAGTAGTTACTATAGCAATCACGTGCTGTTATTTATATCCCAACTAGCGAACTATTGACTGGTAAAACAAAAAATTCTTTGGTTTAACGTTTTCAACATTTAAATACCAAAGATTTTGCCTGTAATTGTGTTTTTAGTAAAATGATAATGACACGTTAAACGTGAATAAAGTCTCGATCACACTCATCAGTCTCGCCTTTGTTCTTTAGTATTTCTCTTTAAGAAAGAAAGTGTTTGTCTTGTGTTTTTCATGTTTAGGTAACTTTTTTAAGAATCTCCTTCATTACAGACAGACGGAACAACTTTTCAAAGGAAACTCGCTTATAATATTGGTAGAGATTATTATTTGCCTACTCACAGTTTTTAAACCCGTTATTCAAATTGTTTCCTTTTTTTCTGTTGTTGGTTTTTTAATGTTCAGGCTCGAGCTTTTTTGAAAGGTGGATAGCGTCATCCATCAATTAAAACAATATTCAGTGAATAGCGTGGTTTGTTTTGTTGACACTTATTCACTGGATAGCGATTTATCCGGTGGAGATATAGCCTTTGAATAACTGGGGCCCGGTGCTTAAAGATGACATACACTGGAAAACTTACTTTGCACCCAGGTAACGCGAACAAAGAAATTTGTCAAGTTAAGGATATTGCCTTGTGTGCCACTAAACTCTAAAAACTACAATTAAAAGGAACTTTACGTCTACCGGTATGGAGTATTCCCATATAGATCCTAGAATACAGAGGACTCCGACAATTGAGTTCAAAATAGAATTCAGTTATAAGCGCCTCTTTATTTTGAGATTTATTTTATATAATAGTTTTCCCTCTCGCAAATTGCAACCACAGCAGCTGTCGTATTCCGCGCCTGTAACTTATTTGATCTTATTATCAAAAAGAACTGAGAAACAACGAGTCCACTTTTCGGCAAATAATAACTAGTTCACTACACTATTACAATGTAATCTTCGTTTTGTGTTCAGCCTTTGGATTTCCCCTTTCACTACGATTTAAAGGCTTTGTCTTCATTTTTTTACGACAAAGAAGACAGGACATTCGCACTCACACTCTACCCTATCCTCTTAACAAGTCATCAAACCAGTGTTTTCTTTTACAAATCTACTTTATCTCTTTCTATACCACTTACGTTTACAGGTCCCATTGGCACTGCGTTCTTGTCCAGAGGGGCATGTAATCCTGGTACACTTGTAATAGCCAACCGTGTTTTCGCACTGTGTTCCTCGAGGGCAGAAATGTTGCCCAGTGGAGCATTCGTCGATATCTAGACAGTCAAAACAAGGTGGTCAATTTGTTATGTCTTACCTCATCCCAGGCTCTCCGCGGTGTTCTAGGGAGTTTAGATGGCACAGGGGTAGCGGGGTCGCTTTCGGACTCATACTGGCGAGGCGGAAAGCGCGGAAAATGAGCTTCAAAATAAAAAATCGACAATTTTTTTGGCGTTCTTTATGCTTGGTTTGATTGGTAAAATTATCCTAATAAGTCAATTTTCTTTTTTCTGTGACAAAAAGAAAATAAACAAATCTTACCGTCGCATTTGTTATTCTGTAATTGTAGTCCTCTGTCGCATTTACAACGATAAGACCCGGCGGTATTGACACAGCTTGAGTTTTGAGGGCACCTAGCCTCTTTTGTTTCACATTCGTCTTTGTCTGTTGATATTGAAGAACAGTCACGCAATAAGAAAGAACAGTCACGTATTAATGTTGCCAGCAAGAAAACAAACGACATCATTCAAAGCACTATAAATATTTTAAGCTGGTTAAAAATGTTTCCTATCTTCATTTTTGTACGAAATAGCCATCGAACCACTCTGAATAACATGCAAATTTAACATATAGCTAAACAGATTTTGAAATCCTCTTTTAAACAAATTTTCATTGTAGACACTGACCAAAACACGATCTCCCAGAAGCTTCGTAGCCTCTACTGCAGGCACAATTGTAAGACCCATCATTGTTCACGCATGTCTGTTGCCTGCCACAGTCGTGTTGTCCACGCGCGCACTCATCGATATCTGTCATTCAAAGAACCAGATAAAGTGCAATCTTCAATGTCACGTACATTTCACAACAATGTGATTGATGAGTAATGAGTAAAATTTCAAAGTTATGATAGGTACTTATATCTCGTGTCATGTGTCTATATTTACCCTCGGCAGTGTTTATAGCACGAAGGCTAGTGGGGCCGAGTAAACAAATGAGACAAATAACAAATGCCACATTTTACAGAGAAAAAGTGTAATTGGGGTAAAAAAGTTAAGGCTTTGTACTGATTCATGGTTGGTTGCTCCGTAAAAACGTCACATTTTAGCGAATGATAGGATTGGGTCTCAAGTAAAACACATTTTAGACGAAAAATATGTGACTGGTTTTAGTCCTCGTGTTAGATTGTTTGGAAATTATTAAAACATTCCACCAACCTATACATCTGCCGTCCAGTTCCTGTTCTCCCAGTTTACACGCTGCTGCAGTTTGATTGACACATTCGTAACTACCATTAGTGTTGATGCATCGTTCTAAAGGACTGCAGACAGTTTTTCTTCCTGTCTGACACTCATCAATGTCTGCAACAAAAGAAAGATGATGTACCCTTCTTTCCTGAAAGTGGAGTGTGTTTTGATGCCCTGACAACCTTTGCCATCAGGTGGAGATTCTGGACTGAACTGGAAAATTTAACCAGGGGTTTTCTGTTAGTTAACAAGATTGGAATTCATTAAAGGAAAAAGTGGGACGAGCATATTTTCGATCAACTTCTCCCAGTTGCAGCGTTAAGATGCGTGTCAGAAATGTTTTGATCATTCCAATATTTTTTGGTTATGTGCAGCACTCTTTCCATTAACGTTCTAACCACAACAACCTGAAATAAATATAGCAACGAAAAATAGACAGTAATGTATGGCTACCTTTACAAGAAACTCTGTCAGGTTGTAGGCCGTAACCGTCACGACAGCTGCACTGTGCGCCTTCGGTCGGTGAATCTTGACACTCTTGTTCACAGAAATTGTCAGAACATTTCGGTTTCCGATGCTTGATCGTGGGAATAATCGTAGGTATGTTAACATTGCCTGTGAAGAAAATGTCAACCTTTCTGTTTGATAATCGACCGTACAAAGTGGTGTACAAGCCGCTAAAGCTTAAGTGATTTTCTTCATGGAAATGCAAAGTAAGTTATTTTCCCATGTCCTGTCGGCATTATTCTTTAATACAATAATACAGTGCTGATAACCACATTACAGGACGGCCAATGTTGCCCAATATACAAAATCACAATCATTGCAAAAACAATCGTGAAATTAAAATGCTCATATTGTTGTTGTTGCTGTTTCTCACATAGAACACAAAGATGAAAAGGCTAAAATTAATGTGAGGAGTCTCAGATGTCCTTGCAACAGCAACAACAACAACAACAACAACCACAGCAACAAGAACAACAACAACAGCAACAGCAACAACAGCAGCAGCAACAACAGCAGCAGCAAGAACAACAACAACAGCAAAGGCAACAACAACAACAGCAGCAGCAACAGCAACAGCAACAGCAACAGCAACAGCAGCAGCAACAGCAACAGCAACAGCAACAGCAAAGGCAACAACAACAACAGCAGCAGCAACAGCAACAGCAACAGCAACAGCAACAGCAACAGCAGCAGCAACAGCAACAGCAACAGCAACAGCAACAGCAACAGCAACAGCAACAGCAAAGGCAACAGCAACAACAACAACAAAAGCAACAACAACAGCAACAACAACAATAGCAACAGCAACAGCAACAGCAATAAAAACAGCAACAACAACAAAGCCCACTACTCAGCAATCTTCTCACCACTGCAGCACTCGCGGAAGGCCTGGACGCACGGGAAGCTCAAGTTGTTTGACATGAGTTCAGGGAACTTGGAAGTAGAACAAGAAGCATAAGGATCCGCTTTGGCTTTGATTCCAAGAGAGCAGCAGTCACAACACTCACGGAAATGATCTCCACCAACGAATGGTCTGAATGTATCGCACGGCTGCCCTAGACTAAGCAACAGAAATATCGTTATAAAAAATGATTCACCTAGAAAAGTTTATTATCACTTAACAATTAATAATTTTTTTAGATTTTGTGATTTAATATTTTAATTACATGGAAGAGTCGCTCTGCAACTGATGATCACGTGGCCTTTTAATCAAAATTCTCATATTATGGACTATCATTTGGAGAATATGAAAAAAGTGGAAAGAGAAAACAAACTTATGTAAGCTAAGTAAGCTAATAAGGTACCTGAAATATTAAGACGGACTGAAAAAAAAAAAATAGATTTATCGAGGTTCTCCAAAAATGTAAAAATGGCAAGGATGAATTTTAAACATTTTATAATAGTCTCCTCTGTGTGGCCTTTTTAATTGCATAAGAGTTCATGCAGAAAATATCATGGAAAATTGTAATAACGACTTACGTTGCCTCATATTTTCCACTCTGACAACTCAACTTCTGCATTTCTTTGACGCAGCAAATTCTCTCAGCATGACGGCAAATGAGACGGTCGCGCGTGGTCTGGAATCGTCGACGAGACAAATCATCTGAATTACACGAAGTTGGATCACCACTACTCTTGGCTTTTATGCGGCCTTTGGAACAGCATCGAACGACCCAGCTCAAGTAAGTGGCTGCAAGAAAAACCAGCAGCAAGTTTATCGTATATAAGTGTCTTAATATTTCACATAACCTATCGTTATTAAAGTGAAGGAAAAAGATATCTTTGTTCTTCCCTGAGAAGCTGGGTGTTTTTTTCTAGCCGACTCAAGGCGAGGAACATGAACTTGTTTCTAAACAGTCTGTCTTGCTCCAGTGAACTACCCCAAAAATTATTTTAACAAACAAACAAAACTACAAATATAAACACTGGCAAAAAAGAGAGAACAATACATCTGATCAAATTCAACAAAATGTCCAGGTGCCCGTACGGTAGACTGCGTTGAAAGCGAAAAGGCAAGCTCTCCCTGCTGTGTTCCCCTGTTTACACCCGCACGGAGATCACACAAAAGTCTACACTTCCCGCTAATTTGCCACACACATAGCATTGCTGGAATAATAACACGGTGAGGAGGAAGGGAGGAAATGTGATGGGAAGTCTAATTAACTTGTCTGATGAGAAAACGTTTGGTATTTGATATCACAGTGAAAACATTCACCGTCAGGGATTTCAAAATTGGTTTTTAGATCCCTGATTTGCCGTCTTTCGCAGTGAACTACTGATGGGACTGCACGATATTCATAAAAATGGTCAACTAATTAGTTTGCTATTGTGTTACTGTGACTACGATAATAAACGTGCTATTGCATTTATATAGATCATTTTACACCTTCTGGTAGTGTCATGTCTCGCCTTTTCCGTATCTCCACTGGAAATCAAGAAATCTGTAAAGGATGTTTATTTTTGAAGTGCCCAACTTGTAACAAAATGCCCTTCTTTCATTTACAATGAGGCATGGCCTTAGGGATGAAATAAGAACAGCAACCCGATCGATTTGAACATGGCATAATACAAAAGTCTTTAGAGCCCGCCGTTTGTAAGGAGGGAGGCAAGTACTTCCCTAGACAAATATTTGCCCTTTTCACACCTTTTTTCTGGCCTAAACATTTAAATGTGAACATCATCTGACAGCTTCATATCGATCCATACGTATTTCAAAAATTCGTCAACGCATTTTCACATTTTTTTTATTTTCTCTTCTTCTCTTTAGTACCGTAAGAAGGCAAAAGCTGGGATATTATCTCTGATAAACAGCCTACATTTACCATACCTATTGAGCAGCTCAAACCAAGAGGCATTAACAAGAGAAGTAAACTGTCTCTCTCCCCATACCTCCCCTCCTCAGGCTATGTCGTCGGATTTGGAATTTTCGTACTTAACCCTGACGGAAATTTTGCTGACCCTACACACCTAAATAATCTTAATCTCGCAATTAAGAATTTCAAACTCTTCAGTAAAATATCTTTAATGTTATAAAAACGTTTAAAAAATCCTCTTTATTGCAAAATCGCAAACTACGGCAGGAACTCTTTACAAAAGATTTGATTTCAAGATATATCCCATCCGCGAGATTCTGTTCAATTGAGAAAGAAATACGAGTAGTTATCAACCTGGGTTATCACATCCCACGCTAGCCATTGCATTAGACGGCTGATATACAGTGCTATACGGACAGCATTATTCTCATATTGATACATATCTGGGACTTAACATGTGTTGGTTTGAAGAAAAAAAATGTGCTGCTTTTCTCGAATGAATCTTGTGCTTATCAATAAACACTTCATTGTTTAGAATAGGTGTAACGAGGACGGCTGCCAAATATTTTCCTGAGGGCATTACTTGCAATTTCAAATTGTTAGGGAATAAATTCTCACTTTGTCGCGTATTTTTCTACAGACGTAGCGTTTAAAGCTCCTCTTGTTTTCATTTCATTGCCGCTGGAGTTCGTGACCCGTAGATTTAACTGCAAAGTGATAGCTCCTCGCGGTGAAGTAAATATCAAATGAGCATACGTATCTGACTTCGATCACGGCCAAAACCTTCGCTGATGGCACCCAGTGGAATAAAACGCCTTAAAACTTACCTCGGATAAGGGAAACGTAAGCCAAGGAAATAACCAAAAGAAGCAACATCTTCGAAGTACGAGCCATGTTTGCTTATCGCTTCTCGAAACTTCCAAACGCTGAGTACAATCAAGTGTTGCGTGCGCGCGAAGTTATCCAAAGCTCACAATAATGAAGTGGGTATCGAAAATCGTGACGTCACGAAATTGGACACCTTGTCTCTGCAATCTGAAGCATATCGGATCTCCTATGTAAGATTCGTAAACAGGATCATCGGAGAGACCGAAAAATAATAAATCGATTAATCAATAATATTAAAATGCGTGGCGCGGATAGGGAGAGGGTGTATACAAATTCACTCAAGTCTTCCATATTCAGGTCAAGGACATAGAGCAAAAGAAAATCTAGTATTGCCCTATTTGAGACATACAGTCGCTCCCCTAGACGAGGTACGACCGCGTGACCGCGGTACAACCGGGGGAAAAGTGCGGGACAAGTGCGACACCGCTGTGATCTCCAAAAATTGTGAAACGCGCAAGCTCGTGCACAGCAATAGCAAGAGATTATCAGGGTAAGAGAGTGAATCCCCCACAAAGGCCTTATATCCAAGGTAATCCCTCTTGAGTTATTTTTAGAACTGGAACCCACTTCTTCCGAAGATGATAATCGCGCGACGATGTTCTCTGCACTCCCAGCCGTCTTTTGCTCAGTGGGCTTTTATTTACTTTGTGCTCGTTTGGCTGATCATTCTTTTACCCTTCATTCGGTTTGACGAGGCACAATGGCAACAGCAAAGAGTAAACTGGCTGTCTACGTATGCGTTATAATTCTGTGTTCATTTCTTTGCCATTCATTTTAAAACAACAGGAAATAACCACATTCTGCGTATTCCTATGAACGTAAAATAAAACGGACAATTTTTGAAATTTCAATCTTTTCGACGCTTTTTAACGCTGTCTTACATATTGTGTTTAAAATGTCTCTGATTGTGATAGACAAACTGAATGAGTCTAAATTCTTGCGAGATTCGTAAGATAAATAAAAAGTATTTTTTTTAATCGCTGTTGTTCTTGGCGTTGTTGTCGTTGTTGCTTAAACTCCCTTTGATTGTTTGGACGGCAAGCGACGGTCTGCACTTTCTAGCATGTTTGTTCAGTCGCGTTATGTTGGACTCGTTTGGCTGCTGATTTCTCTGCTGTTCATTTATTGTTTGGGCAAATTCCTATTAAATTTTCGAAATGTTTTAAAACATAGCTAGGGTAAAATCTCCTTTGCTTGTTTGATATTTCTATAAAGAAGGCATCCCAACAGCATTGGGGGTTTTCCTTCGCTTTGAAACAAAGCGACACAACAAATCCCCCACGAAAACATCGAAGCAACACGCGAGTATCATCCTCGGAAGAAGTGGATACCATGTCTAAAAATATCTTAAGAGGGATTACCTTAGTTAGACGACCTCTCTTGGCAATAGAAAGTACTCTTTCCTGTGCATACTTTGTAAAAAAAAACAAACAAACAAAATAGGTGAAAACACGTTCCTCCATCAGACATAAACCTGCAGTAATTTTATTTGCGTATTTATCACCTGGTTAACGACATAACCAGTCATGTGAACGTATTTGTATATCTGGAAAAGCAATACAAAACCTATTCAACACAATTTTTATTGCAGATATTTATTGGTAGATGTTACAATAAAACTTTCCTGACTGTTGTAATAAATAGTCGTTGATCCATAGATATTTCCAAAAAACATTACAACGGTATAAAAAAATTAATATTTACAAAATCTACAAATACGTGATTACTCTTGAAAACGGCTACAAATTGATATGAAAACTATCATTTCGTAGTATTTTTTTTTGCTTCCCTTAGCAAATAATAGTGAAGTTATTTAAGGATTATATTCCAATTTTGCAGAAAAAGGTCTTAAGAAAAATCGATATATTAATTCTTTAGCAAAACGTGGTGCTTAGAAAATAGATAATCTCTTCAGAGTAACCAATTTGTGTTGATTTATATCACCCAGTCCGTTTTGGCAGGGGGTCTATTTTTAATGTAATCTGAAGCAAATTATTTAAGAATAATCCATTTTCCTACTAATCATCAGAACTACTTTTAGTCTATTTTATGACAATTGCTCTACCTCTGTTATAGTTTGCAATTGAATCACAAAATGAGTTGAAAACACGAGTATAAACTAGGAAACCTAGAATTGGACTATTGCTCGGGAATGAATTTTGTTCAGACATAGAAATTAGAATAATTTAATGCAAGTCTATAAAATGTGTACAGAATAGCTGCGTATCGCAGTAAAGTGTAAAAAGTATGAAACTTCTGAGATAGTTTATCGCCAAACATTTGTTTTCCTTATATTTTCAGTTCACGAAAACATCGAAATTTCCTCGAGTATTGTCGTTCTGAAAGTACCTGTCGTAATTTTCCTAAAAATCCCAATTATTTCGATTGTGTATGTGAACATTATCGAGCAAATATCTCAGTACGGACAAAAGATTTATCTTAGTTATTATTACTTACACCAAAGGCTGGCGATTAAATGTCATCCGGAAAAAACTGTCTTGGGTTTCATTGTACATTATGCTTGCACTGAGAGCATTATTTGCAAGCAAGTTTGCTAAAAACATTGCGCACGGTTTGTGCGCGTTTTTTCCTTTGTTTTTGTGTTTCCCTGTCATAATAAAATATATCGCATTTGTGTTACATTGGCTTTAGATGTCTCTCTAATTATCCTTGAAAAATTCGGCAAAAGTACAGCTTCTGCACTTGCATCGATCAGCCAGTGACAGGGAATATGATTAAATGCTTGACACTGAACAATACCCTCAGACTGACGTCACTCTTTCTCTTTTGCAGCTTCCTGCCTGTGTTTTGCAACTTTCGCTTTTTTCTAGAAGAGATATAAGAGTCTCCATTCTGCTTTCCAATCTCTGCATATTAGAAGTCATTTCTTGAAAACGTTCCTCCAAGTCCGCGTTTTGTGAGGGTCTAAATTCAGTCCGACAATCAGAGCAAGTAGACTTGGCCGTACTTATCTTGTGTTGTGGAGCTTCTTCTGTAAAGTCCTCATCACAAACGTCGTCGTCCTTAATAACTTCCTCAGTAGTTCTAAAATTTTCATTGACATCATCAGGAGATTCAATTTCAATATCAGCTAACTGCGTTACGTTGATAAAACGTCCATTCAGTTCGGCGGATGAGTTATCTTCCATAGACACACTCTTATATTTATTTAAGTCTCCGTTTCCGAGTCTTTCTTTTGAGCTATATGACGGTTTTTGTTCTAATAATCTACTGCTGCGAACACCAAGCATTGGTTTCATTTCATACTCATGGTCCGCAATTAACCGGTTTTTCTTGTTTGTACATGGGTGTTTCCGGTGTGACCCAAGTTTAACACGCAATCCTGAGCCATTATTGTCAGGATCAGGAACGTCTCCGTTTCCATTGCCATGTGTAACGCCCTGTGACAAGAACACAACAACAAAAAAACTTTATTTGAGAAAGTGGTGTTGCGGTAGCTATAAAGCTCTACAGAGAACAAGAACAAGCGCAATAAACAATACACTAACGCAACAGAATTCTACTTCACAAGAATTGTTTAGGCCGTCGTGCTATTGATCCAATGTTAGCACAGAGATAATTTGATTGTATTTCAGAATCACTGCCCGTTATTGTGGGAGTAACAATGAAATTGAAATATATCTGCAGCAAGTTTTTTTTTTTTAAATTTAGAAGATAAAATTTTAGCAGGTTTTTAGCAATGGTGATTGCGATAGCAGAATGTTAGAGTAAACAAATATAAAAGCAGAAACAAGTTAGATTGCAATGTTACCTCCTCATACAGATCATTCTGATCAGCAGCATCCATCATGCTTAGCAGTTGCGCGCGCAGATTAGGATAAGATGTCATAACATCTTCCAGATTTTTTAGTTTGATCACGTGACAGTCCACACAAGTGGAGGCTCGCAGGCTCACCACCGCCCGTGGTCGAGTCGAAATTTGCCTCAAACTGGCACCATAGGCATCTCCTTCTCCTAAAAAAAGGAGATAAGTTACTTTAATACCTTTGAAACATTTGCAGAAACAGAAATAAACTCGAGTGTTTCCAACGGAGTTTCCCTGTACGAGATTTAGACGAACAAAGGAGAGCACTTAAACCCTTTTAGCCCTTTCAATCATTACGAATGCATAACGCTAAACAGAACTAAATTGTGAGAAAACATACGACAGGAGAAGTAATTCTCTTATAAATCTTTATAAATTTCAGCGTGCAGTGTCGCGTTATTACTTTGAAAACACCTCTTTGAAAATACGCGCGTGACTGGTTAAAGATCGTGTTTCTACTAAACAATTACAATCTTGAGCTCGAGATTTCTATTACACATGGAAGTCGAGAACGTTTAATTGTTTTAGTTTAAATCTACTAGTCGTTCGAAACCTTATCTAAATCCTCTTCACAGGCCCTTCGAAAACTCCAAGAAGCGGCCGTCATTTTATTAACAAGGGCACACTGCTACGCCACTCACATATCCCTGTATTACAGGATAGAAAGTGCGTAGCGCAACCAATTAGAGAACAGCATTCGGATAGAACACTAGTAGATTGTATAACCAAATATGTTAATTGCTTTATCCCACGATACAGAATTATGAAATCTGTAATTGAAGCGTGGTGTGTAAACATACTTATTCTTCCGCGTGGCTCGTTGTACATCATAATGTCTATTTTTCCTCGTCTTACGAGATGCACAGAATCAATATCATCACCCTCGTGTAGGATCTGGTGACCAGGCAGATGATGGTGGCGATGCATGGTCTTCGATAACGCTTTCAAGCAGCCATCGTCGAAATCATGGAAGAGAAATGAGTTTGAAAGAACGGTCAGGTGCATGTGAAGGTGGATTTCATACTGAAGTCCATCTGGAAACTTTTTGAGAACCTACAATCAAAAAAACCGTAAGTCAAGTCGGTTTCACGCGACCAATTAATACCTGCGATACATATAGCCTTGGTAACGACGCTACCATACCACAAATATTAACAGAATTTGCATCCATATTTTTGTAGTCAACATCATCGGCCGTTGCCTTCATTCTAAAGTTATTCCTGGGGATTTTCGCTCTAATTTTCATGCATCTGCTCTCTCTCATTCTCATCAAATTCATGAGGATTACTATCAGAGCTATGTGCCAAACCCGGAACTTTTAAAAGCGCGTGCGCACGATGCAAAACATGTGCTTACATTCGTAGGCGACCGATTCCTAGAGCACCTTCGTGACGTAGAGAAAGACAACAAAGACGCATCTAAACCGGTCGCGAGACGCAAGGAAGCACGGAAAGCCGCAAAACTCTAGAACAAAAATGTATTTTTCAAATCGACACTCTTCATCCCCACGGTGTCAACGAACGCGTTTTTCACGTTACCATGCACCAACCAGTAGCGTAGCTCCATATTCCTTGATTCGCTCCCACGATGGGCTAGCGCTAGAAACGTCACCTTTCGAATCTCTTTACGGTGACCAATTCACATTATCAACCCAGTTGATAAATCTAATTTATTTTGTATCCATGCCCTCCTTACACTACCCTACCAAAGTATAAAAATCTTACAATCCTTCCAATGCGCTAAACATAATGATGTGACCGTAATATCTTAAAGGACATTAAAGCATAAGCAAGCAATAACTTTACTGCGCAGTACAAAGTAGTTCTATTTTACAAGGCTAGTTTGTCGTGACAATTTAAATGAAAACCACTGAGCCCTTTTTCGAAACTTTTGCTGTTTACTTAGACGTTCTGATTCGCCTTTGATTCGTTAATTTCGTTCCATAGTCACTTTGCATCATAAACTTTGGACGAACGCAAGCAAAAACCCGTATGATCACGTGATACAAACCTTGGTCATATCTGTTCCTTTCGTTTGAGACCAAGTGTGGCGGGAATAATCCCTGAGCCTCCTGGCTAGCGGATTCTTGATTTTAAAATAACGAACGAATTCGTTAATTTGAAGAGATTCCTTGCGATACCGGAAGTTACTGGAATACTGTCCGTGAATGATAGCAGTTACGTTGCCAAATATAGCGGCGTGCATCACAGCTGGAAAGCAAACAATTCTTGTTAAATTAACAGGAACGAAATGTTCTAAACCTTTCACCAGTACTTTGACGGATATAATAACTTTCGTGCGTGCTTTTTAAAATAAACCTTAATTGTGTGATCGCCCTTTATTGTAAAACGAACAAGATGAGAATGGAGAAAAAACCGAGCCCAAACGTTTGAAGTACGTCCTTATTCCTTTTCCCACTAGTTCAAAAGCTCGAAGATAAAATGTTAGTCAACTTCGCCTCCTGTATATTTTCAGCCCCCTGTCGAGTTATCATCTTGAAAACTGTTGCGAGCAAATTTGGGGACCGGGCAACGGTGCACACTTAAAAAATACAAACAAAGGAACCTACCTCCCATCAGCATACAGCATATGGAGAAAATCCTCTCGCCGTCTGTATTCGCCGAAACATTTCCAAAACCTACAGTCGTACACAAAGTCATGACGTAATAGAGTGACGTGAGGTACCTCGTCCGGAGGGAGGGTCCGCTGGTTGCCTCACCCTCCATGATAGGCAAGTCCATCTGATAACCCAAAACACTAAGCCAGGATAAACCGTCGTATTCTACGGCTTCTTTCGCGCCGATTGCATACCAGATACAAGCCAGCCAATGAGCTACCAGCATAAAAAACATGATCATCAGGAACAATAGTGACGTCATGTACTCGTAGTTTCGATCCAATTTCCGCGCAGCGCGGAAGAGTCGTAATAAGCGTGCAGTTTTGAGAAGGCTAAATAACATGGTGTTCTAAAAACAGAGAGACAGATGGAATAGTAGTGTCAATCTTAAAAATCACTGTTGAAAACGTTGGGATCAAACGAAAGGGAGAGCGAAGGAGGCAGAGAAGCCGAGTAGCTAGGGCGCTGGATTTTAAATCTAGAGGTCGCGGGTTCAGATTCCGCTCTGACCACTTAGCTGAGGTCGTTTCTCGATAGAAACTAGTTCAATTCCTCTGTTATGCCTGTAAATAGCAACGCCAGTGGGGATTTTTAAGCTTATTATGTTTAGTTGTTGTATTTTATTCCTTTAGTTTAACTGGCATGTCTATGACCTAGCTAGGTGTAGCATTGACAGCTACTGAATAAACAACATTTGACGACATCAAACTGTCCAACGAGCCAAAAAGAGAGAGTTGACATCAGAAAAATTTGCGCAAGATCGCATTCAACGTGAAACTCAAAACTTAGTTAGTTAGGCACTAACCTCTTCCGTTCCCGAGTTAAAACTGGCAAGTAGATCCCAAGGAATCGCAGCTACTAAATCTACCACAAAGTACGTCTTTAAATAATGGACTGCTATCTTCCAAGGACTAGTGATCAGAACCTCGCCCTCCTTCACATACGTGGTACGGAAATTCATCAGAATATCGATCATGAAAAGAAAGTCTATGATGAGATCGGTGTACAGTAGAGGGTAGGCCTCGGGGTAGCGACGTCTTAACGTCTCGAAAAAATCTAGAGAAGAATCTTGGGCTGTGGAGAAAAAACGTGACTCAATCAGTGATCATAGTCTAACTCGTGGAATGTATCATTACGTCATTATTATAAACTGATCCGTGATTGGTTCCCAAAGCTGTCCGAATTATGCAAGATAAACGGCTGACAAATGTATTATTCATAAACAAGAAATCCTCAGTATAGCAAAATTATAATTATACCGACGACTGGCGACACTTCAATTTTAATCGCAGTTTTGAAAAGGCAGCGCCAGTTTGTCTGATGTTAATAGTCAGTCGCTTAAGGCAAGTTTTTTCCCCTCACACCAGGTGTACATACACAATGTAAGGCACTGAACACAATGACGGTCAAAACTTTAAATGCAGCAAAAAAGCTCGTGTAAGCTGTAATGATCTACTTAGCTTTTTCCAATGCAAAGTAAATTACACGAGTAAAAATTGGAAAAGGCCGTCTGAAAAAGAGATGCTTTTAAGGGACCTACACACAACCAAGATAAACTTGTTTACCTATTTAAGGATGAAAATGTATTCACACACGCCGAATATTACCGGGAAATATAAAAAAATTGTTATTTTATATCGTATTGAAAGAGTGTTTTACAAAGGGTAGCCAAAACAATGTGATATACTAGGAATAGTTACCACTAAAGCTACCCCCGCTGTTCATCAGTATTTTTAATCGTATCCGTTACTATAGTCAATGCTTTTGCTCGATATTTTGGCTCTTCTGTAATTGATTGAAAATCATTTTTTGGGGGACTTTTACGAAAAAAGCACTCAATGACCCTCAATGGCGGCGCGTGTATTCTAAATTACTCTCGTGTTGTACTGACAAACTGTCCCAAGGATTTTGGATCTTGATCAATGTGGGACGAGGAAAAGAAAAAACAAAGCGAACTTGTGTAAAAATTCTGAAAGATTGATAATCGCGTAAACAAGACAGTGACTACACTACAACAG
>OMLO01002066.1_pt1 | contig 15948 bp, 13 predicted proteins | sample 1674811 | NCBI WGS metagenome assembly OMLO01 (sample SAMN06265003, study PRJEB25207) | coral metagenome | isolation source: Coral host | place: Mexico:La Bocana,Puerto Morelos, Mexico | collected 2008-11-13 | reverse complement strand
AAAGGCCACTGAAAAATCTTACATTCAAGCCAAGCCTGACTTGAGTGCAAAGCCTTACTGCTTGGTGAATGTTCAGGGATCTGGTGTGGACCATGCAGCTGTGGTTGATCAGCTCATGGAATATGCTAAACAGGCTGGCCTGGATAAGGCCAAGGTTGTGAAGGAAAAGATTTCACTGCTTGCACCAGAGGTGGATTGATGTTCTTGTTTCATGATGCAAATAAGATTGCTTGCCTGAACAAAGGCAGACTATCTGCAGCACTTGCCAGTACAACACTGGGCCAGCTTAGACAACAATGTTTGCTTCAAAAAAAGCCAAAAGGGAAAGAGAAAGAGCCACTGTCTAGGTATATACATGTAAGTATGTTTGTTTTTCAAAAAAAATATATATATATATTTAAATATTCAAACACACATATATATTTATATAAGAACATATTTCTATATATGTAAGTGTTTTTTAATTTTCAGTAAATCCAACAGTCTTTGGTGTATATATATACATAGATAGCTCTGTTTAAATACATATGTATACTTGCAACCTTGATTTTATATGTTGAATGCATGATGTACATTGCTTTTTCAGGTTTTGTGACTGGCATCTGATTTCCTGTCACTTGCATGGATTTTGGGTCTGGGTTTTGTTTTCATTGCAGCTGTTTCAAGTCTCAAACTCACCTTTTGTGCCTCTTTGTTTTCATTGCCTGCTTGGCTTGCCTGGAGAGAGGCAGATATGATGTGGTTTCTAGCTCCCTTGGTGTTTTTGGTCCAGGGTGTGCAGTGGATGGAGTGGCATGGGTCTTGGTGGTGGCAAGATGACCAGGGCTACTGGCACAAGTACGAAAACTACCAGCCTGAGCAGAGCTGGGGTGGCCAGTGGCAAGACTGGTATGACTGGAGCCAATGGGTGCCTCAAGGTCATGGTTCTTGGGAGTGGCCAGAACAGATGCCTGCTCGAGGCTTGCCTGCAGAAGGCAGAGACAGGTCTCCCAGCCCAAGGCACATCCCAACAAGCTGGAGGGGAACCAGGCATGGTCATTCCACTGGGGTAAGACTGAAGCAAAACCCCTATTCCATGCCTAGGATCCCAGAACAAGAAGATGAAGAGGATGACATGGGTCTGGGCCTGAATTCCCAGCCCAGCAATATGCCTGGTTCAGGCTTGCCTGCAGAAGGCATTGCTCCAGAACAGATTGACCAGATGCTAGGCATGCTTGGGGAGCTTTTTGGCACCAGGAACCATCGATACGACAATCGAGGGTACAGGAGCCAGATCAGAAGGCAACTGAGGTATAAACTCAAACAGTGGAAAATACCTGAACCCTCTTGGCTTGAGGACCGAGGCCAAACAATGAAAGTGCAGCACTATAGGGACAAAGCCTTTGCCTGGATGAAGGCACTGAAGGAAGGAAGCAGGGTTCCTCCACCAATGCCTCAAGAAGGCTTGCCTGAAGAAGGCAAACTTGGTCAGGTCAAACATTTACAACAACAGATGTCGGACCTACAGCAAAACCTCCAGCAGTGGGTCCAGTCCCTGCCACCAGTGCCTGCAGAGTTCCAAAACTCTGCAGAGGTCCAAAACTCTGCTGAAATTCCCCACCAAGAGGGCACTACACCTGGCCCCACAGAAGTCGAATCAAAAGATGAGTCCTCTAGCTCAGAAAGTAGCATGGATGTCGAAGATCCCAGAAAGACCAGGTCAGAGCCTCCTCCATCTCCAAGGCCAAATGCCTCTACTGGCTTGCCTGTAGAAGGCATTCCAATGGGAACAGCTATGGAAGTCACTTGTGAAAATGGTGCTGTGGTGGCAAGGCCTGTCATCCCTGCAGAAGATGCTACAGCAACAGCTCCACCAACACATGTTGAGCAGCCAGTGCCTGTGGGTGGCTTGCCTGTAGAAGGCAGTATCCAGAGCTCTGTGGGAAGCAGCTGGGTTCCAGTGGAGGAAACCCCCACTGAAGCTAGTTTCAATGTTTTGGATGGCATGGAAACTGTGGCCAGTGAGGTGCTGGAAGAAGAAGAGAAAGCTTGATGCTGGACCTAGCTTGCCTGGAGAAGGCAAAAAAAAACTCCAGGCAATTTTTTTTGCAAGATTCAAATCATATGCTTGACCTAGCTTGCCTGTAGAAGGCACCAAGACACCAGACTTGAGATTATTCAATCTTGCGGTGGAAAAAGAAATCAATTAAAATAAATATATATAAATATTTTTCAAATATGAATACATATATATATATATTGTTTTGGTTTGGTTTGTGATAAATCAATCTGATAAAATTTTGATTTCAAATCATCTCTAATATATTGAAAAAAGTTTCCCAGGGAAACTTCTGAGGGAAACTTTCCATAGGGAAACTTTTGCTTTACAATTCAAAACAATACAAAAGCAAAAGTTTCCCTTATCCAAGGGAAACTTTCCAGGGAAACTTTTGCTTGTTTTGAACTCAATCAATCCACTGTTGTTCATGCATTTTTTTGGCTCCCAGGCAGTGCAAACTTGAAGAAATATCACAGCAACACACTGAATGAAACGGCCTGCCATGGCACCCAAGAGTTCTGACTCTCAGCCAAGTGTGCCTGGAAATGGCTTGCCTGACAAGGCAGTTCCTGTGAAGATAGAGCCAGGTGCTGATGGAAAGTACCCAGCCATTCCCAGGAATGAGGCTGTGGCTATGAACAAGAGGCTGTCTAAAATGAGAAAGGCTGGGAGAACTGACCTGCCTGAGGCCTATGAGAAGTGCCACACCCAGCAAGAGAAGCGTGTTTTTTTATACCCAATACCAGCTGGACCCCGAGGTGGCCAAAAGAAAAGTCACCAAGACTGACGAAGACAGTGAGAAGCACCTCACTGAAGTGGAGCCAGGCTGGTGGACCAAGGAGCAAATTGCTGAGGCCAAAGGAATTTTACCAACTTGTGAAAATTTCAAGGCACTGGCAGATGCATCCATTGCTGGCCTGCAAGAGAGGCCCCACGAGGACAACAACCTTGCAGCTCTGGGAGTAAAACAATATTACTACACAAAGGTGAAAAACAAGGTGCTGGGTGAGAAGAAAAGAAAGCTGACAGCTGAGGAGACTGTGGAAGATCCAGAGCTTGGAGACTTCAATGCTATGAGGGATGCCTTGCATGGAGGTTTTCAGGCTAAGACAATTGGTGGCAGCAAGCCTGGCCAGGAGATGGCCCTGACTGGAGGGACACAGCAAGAAGTTGCCAAGGAGATTAGCAAGGAAGAAGCTTACAAGCTTGGTTGGAAGAAGGTCAAGACAGCCCTCAACTCAGTGGTGGTTGAGGTAGGGGGCTTGGATATGGTCAGGCAGCAGCTGGAAGCTGTCAGTGGCAAGCAGCACCAGAAACTCAAGTGTGCCTACTTGGATCAGCTGGAAAAGGCCACAGCCAAGCTCAAGGACATGCAGAAAGCAAAGGTGGCTGAGTTTGTAGCCTTTCCTGGAAAAGGAAGCGATGTGGAGGAGAATTTGTTGGAGACTAAGACCCAAGACTTGAAGAAGTTGTTGGACTCTGTGGTTGAAGGGCACAAGGATATGAAGAAGCAGTTGGCACCCATTAAGAAATGGGTTGCCAGTCCCAACTGAATGATTGCAAAAGCTATGGCTTGAAAGATGGAAATTTTATGTTCTGACAGAACTTGCCTGGACAGAGGCACTTGCTGATTCTGCACAGCTTCAGCCCTAGCTCCATGGCAATGGCCATGTGAAAGCTCAAGACTTCAGCTTCCAGCAAAAAAAAAGCAGTCTCACAGCCAGCTCCCTGTAGCACCCACCAACCAGTTGGCGCTCACTCCCTGAAGTTGTTGTTTAATCTGCAGCCATTTTGTTTCAAGGGCCTACTGTTTCAGGAATGAGACTGCTGACTTTCTTATTCATTGTTTGTGTGCTTTTGGCTTGCCTGGAAAAGGCAATTGCTGGGCCAGGAACATCTTCCAAAAGGAAGAGGGATGAAAGTTCTGATGAGTGGGCCGATTGGAGTTTGAATTTAGCCACCAAAAATCAATTGCCTGCTTCCTTGGCCAAAGTCAACATTGAAAAGGCCAATAAATCAGGAGCTCAAGGCTTGAAGTTGCCAGGCAAGAAAGGCAAAACAACCAATGCTGCTAGGACCATGCGAAGGGCAAGGAAAAGAACATCTAAACCAAACATGTGGCCTTCCTACTATTGGGCAAAGATCCCAATGAAGGATCCTAAGACAAACCAAAAAAAAGACATGTGGCATTGCTTTCTGTTGCCACATGAGTGGCTTGCCTGTTTATGGCAGGACCCTAGGGCCCAATCAGCTTGTATGCCCAGACCAGGAAGCAAATTAGAACATGCTTTGCACCAATTATGCCCATGCTTGGGCTTGCCTGTAGAAGGCATCATTCCTTTTGGACTCCATGGAGATGCTGTGCCTGTACTTGGCACTATTCGAAAGACTAGCTTGGAATTCATCACTGTCAACTTGCCTGCCTTTCATTGGAAAGAAAGAGTGCCTTTCACAGTCATACAATCCAAATGGATTTTTGGACAAGACACAAAGGATGAAATTTGGAAAATATTCATGTGGTCTGCCACTTGCCTGAAAAATGGCCAATACCCTGACAAGAGACATGATGGTTCTGCTTGGTTGAAGAGCGACAAACAAAGAAGACAAATGCAAGGATGCTTGCCTGCAAAAGGCATTTTGTGTGAGATTAGAGCTGATTGGGATTGGTTCAACCAATTCTTACAATTGCCAACTTTCAACACAAAGTCTGGTATGTGTTGGATGTGCAACTGCACATATGAAAACTTCAAAACACAAAATGCTGCACAAAGAGCTTGCCTGAAGACAAAGGCAGAATTTTTAACCAATTTGGCAAACATGAAAAAAACAGTGTCACCTATTTGGGAATGGCCTTGGAATCCTGCTGTTTTTTGTTGCCCTGATTGGTTGCATTCTGCTGACCAAGGAGTTGGGGCAGACATAGCAGGAATGATCTTGGTGGAAATAGCGAACAAGCTGCCTGAAAGAAATTTCAGGGACAGGGTTTCCACATTGTGGAATGAAATCAAGGACTTGTACAAAACCATGAGAGTAGAATATACCATGAGCAGCTTCAGCCCAGAGATCTTGAACAAGGGTAAAAAGCCTACAGGGCCTCCTACTCTGAAAGCACCAGCTGCTCAAGTCAGGCATATGATCCCATTGTTGCCTGTGTTGGCACAAAGACATTTCAATCCCAATGTGCCACATGAGCTGGCTTGCCAAAGGCTAGCAGGTTTTGTGGCAACAGTCTATGCTTGCATGGAATGCAATGATACAAAAAATATGCCCAAGGCTTGCCAGAAATTGGCATTGCAATATATAGAACTTGAAAAGGAAGCTTTGCAAATCGACCCAGACAATTCCAAAACATGGCACATTATGCCCAAGCTACATTTGCTGCAGCATTTGTGTGAAATGGGCTTTCCACCAAAAGACACATGGGCTTATAAGGACGAAACCATGGGAGGCACATTGGCAAAATTGTTCACAAGAAGAGGTGGCAAAGATAATCCTGGACACAATTGCTTTGAGGTCTTGGACAGGTGGTGCCACACCACTGCTTTCCCAAGAGCTTGCCTGTAGAAGGCACCAACACAAAACATCATCAAATATTTCTGAATGAGAAAGAATCAAAATGCTTGCCATAGCTTGCCTGTAGAAGGCACCAACACAAAACATCATCAAATATGTCTGAATGAGAAAGAATCAAAATGCTTGCCATAGCTTGCCTGTAGAAGGCACCAACACAAAAATCATTTACCAATTCTAAGAACACAGGTTAAGGGAAACTTTCAGAAGCTCCATTTTTGAGCTGCTGGGAAGTCTAAAAACTGAGCTGCTGGGAAGCTTCATTTTGGAGCTGCTTGTTGGCTTATGTTGACATTTTGGGGAAGCTTCATTTTGAGGCTTCTCTAACAAAAACTGAGCTGCCAGCCTGGTTTTTTGGTAAGGGAATCCAGCTGCCAGCTGGAAAACCTAGCTGCCAGCTCCAAAACTGGTCTGCTGACCAGCCTGGTTTTTAGACTTCACATCTCAAAACAAGGCTGGCAGCTCAAAAACAAGACTTGTCGGAAGATCTGGGCGAGGACAATATTCTTTTCATGGACAAGCTATGACTTGCATATGATTAAAGCCTGATTTGAATTTTAAATGAACAAAACTAGCAAAGTACTTTGGACTTTGTTCGTTTGGCATACCAGTCAGAAATAATCATTATGCTCGAAGAATCAGAACACAAAAGCTGCAACGAACCAGACGAGTCCAAAGGCAAAACACATCTTGACGTAGCATGAGGTGACAAAAGCATTCGAGCGCGCCTCCCACAACTTCAATGATGGACATTGAAACAAAACGCTGGTAGACGATGAGTCCTGGGTTCAACCAGGTGAAGTTATGACGCCCACTGGGAACAGCTCACTCTAAAGTCTTTTCAGAAAGTAGATCTCCGTGCATGAGTGGACAAGTTCAAGCACAGCCGCAGTCCTATGGCAACTCAACTCAAATCCGCTCATTCCTTCCGGCCAGCAGAAGGGCCTTAATACATGGTGTGCTCCCAGAGTAAAAAAGACAAGCCCTGACTTCCGCAGTAAGACTCATCAATGATGCCAAAAAAATCAAAATAATTCACAAAATGCCGGGGCACTTGTGCTGCGATGGGTGAGAAGGGCAAACATCTCAGGCGTGACCTTCAGCGTGGTGCCTGTCACTTCTTCGGCGGTGGTGGCGGGCCTGCACAACAGCCGATGATGATTTATTCCGAAGGCTGCATACTTTATTTTGAAAGTCGCAATTAATAAGTCAATTTCATGATGGGATGATGTCATTCGACTGCGGTGCTTCCAATGAAAACAAAGGACAACAGCAAGTTGATATGTGCCTCTTGAAGGTGATGGTGCCCAAACACGATTCATCACCACAAGCATGTTCGGAACCTCCTTTCCGTACAACGACCAACGTGGTTCGAAGATCCATGCAATGACCGGACACAGTAACTGTGTTCGATACTGCGTCTTCCGCCGCGAAATGTGCTCGTGTTGGCACACCAGTGGGGAATATCTCTTCGGTGGACTTCGGATCAATTTCCAAAAGCCAGTTGCGGAAAACGATCCTTAGATGGTCAAGACTCAAACTGGATGGCATAGGCTAGTAAAACTTCAATTTCAAACAGCCCACTGATTAGAACGCACCATTCATACTCCCTGCAGTGCAACAACGACTATAAGCAAAGGACATGGCACGTTAGTGTCAAGGGCCTTTGATCGCACCCCAGAGCCAGCAAAACATCTTCTCCAAGTTCTTCCAAATAGTACGGGAACAGTTTGTAATAAGTCATGGCAATTGACTCTGGCCGATGCATCAAAGGCATGAGAACGTTCAAAAACTGTTTCTCTGTGGGAACAACCTACTCCACCACCTCACCGTGGAGCTTGAAAAACGAGTAACCTTTGAACGACGTCATGGCTAAGATTTGAGTTAAACGTTGCTCTAGAGGCGTGTCACGTATTGGGCTCGGCCATCTTCCACAATGAACGGCTTGCCAATTTCTTCCAATTGCCATGTTTGACTGCTAGTTTCACAATGATATGAACTCACTTCCGATTCAAAATTTCTCGTGGCACTACATTTTTTCAAGCAAGTTGCGAAAACAACTGCGTCAAATCTGACATCTGCGGCTGATGAATGCTGCAGCAAGTAGGTGCACTTAATTGTAGCAAACCTTCAAATTAAAATTGCGACAGGCCTTGGACAGGCGGGTTCATCCAGCTAAGTTCAGGTCCATTCAAAAGCAGCAACAGAGAAGTTGTTCAGTGAAAAAATGATCTTATTGCCCTATTCCTATTAACTGTTAATTAAATTATCATGATGATTATTATGATTCATAATTGACTGTTCGTCGAATCTCGTATCACAAAACCTCATGCCTGAGCTGGACGCGTGACCGTGGTCAGAATGCGACTAAGCACTGCAAAACCCATCTGGGCTTGACAAGGAACGACCAAATTGCCTACCGCCTTCATGCGACACTTGCTTTCTTCATCCATGTTGTGGTCTAGCCAGTCTTCGACAGGGACCTTGTTGAAACAGTTCCATTCTGCGTTGATCCAATGCTCAACAGGGCGAGCGTCCTGCACAGCGAATCACGCAGAATCCAAATGCCAGGCGGGAATGATTAACCTTCACCACAGGATGATCCTGCCTCAAAGATGGCAGGAATGTTGTTGCCTTTGCAGGCTACCAAGAAGATGCGGCCCCTGCCAACCTCGCAGAGGAGCAACCGCTTACTTGAACCGAAGCTTCATAATAAAAACAACTGACGACAGCTCAACTTCGAGCTGCGAGCGGGAAATCCACAATGCTGCAACTTCAAGCAGCACCATGACAGTCGCAATCCCCTCTTGCGGCATTCCTGCATCAAGTTTCCAAATCAAAACAGCACTGCGTCAATAGTTTTGACTCAATGGCACCTTTTGTATGTAGTTGAACATACTCCGGCAAGATTTCTGTTGGCTGAGGAGACTTTTGACATTCTCCAAAAGGAGCAGTCTCCTTGAAGCAAGCACAAACAAAGTAGTAGGCGCCTTCAAATTTGATGGCTGTACATTGAATTACTCTGAGGCACTTAGGTTCCGACCCGCGTGGAAGGCGATCAAATTTTTTGAACACCTCTTTGATTAAGCAGCTCCGCAAATCGAGTAACCCCAGCTGCTTTCCGGAGGAACTCACCCCCTGAAAGGATGAAGCGACATGCCGCGGAAAACTGAAGCAACAAACTGTAAAAGTTTCAAAGAAAAATTGTTTCAAATTGTTGACTTTCTTTGACTCCGAAATTCACGATAAACAATTTGGCATTGGCCTGACACGGCCAGCCGCCGATGACGGCTTCTGCCGCAAGGGCTTCTCCATCAGGCTCAAACGTTCTGATGTCCCCATGGATTGGCCCAGGGTCCAAAAACCCATCTTTGATTCTTGATGTTAACACCTCCCTGCAGAAAGGGTCTCGCTCAACCTAATGAATCAGCAGGAAATAAATTTATTTGAAATGCATGAAGCTACTGACTGGCTGCAGTGCTGAGGAAAAAACATACTGGACCACTCGCAAGTACCTGTCACCGTGCAATGTTGCTGCACTGTCACAGCAACAAGGGCCAAGCTGTTTGAGAAACGGTTTCCATGACAGACATTTTTCAGGCATGAGGTTTTTTGTTGATCAAAGCTTTGTGGGCAAAAACAACCTTAGAAATTATTGCTGAGATATAGGATGAGATGAAAATAAATTTCTCAACTTTACAAGCTGAAAAACATTGAAAACCGCACCCGCTTCATAGTACGAGGACAAGAAAGCACCCAGACTTTCACCACTCTCAACATAGCAGTTTTAATTTAAATGAAAAAATCATCCCCGTTTTCATCCTATTGCCTTCCGTGGCGAGCAGGTCCAGCGGACAAGGTTCCGAAAATTAGCCATTTGAGAACTCCAGATTAGGCATGGACAAGACCAATATTATCCAACCCACTGAACTAAGTCGTCCAAGTTGGGTCCGTACAAATGACAATTGAAACGTCGGGGAGATAACCTCTAAAGATAAAAGAATTACCACGAAATAGGCGTTGGCATAGGCCGTCTACGTGCTGCTGTGGGGTTAACTTACAATTGGCGCGCTCTAGGGGGCGGCGTGCTTGGATAGTACACGGATGGTGGCGTTGTGTGGGCAAGTGGCGGCGACGTCATCTTGGCAGGGAGGAGTACACGTTTTCGATTTGGATCCCAGGAGTGCAAAAACAACCAAGCGAAAGGTTGATACCATAATGGTAAAAGCCTGAGTCTGGCATCATCATTATCATTCCATGAGTTGGGCAACTACGAGCATAGAATGACGAATGAAGCTGTCATGACGACATGCTGGGTAAGGTAAGAACTTAAATACGATTTTTTTTCCGATCCCGATGTCCACTGCGTGAAAACGAGGAGGGAGTAATCGCCAATGATGGGTGTGATGAAGGCCAAGAATTGACAACTGCATTACACAGCAGGCCAACCGAATGGCGCCCTGTACTCAATGTATCCCAATCATTGGTCGATGCAATGATGTCCCTGTCCCACGGATGGACTTTAAAAAGCAGAGGTGCAGCAGCAGCGTCATGTGCATTCAAAATTTAGCGGTGGCCTTCGCACCTGATTTGTGCCAGAGATTACTAGAGAGGACCCACTTGGTCGAAACATGCAAAGCAAAAGGTAATGTCATTGATGCAAACAGTTCATTTCACAACAAGGGTAATGCTGCTGCTTAATGACAGTCGTGTACGAAGCTGTAGATTATGAAAATGCCAGCAACGCCGGTACACGTGAGGAGAAAAAATTAATCAAAACAAAAATGAGATACATATCAGGAATAAACCCACAAAGCTATGAGTCAACAATCCTCACGCCAATTTGAAAAATCCAAAAACATAGCATAAAAACTGGCATAGCTGCGTGAACCCACAAGCTGGAAGTCGCGAGAAAACTCAAATATTTTTTCACATTGCGCGGCGTTGCTTGTAAGGTGGCTCCATCTTCGCAGACTTTTCAGCGCTTGGATCCCTAGCCTAGGGCTTCAGCGAAGGAGAGTTGCAGGGCCAACGTAAAAACAATGACATCATGTGATGACAATTGATAAATGTTGCAGTCAGAGAACCAGAACTCGGTTAGTGGGCTGCCCTTTCACCCTCTCCTTGAATGGGTCGGTTTCACACAAGACCCACTGATTGCGCTGCCACGAATACCTTGGCGTCACTCTGAGCAACAGAATCCGATCCACAGACGGTACAAGCCACAAAACTTTGTCACAAGAATCTGCAACTACCCTCTATATTCCAGGCAGCTGGCACTTCATTGTGCCACCTGCAAATAACACGTCCGTCTGTGGAAACCCTGAGTTGCGCAGCAAACAAAAAAACGAACTGGCCGAAACTTGCACAAAAATTGGTTTTGACTTGACTTGATTCACACATACTACTCTGCTGAAAAGTGACTTGACTTGGTTCACACCCACAGTGCGAACTGTCTGCCATTCATCGTCCATTTTGGTGGACCAATCGCAGTAACTTCTAAAGGTCTGCTATTTTGTTTGAGCCATGGGCAGGTGCAGGAAACATTAAACATGACAATCGCGCAAATTTGCAAAACATCACAACACACGTCACACAACAAATTGCACAGGAGGGCACCGGTGGAGCCCCAAGTCAAGGCCTCCCACGCCCGAGAATAAGCTGATTGTGGGCAAGCGGTCCTAAGAGCCGGAGGTGGTATCAGCAAAGAAGTTAGAATGCAAAAGAAACCAAATTGACTCCCGCCTTGGAATCACCATGGAACTCCGCTTTGATGCTCTCAACGTCCACCATCCCCGGCCGGGGGCTAGTCCAGTTTTTCGGAAGACCGGACATGAATTCTGCAGCTCTGATGGACAGAAAACGTCCTGGGGTTCGCCCGCCCAGAGCCTCTCGATATAGATCTGAATGCAAAATCTGGTTCCCGATGTCCTGCTCAGCACAGTGTTGACAATATTTTGGTTAGATTTTGTTTGATGGCTGATTTGGTCTGATTGATGGGTTCATTGATTCATCTGAGGGTAGAAAAAAATAAAATAAGCACAATGTGACAACATTACATGTCTAATGTTGTTATGGTGCTTGTGTCACTATTACTGAGCGGTCATGTTGCTTCTAAGTGACTTCAGTCATGTTGATTCTAAGTGTCTGGCTCCCATTCCTCGCACACTCGGATCAGAGAGGCTGGCGGTTGTAGACCCAGTGAAAACCCCTGCAGCAAGACATCACTTCCACTTCACTTGAAAATGCGGCAAGACTTGAAAACTGTCTCTGAGTTTCCGGGGTCGCGGCGGATCGTCCCCCATTGACGGAGCTTCTTTGCGCCGCTGAATTTCCTTGCCCCATTTTCCTTCAGGCCCGGAGCGACCTTCCGGACCTTGTCGCGGCAATCCGAGAACGACTGGACAGGATGCAATGGGCGCAGTAATATCTAGGGGGCAAACCACTCGAACGGACAATGGCTCCACGGTCTTCAAGTTGAAATTGACGGACCACAAGCGGCCCTCGAAGAGGCTGCCAAACAAAGGTATCTGTCAGCAAAATGACTGCTCACAACATGTCTGAAGCAAAAAAGGAGCCTAGCATCATGAAAGCTTAATACTGATTACTTGTAAAAGAATCAAATACTTTTTAATGGTCGTGATAAGAAAAATGCAGCAGGAAGCACGAAGCCGGCCTTTTATCTAGCCCCTGCTTGCTTCTGATTTTATCAGGGGCAACATGTTTTTTTCACAAACTGTTGGAGAACGCCAGAACTTTTTGGGAGAACAGTAAAACAGAATGGATATTGACATGAACAAAAATACATATTGCTACTTGCATCCCTGGCTAACCCACCATTCAAAGCTACCTCCATGGCCTTGTTTCTGTGAGATTCGTGATTACATAAGCCCCTTAATAGAAGAAATTACCTGTGTCAGCAGTAAAAGATTTCACTGCTGGAACAATCTTCTCTGCACCTTGCCGTGGTTTGCTGGCTTGTAAACCTGTGTCCCAAGCAAACGTGCAACACCGTAGCTCTTCACCTGCAATGCAAGGAGGCTGACAAAAAAGAAGCGTGTGAAAGAAGCAAAGGGCAAACTTGCAATCATTGTTTGCCTTTCTCACGGTCTTGGACACCTTCATGGCCTCCAAAAGCAGACATTATAATTAATAGATGATGAACATTGAATACATTCCTTTGCGCCCAAGTCAACGCATGAACTCAAATGATCGTCTGATGCAAAGTAAAAAGATCGACTTGCATGCCTTTCGGACGGTCTTGGACGCCTTCATCGCCTCCAACAACAGACATAAAATGATGAACATTGATCATTCCTGTGCTTCCAAGTCAATGAACTCAAATGATGATCTGATCCAACGTAAAAGAATCATTTTGCAACCTTTCCGACGGTCTTGGACAACTTCATCGCCTCCAACAACAGACATTAAATGATGAACATTGAATACATTCCTTTGCTTCCAAGTCAATGAACTCAAATGATGATCTGATCCAACGTAAAAGGATCATTTTGCAAGCGTTGTCTGCCTTTCCGACGCTCTTGGACACCTTCATGGCCTTGGACACCTTCATTGCCTTCAACAACAGACATTTTGAATAATGAACATTGAACACATTCCTTCTTGAACTCCAATGATGCTCTGAACGAAAAAAGGATCAAAGTGCAATCGTTGTCTGCCTTTCCGACGCTGTTGGACACCTCCGTGGCCTGTAACAGACATTGAATCATCTGATGCAGGCTAAACGACTTCCTCTTGCGCCAAAGCCAACGCATGAACTCACATAATGATCTGTGACGCAAAGAAAAGGGATGAACTTGCAATGATTGTCTGTCTTGAATTCTATTAACTTCATGATGGCCTTCCATAATATACAACATAACAAATTTCACATTAACTTAAATGCGTGCCTCTGTGACTTCTTGCTGTTCCTCGTCGTCTGACCTGTAATGGCCAGAGGGCACCCAAGAAGTTAAAAGCGAGAACTGCAATAAATATTGTCGAAACAACTAAAACTCCATGTTCATTGATTTTGGTTCCATCAGGATCAGTTGCTGAGCCTCCGACAACGCAGTGATTGGGGGTAGGGCACTCATTCACCAAAAACCTTAAGAACAATCAATGGCAGACACATGGACATGTCTGTCATCCAGCCCGGCATTTAGAAAGTAAGTCAACACTGTCTTGAACTTGGCAATGACAAAATTTCGCGAACAACACATCAACTTGAAGCGACTGCGCAACTGGCCCAGGCAAACGTGGAAGCAGCTGCCTGGCGCGATGCTGCTGATCAAAGAGATTTCAAAAAACTCACTCATATATTTATGAATCATGAAATGTGTCTTTCTGAGAACTTTCGCGCGGTAAAAAACAGGAACCCAAATCCAATCTACCTCGCCTGTTTCCAGATTGCCCCTACGATCACAACAGCAAACTCGCAGCCTGACAATGGCAGGGAAAAATTTGAATCAATTTAGCACCGTCATGGGAAATGACCGGACAATTAATCTCTGAAAAGGCCCTTCGTAACATAAAAACATTCCACTTACTGCAAGGGCTTGAAATCGCAGCCCACTGAGGTTTGGACCGTTTTGTCAGCAGGACAGGATCAGGATACAAACAAAAACACTCAGAAACAAACGGCTGCGAGCAAAATCGGGCAAACGCGGTGACTTTCCGACGAAGTGACCACGCCAAATTTCATAGCATCTCACTCAGAATCTACCGGCACCAAAGAGCCAACCATTTGAATGCTGCACCAATTTTTTTCATCAAATTGGCAACGTTCGTGTGGACTGTTTGCTGTGCTGAATCTGTTGGAAACAAGATTGCCTCCAATTGCGAAATAGCTTTAAGCGCCACATGCAACATGAAATAAAATTCAGAAGTTGATTTGAACTAGCAAATTCTAATTCTCAAAATGTCACTAAGTATGAATGTCTACTTGATGAGTTCAACAACCACGCGCCATTCACAGCTCAAAAAAATACGGATTTTAAATTTCACGCCATCACCTCAAATTGACTTCACGAGAAAGGCCACTCCGGCTCATTCGGTTGTGACAGCAAGTGGGGGGTTAAAAGGACCGCCAAATCATCCAAAACCATTTTCACATCACGCACTGTGTAGTACACCTGGTCATCTTGCGCCAGAACATCGTCCCACATCCAATTCTGCAGTGCCGCACATGCTTCATCGACCCAAGTCTTCAAGCGCGTCAAATAATTTTCCTGCAAACTTTTGAAACCAGTGAACTCAACGATTTGGGGTGTTGGGACCGTGCAATGCCCAAACTTTCAGGTGTGATATTTGGATCCTTCCCTAAAACCTTCTTCTCCGTCATCACCTGGCATTGAACCATGGCCACGGTCAAAGCCACCATGGGAAACGTCAGTGACCAAATGCCAATAGCTTGGCAAATTCGCAGCAGCGTATCTTTGACATTCCCGAACACATGGCGATCTTTCAAATAAAAGTGGGCCAAGGCTGCCACTTGCGGCGTGTCGAAAGCTCCACATGTCAGCGTTGGCGCAGCCATCACACAAAATCGAAAGAAAGAAGGACCACGTATCAACGCTGGATATGATTTGATAGCTGCGACCGGCGGTTGCAGCGAGTTCGTAACCCCAACCCTCATGACATGGAAAATTCCAAGCAGACTCAGATTAAAAGCGACAAAATCAAAAAATCCGCACACCAAAAGCTGTCGCATGGGGAATGTGTTTCGAAAGGCATACAAAATAATATCAAACGCATTTATAATAAATATAATATTAATTGGAAGCTGTTGGCATGTTGCCATGTTCCTTTAAGCTGGCACGCTAACCTCTCACATAGGTTACAGGCTGTACCCATCAGACTAACTTATCACAGAAGAAACAAAGTTGTGAGTGGCAAGCTCAAAAGTTAGTACTTAAGTTACACCAAACAAAGTTGTGGCGATAAGTTACAGTTACACCAGATGAGTGTGGCCCCAATGTCACACGTAACACGTTGTTGTGTCTTCCAAGTCCTCAGTTACTTCACAGGAGCCATCATCAAAGTCCTATGATGTGAAGTGTTCTGAGGGGACAACATTGTGGCACACCAGACACCAACAGCACACCAGATGCAAGGAAAAGACCTTTCAGACAGAGCTGGGAGGCCATCTGGGAACTCCAACGATCGCAATGGGGGAGGTCCCCCATCATCTTTGCGAGCGCCAGAATAGCTGTTGCATGGAGTACCGAAGTGTGCAAAGAAAATGCACCCGAAAAAGATCAGTTGCATGAAAAACTCCCATTGATCAAGATCCACGACATCGAATGCAAAAGGGATTGCTGCACACAATGTAATGTCGA
>OMLO01002065.1_pt1 | contig 15951 bp, 8 predicted proteins | sample 1674811 | NCBI WGS metagenome assembly OMLO01 (sample SAMN06265003, study PRJEB25207) | coral metagenome | isolation source: Coral host | place: Mexico:La Bocana,Puerto Morelos, Mexico | collected 2008-11-13 | reverse complement strand
TATTTTCAGGTGGATATCTTTGTCATAGATTCGGTTTTTCTTGGGAAATTGTCGAGTATTAGAATTGGTCATAGTGAGACAAAACTAGGTACGTTTCTCATTTCCTCACGCGTTGTGAATTGTAGAAGATTGATCTGCCTTGTACTTGACATCGCATGTATTTGTATATCTTTTTAGGTTATGGTTGGTTCCTGGACAAAGTGTTTGTCAAGGAAGGTCCTGAGGCAACACGAGCATTCGAGTTTAATTGTAACAGGTAATGACAAAACACAAAAATACACGGCTAGTGTTGAAAACTGTGGCGTGTAGACACAGATAGAAAACAAGAGTTATTTTAAAAGCACCGAGCAAGTGCATCTCGATGATAATCTTTGCATCTCCACTGACTTATCGTCACATTGGGACACACCAGTCATCAGAAGCCTTTCGTCTCGCATAGATATTCCTAGACGGATATTCTGAGTCATTCGCCCGTTTATTCACATATTTTCCCTAGCAATATGTTTGATTAATATTGCTTAATTTCATTCCCCCATGTTTTCGTTGTTTCTTAGATGGTTTTCGTCACGTGATGATGACGGACAGATCGTTCGAGATCTTCCCGTATCAGATGTTATACCAGGTAAGTGGAATCTTAAACTCAATTATGAGTTATCAAAATTGCAAATCTACCCTCTTTTCAACTCTATGCGCCAGGTATTTTTTATTCTTCATGTACGAGTCAAAAAACGGTAAAAAGAAGTCGTTGATGTCTGCATCTTGTCTGCAGCCTAGATTCATTGTATTTTCTGCACCTGCAATAGACGTAGTGGGGAACAGTCTTAGCCAAGCCTTAAGTGCAAGCCATTAGGGCAAGCACCCTCCCCTTCCCTCCCCCGCCCTATCCACCTTTCCCTTGATCTCCTTTTTGACTCGCCCCACTTTCCCTTGTTCCTTCTCGGCTGATGCGAATAAGACTGTAATACTCTCTATTTCGTTCCAAGTATTACTTCCATGTATCCATTAGATAGAGCGGTTGATGCAGATACAATTTAATTTTCTATTTTTCCTTGTACAGCATCTCACCTTGTTGCTGTTTTACCAAGAATCGACGAAAGACATGAAGATGACTTTTTCCGCAGCGCTAGCGAGAGCGACAGCTTTTCCAGCGGTGATGAAGACGGAGTTCCTGCGCCTGATTTAAGAGAAGTGAAAAAGAAATCCAAGAATCCACCCGAGCCTGTGGCACATGCTGAAACTCGAGAAGACCACTTTTTGGCAGTGAAGGCTGAGAATTTGTTTGACATCAGCGAAGTCGACGAAGAAGGACAAGGTGGAGATAACGGAAGATTTTTCGAACCTGAAGACGATAACAACGAGTCAGAAGATGAAGATGCGAAAATGAGCTCTAAAAAACACGCTAAAACGCGAAGAGATAGCAACGAAAATGCTAGCGAAAGTGAGGGAGAAATTGATGAGAATGAGAGGAGTAAAATTACGAAAACTAAGGCTGTGACCACGGCCGTGTCATCATTCCTGAATCACAAGGAACCTGGAGAGGAGTCCAAGGAAGAGAGTAGTCCTCAGGATGCCCAGCTTACAGAAGAAGATCAAAGGATAGGAACTGAGGAAACGAAAGAAGAACAAGAAGATGATGATGGCAGTGAAGAGGAGGAGGAGGAGGATGACGAGACGGAGAAAGAGGAAGAAGAAGAAGATGAGGAGGAGGAACCTAGAGTCGAGTATACTGGGGCCGCAAAACCCGAGGTAAAGTTCAGGGCCTTTTTTAGCTTAAAATCGATTTCTTGCAGAGTACCTTGAGTAGAGTAATGAAGAAATCAACTACTACCATAAGGGAGTCTCTTATAGGTCCTGCGCCACGCTACTTTGATCTGTTCTTTACTGTGGAAACGAAAAGATAAATAATAAATTAGCAGTAGTACAAATGAAGTACATAACTATAGATTAAGAAAAGGGAAATTCATGTACATTTGATTTGTAGAGCGTTATAAGGTGGGAAGGCAGATCGACTGCTGAGTTGCCGGTTGTCAATCGCTTCAAACAAGTGACAGCAGTTCAGTTTAAATGTAAATTGGAATCGGAGTCTGTCTGGAACTTATGAAGACCAAGTCGAAGAACTGAGCATTTTATTGCATTCAGCTTTTACACCTTGCGTAGTGTAACCTAACAAATTGCACTCATTATTCACCAGCACGAACGCGAGCGCCCTGTTTCTGCGCAAAGTGATGACTTTGTTGAAGGCTTCAAAGCTGGTGTCCGAGCAAAACAAGAGAAAGAAAGGGAACTACACAGAGAGTCCGTCAGTGAGAGTGAAATTGTTTTGAGGAGAGGTTTGTTGAGGTCTTTTTCTTGTCACAGATTTTGTGCTCATTCTCGCCATGTTCTCGTCGTGCTTAAGCCTAGGTAATGGAAATGTAATGACCAAAATACCGTCTGTAGAGAAGACTACATACAAATGTCAATGCATTTCAATAATTGTTCCTTTATCTCGTTTTAAGGCTCTTCAATTCACGAAGCCGCCAAAACTGGAGCCCTTGAGCGAGTGAAGGAATTGATCCGAGTGGTGCCCGCAATGAAGAACGCGACAGACGAACGCGGTATGAACGCACTTCATGTAGCAGCCGCAAATGGCCGACTGGACTGCGTAAAATGGCTAGCGGTCAGTGGTGTGGACCTAGCAGAGGAAACTCCAACTGGCTATACCGCCATGCATTTGGCAGCTATGAATGGTCACGTGAACTGCATGATGGTGAGTAGCACGCATGTCAAGGTAATAGTTACAACTGTTCAATTGTCGGTTTTGCAGAGGGCAGTTCTGATAGTAGAGTTACAGTAATGTTTTGCTCGCAACAATGTCACCTTAGTGATTGAATGCTTTAGTTGTGATCACTTACACAATCGACCTTACGTCTCATAAGAATTGACAGGCTCGCAAAAAAGACTGTAAAGGTTGAAATAGACGAGATTGTTTTCTAAAACTGCCATCATTTATCTTCCTTACACAACTTGCATTACTCTTCTCTATCTTGTCAAGCTCTACTAACTGGTGTGTTGTGTTTGATCAGATTCTTTCAGCCATGGGCAGCACACTGGGTGCTCGAACAGTGGATGAACTTACTCCTCTTCATCTTGCTTGCATGAGGTAAAGTTCTTTTCTAATTTGGTGTGTTTAATGAAGGTACCTTATCGCGTGGCCTGTTTGAATCTGAGTTTTCTTTTTGTTTTTTTTTTCTTAATATGTTATTTTCGAATCATCATTTGAGAGTTTAATGGAAGTTTTTTAGTATTCGCGACCCTATGGAGAGGATTTCAATTGAGTATTGTAAAAGCAAAAATAAAGTCATCATTCTGGTCTGGCCAGTCACAAAAGACACACCGTCGGCACAATTCTTTCTAAGAACCAATCAAAACTGAATGCATGTAGCTGACAGAAATCGCGGAAAACGTATGCAAACGAGTCGCGATCGATTTTGGTTTCAATTTATGATTGGCGTACGAAGTATCGCGAGTTCCTTTTTAAGTCAATTGCTTAATGTAAAACAATAGCAAGTACGAATTCTACACACAAGTGAAAACTGCTGTAATCCCTGTACAATTTTGCCATTAAACGAGTGTGATTTCTGTCTTGTAGTGGATACACAGAGTGTGTCAAGTGGCTAATTGCTAACAGAGCAAAGTTGGACGTGCTGGACAGCAACAGAAGAAGCCCTCTGGACATTGCCGAGGTAAATCATAATTCCAATCACCAGATACTCAACTGCTGCTGAGATTAACCAGGCGAAAGTCAACTGTTTCAACGAACAAAACCAAAGCTGTGCATTTGAAAACAGTTTGGTTGATAAAACAAACAAGATGTTGAAGTTTACTTGATTGTCAACTATAACAGATCCCTAAAAGACTCTCTTTAGCTTGAGACGTTTGTTTTCCTCGGTGATATATATTTTTGATGGAGTAATACATTGAAAAGAAAAAGCCAAATCACAGATTTCCTGAATGAACCAAATCCAGGTTGTTTAAGTGCAAGCTCAAGTTTAAGACGTCCAGCCAGCCACTTCCAAGTAGGCACTCCTGAAAAGAATACTAAATTCGTGAATGTTGTTTTCATTTTTTCATATTAGGAATACGGACATGAGGAGTTGGTGAAACTCTTGAAAAAATTTAGTAAGTTCTTAGGTTTCTTTTTTTTATTTACTTTATTATGGCGATAACTTACAGACACAGTACCGAATGAACTCGGCATTGTTGAGGAGTAGCAGTCATGGTGAGGTTGTTTCGGTAGAAGTGTAACTCTGTTAGGACAGTTTTGGAGTTATTCACTGCAGCAAAGCAAGCAAATAAATATACGATAGATCATGTATTTATACTGAGCCGGTATCGCAGTGGTTATGGGTTTGAATCCCGTTCAGGCCTGAACTTTTTTTTTAGGCTTTAATTTCACAACTGCTTAAGTTGTGTGCATAACTGCGATGATCAATCAAGTCTTCATACAGTGTATGTTTCTCCGCAGTTCAAATATATGACCTTTCGTATATTCATTTGCATAATCACCTTCTCCGGGTATATTACGAACTCACAACGTGACCAGCTCCCAGTTGGCTTGATAGCTCAGTTGGTAGAGCACTGCACCGGTATCGCAGAGGTCGTGGGTTCTAATCCCGTTGAGGCCAGAATGTTTTTTCAGGCTTTGATTTCACAACTGCTTAAGCTTAAGTTGTGTACGGTATAACTGCGATGGTCAATCATGTCTTCATGTGCAGGAAAACCTGTTGTTCCCTGGGAAAAATTGTGGTAGTTGGTTTGTCGGTTTTAATGGCGGTCATTGTGTTTTAAAGACATGTGGCGTGTGTGGTTAAAGTGTAGTCAGATTTATCCACAGCTAACACTTACTTCATTTGTCATTTAGATAATGAACTCACAAGACAGGACAGTTCTCTTTCTCAATTAATGAACAGCGGGCACAAGAAAAGGAAAAGGTGAGCTCAGCAAATAGCGCGATTTTGTCAGGATTGGCTTTGGAATTTTGAGCTCATTCCCTGAAAGGTACTTCTGGCTGCATTTTAACTTTTTGTCGACTTTGTTGCTGCAGTGTTGACTCTATGGCGAGTGACCAAGATGGTGTACCGTCCAAAGTGTCAGACAGTGGAGTTGGAGGTCTGGAGAGTGGAGAAGAGAGCTGGTACAGCGATACAGAGGTACGTAAAGGAAAAACCGGAAATATAATGAACTAATCAAAGCAGGAAGAAAGAAACGTGTAACGAGGAGAGTCGCAGAAGAAACCCACCACTGGTTTTGATTGGCAGAAGAGGCTGTGCTTTGATTGGCTAAAGCGCGTTTTACACATCACTGACCTTGACAGACGTAGACACCAATCCATTAACACGGCACATGCAGTAGAATTTATTGATCTGTTGGAGTAGCACCAGAAAGAGTAGAAGTGACAATGCTGTTGTCTAACAAAAAGCGAGTTCAATTTGAAATATGTTTTCTTTCACTAGGAGGACCCAGTAGTAGAACACATGAAGGACTCCCGTCCTGACTCATCTTCTAGACAGCGGCCGGGGTCTGGAACTGAGCGCCCCACGTCAGCGTCACGTGCTAGGACAGATTCCATAACCTCAATAGAGGTGAGTAGTCAGTCACGTGAGTCTTTCTCTCGTCAACCGTCCAATAAAGTAACATTTCTATCCGGTCTGGAACAGACTCCACAATTTCCTTTGTGACGGTTAACTTTTCTCATTTGCATTTTAATATTATTCAATATGTATGTGTGCCGGTAAATTTCGGGCTGTTTTGTAGTTTCTGTCCGAAAATGCCTCGCATCCACCTAGTATTATATTATATTGCAAATGAGAAAAGATAACTTTGTAACAGGCTCTTGGATTTTTGCCAAATACTTAAGATATTTAAAAGGTATTTTTCTAGCAAACACATCTTTTGGTTTAAAAGATCGTAGCTTGTTTTTAAGCGAGTGAACAGAAGTAAAAAAGCAACAGCTTTTATTTAGACACAAACAGAGGAACTCACAAACCATTCTCTCTTGCAGGACAAGAAGAAAATCTTTGATAAGCAGAGGTCGAAAATGCAGAAAAGAAACTCCAGCTTCTTGGACAGCATCAGGATGGAAGTTGAAAACGAAGAGGAATTTTAAAACATGGTTGAGATCCAAACACGTTGTCAGTTATCAAATGTCACAGCCGGCCGTCACTGCTCGATTGTTAGGCAATAGAGAGACGGATATCCAGGACTATCGGAGGAGTAGACACAGTTTGTCTTTCAAATGAATACAAAGACGGCGATCAAGAGACATATTAACTTTAATACAAGTTACCCAACATGAACAGAATGTCATATATACAGTAGGAAATCACCTTTAAGCTATACAAGTTGATGAGAAATCGAATTGTATCATCAGGATTAGACTGCACATCAATATAATGCAGACATACAACACTTTATAGCTAATACACTTCTGTTGACCTGAATGATTCTAGTTGTTAAGCGAGGTCTTAGCCCTCCAGACCAAGGTACGTTCTTGATGTTTGTACTTGGTCAAGAATTTTAACTCTTAATCATTAGAATGGAATAGGGCTCACAAGGTCCTGACCAAATCAATCAACGAATGCAACGAGACCAAATAGTAAAAGTGCAACTTGGAGCCAAGCGCTAGACATTTCTTATCAAACTTACAAAAAGTGGTTTGTCCGGTTTTAGCTATGACACAAGGATGAAAATTAACTTATAGCAAACATCAATGTGTAACACAATCTACTGCTACTAGTAATGGATCACAAAATGGCTGATCACGTGAAAACACACACGAAGCACGTGATACCTGCGCAGTCAACCGTGTATGAACCTGTAGTCTTCAACAAAACCAAGCAACACCAGCTAGCAATACAGGGCTACCCGCCTCCCTCCTTTCGTCTTTGTTTTCTAGACTGGCGGACAATGGAGGGAATTCATTAGAACAATTGATATGTCAGTTTTTGGTTGACAGTTATTGTTTGCAGCGTCGCTTCTGCTTTGTACAAGGTTCTAGGTGACTAGAGGAAGGGTGTTTAATGAGATTTGTAATGTAGTATGCCATATTACGGCGCACAGCCACTTGTGTTGCATGCCGAAAGGAAATGTAGATAGAAATTGCCAACGGTCATCAGGTAGATCTAAGATTTGCACACTACTATACTTTGTTGTAGTTTGGGCTAGGTAGAGCATCCCTTTATCTCGGGTGCAGTGAGATTTAGTTTCAAGTCTACTTTTTCCTAAACACTGTCGAACAAATGCAACAACGATTTTTTTTTAGCTAAAATTTTCGAGTTATTTACCATAAAGGAATTACCTTTTCATTACTGCAGGTCATGCATTTGTCATTATGGGTTACTATTACTATTTATGAAGCAACAAACTAATACTGACGTTATCTTTGTTGCAAGTAAATACCGCGTACTATTTAATATTTTACCTAATATCATGTCTTGATGAAGAGACTAAAACAGGAGAACGCATTTGAGGGGAAATAAGGCGTTTCAGATTTTGTATGATACGTTTTTAAATAAATTAAATATAATACGAAGAAAAAAGGGTGATATGTCGTCTCTAGCAAAGATTATTTCTTAAAGGAACTCTACCTTAATAACCATCGCCCCCTCCTTTCTCAAACGAAGCCCGTTCTTAGAATCTCTACTCCATTTTCCCTACAAATGTACAATGGAAAAATGAACTCCACCTCCTATTTGAGGTTGCTATCCCCTATCTCCTATCTGAGATTCTACCGCACTCCGTAATCTGCAATGTCTACCCCCCCCTACCTTTTATGTCATATCGTTCTCATAGCATGCGATTAAGCTCTCTTGTGTTTGTATTTGTTCGAGTGCTTGACCCAGTACTTACGAGATAACATCTAGCAAATAGGACAACACACAAACAATCGTTTTAAATGCCTGATAGACAAAGCAATTTTTCTTGTAACTCGGGCAACGTAATCCCTCCTGTAACAGCCAGCCTCAACTCTTTTTGTGTTTGTGAGGGAACTCTCAATAATTAACATAATTGAACTTTCATCTATCTTACATTTCCCTAAAATTATACTTTGGTAGTTAAAATTCTTGGGGCCTGATTCTACCATAAATAGTTGCTCAAATCACTAAATGTTAACTACGTATATCCACATATCGCATTATGCACCCCCTCCCGAAAAAAAGGCGGCCAGGCCCTTTTTTATTTGCACCGCCTAGAGCGAATGCAATCACATCTACATAGACTTCCTAGATATGAACTGACACGCCTTGTAATAAAAGTGGCTCGCTGCTTTTTGAATCATTTCAGTAAGGAAAGGGAAAAACAAATACAATGGGAGCTAAGATTAGGAAAATGTCAAAATTGGAAGTTGACAGCTGCACGTGATCAAAGTCGTCCGCTTTCCCGCCGTTCTGCGAACGCTGAAACCAACAGCTCTTGATTTCCAGCTATTTTCTGCGAATTTCGAATTGTGCGTCGATGGCAGGTCAAACAGACAGCGAATTTAGTTCCGTAGCGATTACAGAGACCTCTCGGAATGTGGTATGTTAAATGCTAAATGTGTTTCAAGGTGTTGGTTGCCTAGATTTCGATCGAAATCCTGGGTTTAGCTTTAATGATGCAAAGCGGAAAACGAAAAGTCACCCAAAGTGGGCATTGCACGAGTTCATGCGAAATTGAGATTGTTTAAATAATTAAGCGTAAGTTTACAGAAGGGTTTGTTATTAAAAGGAGCAAAGCCTTTCTCCTAGAATTGATCCAGCTAAAACCTGGACATATTTAGATTACTGAGTCAGGTCTAAGCAAGGTCCACCTTTGGCCTTCTTATCTGCTACGTTATCTAACGATCTTTCTTATTTAAGCTCATCTTTAGTTATTGAAGTTAGTAGACTCCAAAGAAATCAAGCTGAAAGATTTTTGTAGTCGCTGCATTAAATCATCGGCATAAGTCCTCTTACAGTTTAAGCTGTTCGTATTTCTTTGCTTCGCCCTAAATGTCTGACATGCATGTCGGAAACACGTGGTTCCGCAGTTCGACAAAATTGTGCTTCTGTAAGCTTTATGTGTTTTGGGTCTAACATTTCATGATCAATCACCAAGGAATTCTAAAGATTCACGCAAATTCAAAGCTGTTTGCCTCTGCAGGAGGTTTCAAAGCTATACGATCAGGAATGGTTACTTTTTTGGGGGGGGCGGGATTTAAATCTGTCAGGATCTTTGCAAAACTGACCTCTTGCCAAGCTTAATACAAACTTCAATTGAATTGTGTACACTTCCAGTGTTTGAAGTGAAGGTCAGGAGAAACAATTAAGGTACAAAAACATCTATCACAACAAATTATGAAAAATCATCTACTTGTAATTAGATAATCTGTAGATTTGGAAAATGCTGATATGCCTTCCTCAGATACTTAATGGTTTGGATACTCAGCTTCTCAGAATATTCTAGACATTATTTTGTCCTTTGAGACCCACCTCCCCTTTAGAATTAGAGCCTCTTTGGGTGTTATAGATGTTTTGGAGCAACCTGATACTCAGTTTTTAAATGAACGGTACATTCAGATACCACCTTTCCATGAATTGGAAGATCTAACTTCTGACCGATATGCCAAAACGTTTCAAATATATCCATCATCATTTTCTAAATTCTGCCATAAGTAATTTGTCAAAATTGTACATTATAGAGAAGAGTTTTTGTTTGCAATAAAGATCAAAGTAAACACATCACCATCCTTTTGATTCCTGTTTATTTTTAGCAATATAGCTTCAGAAGCTCTCCAATACCCTTCGAGTGCCCAGACACCATTCTGTCTACCCCCCTGTCTTCAACAATGCCACACACAGTAAGAATGGAGTCAAACAGTAGAGTGTTCACCCCAATCCCTTTCCAGTCCAGGGTGTCAACGCCTTATCCTTTGATGGATTCTGTTTCTACTGGAAAAGGTAAATCAACATTTAGTACATAACCTTGATGGATAACTGTAACTAATATATAAATAAGAAGTAACAAAACAATATCAAAAAATATTCCTGACCACTTTTTATACAGTAATCTGTGTTGTTAGACATCTCCAGTTTATACAGTACCCCTGTGCAATGCATGCCCTCAAATATAGGCTGGCCTAATCAATGTCTATCTCACTACTAGCATGACTGTAAGAATTGATTTAATATCCTTTTCCATAGTATTAAACCCATTAAGTAGGCATAGCATGGAAAGGAATGCCTCTCCCAAAAAAGAATGAAATATATATAAATTTTGATTTTGTGCTAATTAATGGAGGCTTCTGTGTTTGGTTGTAAAACTGAATGCAGCTTGTTACTTAATATTTAAATAGTTTGTAATTGGTGCACTCCCTTGATGTACAAGAAAAGCCAGAGATGATTTTTAGCCATGTGTTATAAGTTATGTCTTTGTTTAGTGTAGCATATTCTTTTCCTTTCCAACAGATTGGTCAGGTCCCTCCCCAGAAAGCCGAATGTTTTCTCCATCGTGGGGATTTGAATCTACCATACATATCGGTCAGCCATTTCAAGGTTCATTGTTACCGATGGCAACTGGTAACTCGCACACTGTTCATCATTACACATTTCCTCAAACTTGGCATCATGCTGTTGCACAACAAAACTTCAGGTAAATCTTCAGCAGACTTCCTCTTATTGGATAGCAGGCCTTGGTGTTGATCTTCCAAGCGTTTTCAAACATCTTAGGATGTATGTATAGATGCCTACAGCAGATTGCAGACATCTACTATAGAAGGTGTCTGCACACAGGTTAAAAAGGCTCTTTTAGGGCCCTTTTAAATTAATCTATTGAAGACTTTAATGAACGTTTGTGCAAAAAATCTTGAAGGATCCTATAAAAGACCATAAATCTTCAGAGGTCTTACCAACATCTTTGCTAAAATCTAACAAAGATTCTGCAAGGGTCTACAGTGAGGAGTAGTTGTAAAATTATTTAGCATGTCTACCAATATTATAAAAGGTATTGGTGCTGTACTCATTTTCTAGAAATATCTTTTTCAATTTTAGTGGATATAATCCACACTGCAGTGATGTTTGGTACGGAGATACTCCATTGTTGGAAGGGGTAAGGTTATGATGATCACTATTTGTGTTTTACAAAAAGATAAAAATTATTTTTGAATTAGCAGCTTTTTCTGAAAATATGATTTTTTTTCATGTGTAAAAATTTTAGCTTGGAAATATAGATGTAGCAAGTGAAGTTATTGAACAAGATTCTAAAGTTACATCGAGCTCAGAAGGTAAAAATCTATTTATATTTCTCATCTAGAAATTTGATATTTGCTTGTCTAGGGTTACAATCTTGGAAAATCTACAACTCTGATAATATTTTATTACAAGTCATCCGTTTCTTGTGTTGTTTATCAAACCTTGATTTAGAATACAAAAGCAAAAACCAACACAACATAGGGTTATTTTTTCAGCTGGCCTTCTTCAGATACAATGGAAAATTTTACATCGGTATGTGTGTTTATGTACCCTTCGTTGTGTCAGTTTTTGCTTTTGTATTCTTCATTTTATATGTAAAGCCGATTACATCACTATTGATCCAACCTATACCAGCAGGATCATCATTCCAGTTGCTTGCTTAAACATTTTATAGTCATGATTTAATAGATATGAGATTAATTGTCAAACTTGTTATTTTTTTGCTATGTGCAGTGTCACCATGGAAACCCCAGTTGGCGCTTCCTCCTGTTTCCGAGTTTTTGAACACATCAGTAAGAAAAATCATTTACATTGTTAAATATAATAATATAATTACAGCAAGTCATTGAGTCAAAGTAGTGAAATATACAATATCTATGGGAATAACATGTGACAACTTTGCATAATACTGAGTGACAGACAAAGCAGATGTTACAGATTAACGGTTGGGCAGATTAAATGGATTCTGAAATTAAGTGACATCTCCTTTTATAGAATTGATACTTTTACACATTTTCTAATGTCAGCTTAAGAAGGGTTGAAAGACACCCCACCCTACCCCCCTGGAAATTCCAGTTAAGCTTCATTTATTCCTTTAATTTTTTTGGTCTCACAGAACCCTTCACCTACCCCCAGAAAATTCTAATCCCTTCTGTGGGGAGGGGGGAAGTAAGAATATTTTCTGGAACTGCACATTAATTTATAGAAAAAATTCAAAGACTTGTTAGAATCATGATGCTTAAATTACCATGCAAGGAAAATTCAAAAGCTACAGAGATGTTAATTTATCACCTTTACATAGCCTCAAGTGAAAATATTGTTTTATTTTCAGTATGGAAGTCTTAAGTGGCAAAATGGTAGGAATAGTCCAGTGGAAGCAGTTTCAGGAGATGAGACATGCCAGCTTAGTTTTCAGCACAATACATTACCTATCAAACCAGATAAAACAATGAAAAGACCTGAAGTGAAAGGTTAATGTTTTTTAGTTCTATTAATTAACAATTCTAATTCATGATTTATATGGAAATTTTTCCTTGGAAAGACATCACCGTGTTGTAGTGGTAGGGATGCTTGCCAGAAAATTTTAATTAAATCCCTAAAGGAGACCATTGTGGATGGAGCTCAAGGTCTATCTTATCCCTAAAAGACATATGTCATGAGCTCCAAAAAGGTACACAAAATTAATATGAGTTATAGTGACTTAAAGATATTGGCATCAAATGGATATGGCATTTGACTCATCTACCGGCATCTGCCCATAGAACTATATTCAGACAATATTTGAGTGTTAATTAAGGCCACCTGTTGTCTTGATCTTCAGTCCTGTATTAAACTTGTCACTTTGTCACTGAATTGATTGGGTGATCAACTGACTTGCATTTGCTAAGTGAAGCTATAACATAAAGTGTGATCAATTAGCATTCTCAGGAGCAACAGGAGGGTGTTTAGGCTATAACCATCAATGACAGCCCTAAAAAGGGGGGGCTTTATTTCAGTGTCAGAGTATTTAGCACTGTTGTGCTAATTGTGGACACGCAAACAAATATTACAAATAGAACAGAAATTTGTTAAGAATCCCAACTGGTGGGAGGCTGACCAGCTGGCTATTTACAAAGCGTGGAGGAGTTGAATTCGGGACCACCGAAGACAAGTCCAAGTGGCAGGGAGCAGGAGTTGAACCCGGGACGTCCGGATTACAAGTCCAGCGCCCTAACCACCAGGCCACGCTTGCCTCCCTATTAGAATTAGCAGTGCTGTTTACAGATCTGTGTTTGTTCAAATAAGTTAGCACAGGTGTCTACTTTTTCATTTTAAGACAATCTCTCCTCTACAATTGAAGTGCAAACAACACAGACACCATGGAAGTTAAAGAAACATAAGTCTGCTCCAGAGGTTAAAACTCAGAAGAAAAGAAAAGGAAAGCCTAAAAAACTAGCAGATCCACTCACATACATGCAGCAAAAGACAGTGTAAGTAAACAGAAACTTACAGGCTCAACAACTGTCACTAGATATCCACAGTAATGAAAATTGGAGCTTTTTTTTAATCCACAATAGGATAACTGAAAACAAACAGTGAGAAGAGATTGTACTAAGATAGAAGCTACGTAAAATAATATTGAAAGATATTGTTATGAGATTTTCTTTAGTTTGGAGATATTTGTAAACAGACTCATAAATATATAACACTTTAAATGTAAGCCACATAAAAGGACAAAAGAAGGCAGAGTTATTTCCTTGGTGAAAGTAGGTTAGGGATCTTCACAGATCTTTCCAATGTACTCTGAGGAATTCATTTGTGAAATCTTCATTAAATTCTTAGAATCTTCTAATCTGATTGTGAAGATATTTTCCATTAGATCTGTGCTAAGATGTGCTAAGATCTTTTGATTTTTATATTATTGAAGCAGATCTGAATTTGAGCATCAACAGTCTGCTATACTATTTGTTGACAGTTGCTAAAATGTTCCTCAAGTTAATTTGGTAACTTTTAAGATATTTTTCTAAGATGATCAGCTCCTCCTCATTCATTGGAATGTCCTTTTCCAATCTGATGAGAGACAGAACTGCATCCTTGAGATTCCAGGATATATCATTAGCTTTTATCACCAGTCTGCACTGACGTCTCTGAAAACTAATTTCTTTGGCCTACAGGCAAAAAGAAAGGGAAAGAAAAATTAGGAATGAGCTCCAGCATCTCAGCAGAATGCTGCCATGCAGTAACTTGAACAACAGCCGTCTTTCAAAGAAAGAAATACTTGAAAGTGCAATCAGTCATATCATGCAGTTACAGGAAAACGTCAGAGAGGCTTACCTCCAGAAAGGGCTCAAAACAGAGGATCTAAGGGCCTCTTTGCAAGATGGTGGTAGGCTCAGTTTGAGCCAAGCTTGCTTTGGCATAACTGATCAGCAAAATGATGCTGCCAAAAAGAATTCAGAAGATTCATGTAGTCCATGCAGTTCTCCAGAACTTACAATTGATGAAAACTTGCCAGCTAGCTCATTGTCACCCATCTCAGAGTTGAGCAGCCAAGAATCAGTGGAGAGGGAGGAGAGTTCCACAAAAACTTTGCAAAATGGCCATGTTGAGACACCTGTTACTGTTAATCACATCAAGAGACCAATGAATGCCTTCCTTTTGTACAGCCAGCAATATCGCAGGGCTTTCAAGGTACTGTACCCTGGCAGAGATAATCGAGAGATAAGCACAATCCTTGCTAAACATTGGCGGGAGATGAAACCTGAACAGAAGGAGCCATACAAGGAAAAGGCTAGAGAGCTTATGAGAAAAACCAAAGAATCGCATCCAGATTTCAAATACTGTGAAGCAAGGAAAGAGACGGGCTTAGTCACAACTAGTGGTGATGGCAACAAGCAGGCAGGCTTGAATGAAGGTTACCGGTAAGGTGTTTGAGTTTTTATTTATAGCTCCTGAAAATAGGTAATGAAAATGTAACAAATTAGCAACTATTGGAGTTCTATTTGTTACATAACCAATTAAAGGGTTCAGTGCAAAAAGGGCGCTAGACATTTTTGGCTAAAATTGAACAATGCGAAAACAGCTACAAATTTTGCAGTCAGGTTTGTTTAGGTGCATTAAACAATGTCCCTGCGTTTTGTTTCGCTGAGCAATGAAACCAACAAAGCGGCACATTAGCCACTAGTTGTTTGAGCAATACTTATTATTGTGTTCAGAAGACATTTATTCATGTTTATTATTATTATTATTATTATTATTATTATTATTATTATTTGCAATAATGACATTGAGATACAAAAATACAGAAACACACTAAAAAGGAAAGAGAACAAAAGAAAACCAAAAAATATATAGAACATAAAATAAAATAATGGAGATTGCTGACATCAACATACCTAATACTAATTTACAATATCATTGCTTACAATTCTTATTATTAACCTGATTATTAGTTAATTACCCGTGAGAAGACTAAGAGAGATAATAATTACATGAAATTAATCTTTCTATTTTCCATTGTGTTTTTATTCATGTTGCTTCATTAGTACAAGCAATTATTATTTTAAAGAACCCTGCCTTAATTAATATCAATAACGGAAATAAATTTTAATATGTCTAACTACATCAATTCCTGAGAACTGAACCGAATCAAAACAAAAAAGGTATTATTTAACTTTAAAAATAAGGTTTTAGTACTTACAGCCATATTAGAGATGTGTTACTATTTCTTTGCAAATTTCTGCAGGATTGGTTCTCATATACTGCGACAAAGGTTTGCCAGTAATTATGTTTTTTGTAGAGTAGAACAGTCTTTTTAACAACTTAAACTGTGAACTTAAGGTTTCTACTGGTGTGTTTATTTGAAAAAAGATTAGGGCTGCAAATGAACCATCAAAATCCGTAGATCATGAATGAGCAGTTTTCTCTATGGGGTGCCATTTCCGCCAAAATTATTGTTTTATTATTATTAGGCACAATGTTTTATTATTAGGCACCAGTTAAT
>OMLO01002064.1_pt1 | contig 15966 bp, 18 predicted proteins | sample 1674811 | NCBI WGS metagenome assembly OMLO01 (sample SAMN06265003, study PRJEB25207) | coral metagenome | isolation source: Coral host | place: Mexico:La Bocana,Puerto Morelos, Mexico | collected 2008-11-13 | reverse complement strand
TCAAGTGGCAGGGCTATAACATATATGGCGTCACTTAAAAGCTCCCAAGTGATTGCACAGCCGTACCCGGGTACGGCCGTGCAAGCCAAGTGACGTTTTGTCACTTGGCTTGCACGCCAAAATCCATGAGTCTTTTGGAAATCAAATTTTGAGTTGCCAGAAAGTTTGAATTTTTTGGGTTGGCTCGAAGATTTCGCTTTAAGGAGAGCTGACAGCAGCCAGTGTGATAGGTTGCTCATGGCAGCGGTGGTTAATCTATTGGAAGCCCCGTCTGACGTCGACGCCGACGCAGGACACGGCGCCGCGCCGGGCGGCGCCGCGCCCATTTCAAGAGACTGGGCAGCAGCTCGCAAAAGGTCAAAGGATACTGTACTGAAATGGGACTTTGCTACATTGCTGGAGGCGGAGGTTTGCAATGAAACGGGGTTTCAAGCACAGTTGAAGAAGGCCTACATGATTGCTAGGTCGGTGTTTACGATGCCGGCGGAAGCAAAGGGCGAAGCTTGTGTGACGCTGACGCCGGACGCTGTCGAAAAGAAATTGCCGGGTCCAGTTTCTTGGCTGCTGATGTTTTCCTCAGTCATGATGTTGCTATTGATTGATTCAATCGTCAAGAGTCCCTCTAAAGCGACAGTGGTATTGTCAAATTACAGTTTAAGTTTAATATGTACGATTCGTTGATGAGGTGACTATTGGCGGCAGTTTTGTCTGGCTTGCCTTCGACGAGCAGGTGTATGAGTCGATTTGCCCCAAGAAGATTCTGGTTTGCCTGAACATGTGGGACAAACAGCCAGTGTCTTTGAAGACGATGTTTGGCCGGCCGATCTTGGTAAATTCTGACGCAGCTGACTTCACGAAGCCATTCGAAGGGCTTCTCAGAATGTCGTCTGACGCAGAGCTTCTCGTCAGTGGTATGTCGTCTCAACAATGCTTCTTTTTCGCGACTCAATAAATTTGAAGATGTGGAAGTGTATCTCCACAATTTTTCTTTTTCGCGAGTGTCAATAGATTAAAATCTGAACTTGAAGTGTATCTCATCTCCACAATGTTTCTTTTTCGCAACTCAAAAAAATGAAAGTGTTGCTAAGGGTGGCGGCTGCTTGCCTGGTTCTGAAATGGGTTCATGATTCAAAGGACGTTGACGCCGACGTCGGTCATATCTTGCACTGGATGACGCAGTCGTTGATGGACGTCATGTTCACCTTCCGGCCCTTTGGGTGTGGCGCCGACAATCTCGTCAATCGCTTCCGTCATTTGGATGCAAGACATCTGATCAGCCCAGACATCTAAACTTGAGACTGACCAAGTGTTTCTGCCTCTTGTTCAGGAATGTTGGACGAAGAAGAAGATCAGCGCAAGGTGAGGAAGGGTCGGTAAATACTATCAGTACGCCGTGTGAGTGTCAACAATGTGGATTACACAGTGATATGGGGGGGACAGAACCTGCATGTAGAGGTGATGGGAATGTCGTCATTCGGGCGATGCATGGAGTTGCGGAAGCTGATGACAGCTGTTGGCGATGTGCCCCTGGCTCCTTATGCTGTGAAGCTGGGGCAAAGTTGGAGCGAGGAAACCGTCAAGCGATGCTTGGCTTTTGATGGGGCCGGTCACTTTTTGGAGAGAGAAGGGATACTCCGCAGATTTTCACACCATGAAGGAACCATCTTCCACAATACACATGCTTCGATAGACAGACAGCTGAGGATACATCAGCTGTGGGGATAAGCTGAGCGCCTTGAAGCTAACCACAAAGTATATCATGATGTGCGAGTACCACTTTGCCCGTGACTCGCCATTTGATGGTATCACGGCTGTGAGAGCACTTGCCGGACTATCGTTGTCGGACGTCGACGCTGCTTTCATCGTAACTTGGATGAAATTCTGTCAGTCAGTCAATGCAAATGCCAGCTTTCTGAGTCAGTGCCATGTCAGTCCCTATAGCCAGAAATGTTTCACTCTGCCCCACATTGTCCAGTTCAGGTTCAGATGGTGATGCTGGAAGTCAAGTGCGGCGTGCGAAAAGGTGGAACCCTCACAAACATCAATTGGGGCAAAGGACGTTATGACGTCGGACTTCGACTTAAGGCAGTGCTTGTGAAAAGGGACCTCATGATCCATTTGAAGAAGACGTACAGTCACTCGGTGGTGGTTTCACTTATTAATCATTTTCAACCCTTCTTGGGGAAATTTAATGATTCAGTGTCAGTCTGTTATTTTTCGGATTGGTTGAAACCACCAACTAGGTCAATTTGCCGCAGAGATTGAGGAGTACGTAGGCGTCGGATGGTTTGTGCGCAAGTTTGGAGTCAAGGAGGACGGCACTGGAGGGATGCCGGCACCGGACTTAGATGCTGAAATCGGTGAGGACGAGGAAGACGACGACGGCATTGAAGTTTCCACATTCAACAGTCGGGCACCCCTCATCAATCTCTTAGAGAGATTGGTGCACAATCGGATGGAGCTCAGTTTGTGCAAGCTGGCGAAGGAATCAGTGCCAGGAAAGTCCTTGATGCTGTGCACAAAGGATGAGGTGCTCCAGAAGATACTGGACAACATTAAGGACAAGTACATGAAGGACTTTCCACCCCAGCAAGCTACACAGGCTGGGGCTTTTGTTGGAAGTGGATGGTGTGGCGCAGTCTTTAATTTGTCCATTTTCCTATTTGTCAGCTGAGTCATAGGTGAAAAGTGATTGATGTTGCACAGTTTGTTTTCATTTGGCCCTTGATTAAGCCTTTGGGTCAGGTTGAGAGCGCCAGAGTCGTGCACCAGCCAGACGTCTTTCTGTCGGACGCCCTCGAAGTTTGCTCCAAGGATGTCATTGAAACGGAGGAGGAGTACAAGTTTGCGTTGTCGAAGTATAACAAAGAGGCCACGCATTTTGAAGAGATGGCAGTGAAGGCTGGGGGTGGCAGCAGCCCTTGTCCATGTTCTGACTGAATTTCAGACTGCAAATCCGCTTTCCATGTTGTCGCAACATATGGCCAGGAGTTTATCGACCATCGGATCGATTTGGTGGTTGACAGTTTTTCTGATGACCTGGGCAGCAAGATCATGAAGAATCGGTTGATCAAGGAGGAGCGCACCAAGCTCTTCCTGACACTTGGCTGCAGTGCGGTGGATGCTGTGTTCCACATACGGGGTCATCCACGCCTGCATTTGACGTTTAGCCAAGGTATGAGACCGCTTGTGACGGTTCGGTGGACTGGGAAGAGATTAATAGCGGAGAAGGCTTAACATATTTTCGTCCGTAGGCCCGGGTTTGAGCGAAGACCGTTTGACCAAGATCATGGCGGCGATTGAAGAAATTCAGAACGCTCAACTGCCAGCCCAGCGAGAAGCCAACGTGATCGCAGTTACGGTGAAGGTCAATGCGGTGAAATCACAGGCCCCTTTCAAAACAAACAGTGTTTCGCGCAAGTTCAAGTTGACACTGAAGTTTTTTGCAGTCAGGATTGATTGACCATTTCCTTTACTGACTCAAGTATTTAATATTTAATGTCATCCGAAATGATCTTTTGTCTGGCGTCAGGTGGGTGCCAAGTCAGCCTTGGAGATCGTCAAACGCAAGCTTCACGTCGGACGTCAGTCGATTGCAGTAGTTTCGTTGGACGCCGTGACGTCGGACATGTTGGCCAGGATGCGCCGGGGGAAGCGCGCATTTGGCCAAAGGGTGGAAGACAAGCTGGTCCTCAGCAGCCTGAGGGGACTCCAGACGGCGAAGTCCACTATGAGGTATTTGGGTGGTGACACGTTCTTCAACAAGTGGAGTGTGCCCTTAGTGCCCTTGAGCACTTTGCCGACGATGACGACGGACGATTATGGCAAAATGTGGGCGACGGATCACGCGTCGGACCGGTTGGTGGAGGACTCTGCATGAGGTGATTTAAAACAATCACACGTTGTCAAGGTAAATACTCCTGGCTTAGAGCCTGAACTGATTCATTGTCAGGTATAGTAAATCCAACTTTCTGATCAGAAAACTCGATCAACCCTCTGCGTTTGACCAACTTCCACTTGCAGGACTTGGGCACTGAGGAGGCGGTCGCAACTTCGGAGCTGAAGGCAGACCACGTTTGGCAGTTCCCTCTCGAGAACCACCAGCACTTGGTGCAGGAGCTTGGTCACGTCTTTTCGGCAGACATTCTGGTGACTATAGGTGGTATTAAATAATTTTCACCCCTGTCAGTCAGAAAAGCTTTGATTGTATTAATGGCGGGTTGAATGCACCAACCAGGTGAGCTTTGGCTGTGGAAGTGGATACAGCTTGTTTGGAGCTCTTTTGAGCAACATGCGTGTGATTGGAGCATCTAGTCTGAATATGTTCGGGCATGCATTTGTGACACTCACTTAATAAACGATCTGCCATCGTTTTGATCGCACAGTGAGTCCTACTGTGTTCCCGTGGAGGAATGGTGAAATCGTAACTATTTCAGCGTCAGATTCATTGTCAGCCCCGTAGCTTCAGCCAAGGTGGCGCCGTCAAAGCCTGCACGAGACCTTTGCTACCGCAACCTCCAGCAGTGGGTCAAAGAGAAGAAGATGGTCCCTGGATTTTCCCCGCTGCCGAAGCCAGTGGCCTTGATTGAGTGGGAGAGGAAGTTGCAAAAGCCAGCGCCCAAGCCGACCCCGACGCCACCAACGCCGACGCCGACGCCGAAGCCAGAGACGCCGACGCCCCCCGGCAAACCACCGACAAACGGCTCTCCGGGAGGTCCATCACCCCAGAACCTGCTTTCCTCTTTTGGCAATGTGGCGGTGTGATGGGAAGTTTTGTTTAAGATTGGCATCTCACACAGCTGAGATGGGGCATCTCACACAGCTGAGATGCGAGCTGAGATGGAACGGCTCTGACATTGATGAAAATGTGCACTGCCTGTTGTTTGTCAAGTCTAAAATGTAGTCCAGCTTTGTTTTGCCACGGTTTTTGTTGATTTGCCCTCATGGACCGAGACTTCAACCCATGTTGCTTCCCCACAAAAGCGTGCGCACGTACATAATTAGGGTGGCAAATCATAAAGCTTGGACAGGAACAGTTTGCATGTTGCAGGCCTTGGTCGGCTACCTTAAGCGCCTTTCCCAGAGGCGTCGATGGGCCCATCCATTCATTTTGCACCTATGGCTGGCATGGCACGCTCTGACAGTTTGAATTTAGTGTCAAATCTGTTTGCTGACATGACCTTAATCTTATCTGTCTTTCAATCTGCAGCATGGTTGCTCCATTGCAAGCATTAGTGAGCCGACTGGAGGTAAAACCCCTCCAGTCGGTTTTGCGAACAATTGGCGTTGCTGTCAAGAAACAACGCAGGGATGCAGTTGCCAAGCAAGTCTATACTATGGCCAGCTATGGGCCAGAGTGCGCTGTCAGGATCAGTAAGGAGCTCGCGAACGTGTTGACGAGGCCGATATTGGCAGAGATTTGTCAGGAGCTCAATATCGAAGTCATGGGCTCCAGGCCCACAAAGCAGTCATTGACTACCGCCATCATGAACAACGTCAAAGACTGCTACTCTGGTGGGTGGTTTCATTTAAAATTTTATTTTCACTAACTCCTATTTGGATATTTTTCACAGGCGCCTGAAACCACCAACCAGTACTGGTTTGCAATTAAGTGTCACGAGTGTAATTATGATAAAGTCAGCCATCACAACTGGACTTCTTCCATTCTACTTCTTCCCTTCACATCATCCACCCTGTGAGTTCATATGTTCAGTCTATGAATGAGTTCTAGTCCACTTCACAGTTGCCATCCTGCCGCATGTACGCTGAGGCTTCGAGAAAGCAAGACGTGGGACGCAGGACTTTAGGAAGCAGGACTCTAGTGAAGAAAGTGATGCCGATGATGGACGTCGGATGCCAAATAGCGATGATGGACGTCAGACGCCAAGTAATGATGATGACTATGATGACGGGGTTGCGTCCCAAGTGAATCAGACTGCTCTAGCAGTATCCGACCTCAAAGAAGCTCATTCCTCCGTCAAGGCTAGTCCTGCATTGTCCGACGTCGACCAAACTCATTCTGAGGCCAATCCTCCATCCTCAGACGTCGAGGAAAATCATCCTGCCGAAGCCAAACATAGGACATCGGACGTCGACGACATGGCGGACTTGCCTAAGAATGAGATGAGCTCAGAAGGGAACACCGAGTCAAGTGTCGAAGAAGAGAAGGAGCCTCGACCCTTGACAAAGATCCAAAGGAAAAGGCTGAAAACTGTGGTGGGGGACTTAGAGTCATTGTGTCAGTCAAGCCGACTTAGAGTCATTGTGTCAGTCAAGCCGGCTTTCATGCCACCCTATGAATGTTTGAGGTCCAGAGAGTGCTGGCGGAGAATGGATATCTGCTTTCCATGGAAAACGTCTTTCATGCTGTCAGCAATAAAACCGCAATCTCCTGTGTTTCTTGGCTTTAAGTTAAAGGCCTCATTCAAGTTTGATTAGTCGTCGTTTCTTTTGGTGGTTCCTGGAAAAATTGACCAGTTGACCACTTAGGAGACTGGGACTGAGGGCTATCTTGTTGCCTACAAAGTTGTCATGAGGTGTATTGCCAAGAGGGCAAAGGCCAAGAAGCCAAAAGTGCAAATGCCAAGATTTGAAAATGGTTACCACGTCCTTGTTTTTCATCGGACGTCAGACGGTGTCAGTTGATCTTTGCGTTGTCACTTGTTTTTCATTGGACGTCAGACGGTGTCAGTTGATCTTTGCGTTGTCACTTGTTTTTCATCGGACGTCAGACGGTGTCAGTTGATCTTTGCGTTGTCACTTGTGTTTCATCGGACGTCAGACGGTCACCAGCCTTCAAACCCTTGTGTCCTGACAGGCTCAAATCCGCGTTATGATCGCATCAGTCATGAATAGCCATCAGCAGAAGTAGAGGGTGGGAGACACTAGAAGAAGAATTGTCATGTGGTTTTCCACAAACGCGCACACACACACACACACACGCACAATGCAAAAATCACAGCATAATCACTTTCTCAAAGCAGTCGGACGCTGACGCGTTCAAAGCCGCCGGACACTGACGTGCTGTCATGGTGGCTTGGAAACCTTATTTCACCTCCAGTGAGCTGGAGCGATATCGGACGCAGCCAAGGGTTCATCCGCAAGGCGCAGGACGAGGAGGTTTGCCATGCCCAAATGGCCTTTGTGATCTTGCAACTTGGAGCAATTATTCGGTCATTGATGCTAATCATGCTTGAGCAGCAGCTAGTATGAATTTCAATGAATGGCCTTTGGTTTACTGAGGCAACGAGCAATGGCCTTTGTGTGGTCCAGTCAGTGACGGATGGAAACTGTGCCCCTTCAGCGTTCGTTAAGAGCGCCTTGTCGGCAAAAATCAACCTCCGCCACCAGCCATGGAGATCCTGGAAACAACAAAGCCATGCAGCAGCAATTGCGAATGCCAGGAAAATGGCCGTTGACTGGGTAAGGGAGAACCGGGAGCGCAGGTTGCACAATGACATCAGCATGCAGCTCCTGGTTCAGGCAGTTTCTGGGATAGCTATGGATCATTACCTTGAACGTATGACGCGGAGCGGCAACTGGGGCGACACTGCGTTTTTGCATGCCCTTGCCTGTGCTTGCAAAGTTGAAGCTTGTTTTCAGGTTAAAGGGGGGCCGGTGACATTTTTACACATCCTGTGGCCCAGTCCAGCCCCAGTCATCAAACTGTTTTTTTTCTGTATTACTTTAACACTGGCCCTGTGGTCTAGCTGGTTAGGACGCCTCCTTTTGCGTAGGAAGCTACGGGGGGAGGAAACGGAGGTTCGAATCCCCCAGGGCCATGTTTTGACAAACCTCATGAAGATGTGGCAATATTGGGATAGAAAAATGTGGGAATCGAACCTCGGGTCTCTGGGGCCGGCCACGGCGCTGCCCAGTGCGATACCACTACACCACAGCCACTTGTTTTTTTCTCCATTTCCATGTGGGTCAACTTGTCCCTTGCCAGCCCAGGACGTCATAATTTTGCAGACGTCGAACACGTCGGACGAGCCGGACGTAAATGTCTTGGTCGGAACTTCGTTGATGTCGGAAGATGCCACAGCCCTTATCCCGATAGCATTGGTGAATGATCACCATTTTTGGGCCTTAGCTCCTGCTGAAGAGCAACCATCAGCATGCTTGGCCCTTAACATGGAGAGGTTTGAGGGGAACCCCCTCAAGATGAGCGTGGCTGATGGAAGGGATGAGTTGGAGGATGAGGATTTGGAACCAGCATCTTGACCCGCAAGTTGGTGCAAATTGTCTCATTACCAAGTCTGATGATGATGATGATGATGATGATGATGATGATGATGTCGACGTCCTTTCCAGCTAGCCCCTTGTAGCCCAAGGTGACACCAGCGGATGACATTCCAGCTGTATTGGATCCCGCTGCTGACATGCGGCTTTGCGAGATTGCTTTGCAGTGGAAGCCATGGGCACTTCCATCTGACGGTTTGACTGAGGCAATGCAAAGCCTCCAAGCTCCTCCCACTAATCTTCCTGATGGGGTGCTTACACGGGCAAGGCAAGCTGCAATTGTTCAACTGTGCCGGGAACGCTTTGGATACCAAGTTCTTTGGCAGCATTTGTTTGTTTGCCTCCTGTCAATTTTGAGTCAGATATTTGCACTTGTCCACAGAAACTTAAATCGGCCAAGGCTATGGGCCCGAATCAGCGCTACCAGCGTGCCATGAAGGTTTTAGCAGCCTCTGCCAAAGTCGGTTCGACCAACTTGCGCCGGACGGCCGTTCGCTTTGGGCGTTCTCGGTCCATCATGCGAGTGGAAGCATTCCTGGATATCCACAGAATCAAAGAATGTTTGGACCAGAATTGCTGGACAGGGAGAAATTCCCACAACTGCCTTGTACTTCAGCTGCATTCAAGACAAATGTGCTGCACAGTGCTCTTTCCTGAGCTGTTTCTTTTTGGTACCTTGAGGCCCTGTTCAGAGATCAGCCTCAACTGGTGAAAAACTGGAGGAAAATTTGGGCGTCGCTGCCTAGAACTTTGAGGCAACAACATATTTTAGACATTGTCAGGGCAGGTGCCTTGGCAACCTGGAGAATGCCCGTTTGTTTCCGTGGTCCAATGATGGCGGCAACTTTAAAGTTTGCACTGTTGTTTGAAAACGCCGAGGTACATCGGACGTCAGACGGTATGAGGCAAAGTTTAAATTTCTTGGCGTTGTTGTGTGCGAAAGGGCCTTTTTAATTCTGACTGGGCTCGGACATTCCTCCATCCAAAAAGCACGGGATGACGTGAGAACAGGTCTCTTGGATGCATGCAGTTTTTTGACTCCTGTGGTGACTGCTTCCCTGTCATACAGCAAATCATCAAATCGTCAAACTGAGGGGCCTGCTCGGCAATTTCAAAAAGAGAGCTGGGACTGTGGATGACGGCAAGGTCTGCTCCGAGGGCAAACAAGTACTTAGTACTCTGACTGCACTGCGTAAAATCTAAAAAAAACAAGGTTCTCTTTGAAAAGTCGTTTCTTTCCAGGGCAACCATCCACTTGTCCACGGCAGCTACCACAAAAGTCATTTCTGAGCTGAGGATGCCCGGAGCTGGATTGAAGAGTACGCAGACCGATATGGGGAAATGAACCCCATGGCCCATACCATCTACTTGCCTCGTGGCCGAAAGGCCCATTACCACTGTCAATACATTTACGACCGGAACCTTGGATGCATGATTTCTTGGGCCAAGCGTGTTTGTATTGGATGTTGGACGTTGGATGTTTGACCCCGGACACAGTCTTTTTTGTCCCACATGTGCTTGTGTTGTACGTCGGGACGTCTCACCCCCAAGACAATGCTGCCCAGCAAGGAGCAGCGAGAACTTGAGTCATTTGGACGGAAAGCCTGCAGATCTTGCAACCTTTCGACAAGCTTGGGCTAACGAGTGCCAGTATGTGGTCATCACCGCAAGCGTGGCTTCCTCACTTGCAGTTTGTGCAACTGCATTCTGTTGCCATTGTTTTGTTTCCAGCATTCACTTTTGGTGGTGGGTCCAAGGAGGCCATGTTCGTGGGGTGCAGCGCTTGCAACTATCTCCAAAATCTGCTGACGTCGACGCCAAGGGCAGACTTGGAATTGTCGAGCCTCATTCGTCTCCGTTTAGGCCTGGGTTTTGCTTTAACAAGCTGGTGTGCGTTTGTTTTTGTCCTTTAAGTTGAGCCATCCTGTCTCGCGTTTCCTTTGAAAACTACCTGCATGCGCCAAACAGGAGAGCACTACGCATTCCAGGGAGCCCAAAGACTGGCAATTTCCAAATCAGAGGAGGAGTGCAAGCGCAGCGATGGTTGTAAGTGGCAACCTGACTGAATTGATCCAAGACCCTCGAACATGCAAAACAAGACCCCTGCAGTGCTGCTGCATCTGAGGTATTTGAAAATTGACAAGGCCGACCAAAGCAAGACTGCCCTTCCATGTATTGCTTCCATGTCCCTTGGATGCACTGTTGGCTGTCCTGGTGCATTTGGATTGTTCACTGACTGTTTATTAAAATTTGAATCAACCAGTGATCTAGGCTTTCTACGGTCCTGTTCAAGCAGGGAGAGCGGCTGGCTGTTGGAATTGTTGGGGTGCATTTCTCTGGCCCCAGAAGTAGTCCTGAGTGGGCGGTGACGACGACGCTGGACGATTGTAAGCATGGAGCGGAAACCCAATTCCCCATTGTCTTGCGGCAATTTCACAGGATGCGCATTTCCGAACGTAGCTTGGCAAACATTGCCGCTAAGACTCAATCTGTCTATGGGCAAATGCGCATGTCAAGCAGCTTGCTCATTTTGGTTTCTATTGCCACCAAGGCAGGGTGCCATCAAAGCTGACTATTGGAGCGGACTTCACTCCGAAGGAGACGAAGAACTCCACCTTCCTGCTGGTTTAGAGCAGTTGGAGCTTGAGTTTCCTTTGGTGGGGCACTCCCACTGTGATCTTGACCGTTTTTTTCCAGAGTTATTGCGACTTGGATGCATCAAATTGTGAGTGATGTCACAGTGATGTCATGGATGGTTGCAACTTGTTGTAGCTTCCTCGTGCAATTTTTCCTGCGAGCCCCGAGCCCAAACAGGTGTCGCTTCGTGGACGCTCTTTCATGACGTTGGACGAACTTTCTCAGACGGTGGACGCCGGACTCAAAGCCTTTGAAATACACTGGTCTCATCATGGACTCTTGGACCATCAATTAAGGATTCTGGCCTACTGTTGCTCAGGGATTGATTGGCGTCAATCAATTTTGGAACAGTCACGATACAAGTCTGTCTAATGAAAGTTGTGAAGGTCATGCCAAACTTCGTCACCGCCCTAGATGAATGCCACTACAGGTAGCGGTTGGAAGTGGTTGGAAGTTCGCAACATCATCGGCATTCATTTGAAACGATTCCGGAACATCCACAACCTGCGCCTCACACGGGCCGCTGATGGGTTACTTGGAGACTTGTGCAGACTTGTGCTTGTGAGTGTCAGACTTTTTCCTGCGAGTATTGTGAGACTGTGTAGCTCAGGATTTGGTGCCAGTGGAAACAGTATGTGAGCGACACCTACTGGTCCAAGGCTGTACTGTTGCTGCCTCGAGAAAACATTGAGGCTGTCGGGAAGCTCCATCCAACCTTCCTGCCAAACAGATTCGAAGACGCTTTGCAGGCCAAGCAAATGGGATTCCTTGAGAAGTTGGAGCACACGCTAGCGGCATCCCAAATTGACAAGCGAGAGGGCCTGGAATGGTTTCGGTTTGCTGTTCAAGGTGGCCTTCCTCATGGTCCACCACTGGAGCAGATTTTGGCGGACTTGGAAGATTTGAGCTATCGGACGCCGGACGCCGGACACCAGATTTTGGACGCTGGGGTCATCCCGGCTGATGTGTACTATTCTGTTGCCATGGGCAGCGACATTGGCCACATGCCTGTGCAAACTTTGGTAGATTTTGATGGGCTTCCTCACTGTCAAACTGCTACCAAATCCGCCACCATTTGCGAAGGGAACTACATCATTGTCCAGGGTAAGAAGAGAAGCCAGCTGCCGATTGTTCTGGGAGTGGTGGTGCAATGCCCTCGTCAGACGTTGGAAACTTGGTACTGCACAAGTCGAAGTTTGCTTTTAAATTACTGTTTGCACTGCACGTTGCTTGCGACTATTACTTCATGTTTGCACGTTGCTGTTGTTCTGATCCCTGTAAATAAGGACGACAATCTTGAGAGCGAGGCTTTTGTGCAGTGGTACCACCCACAGCAGAGTCAGATCGCAAACCGCCGCGCCGGACGTAAGTCGCAACTTCTCGACATTTTTGGGAACTGGGTTCCAAGCTCCCGCATGGCCCTGCAAGACCTGGAACCCTTGCCATCCCCAAGAGTGAAGGCTGTGGATGTCATTGACTGGGACTTTGAAGTTGAAGATAGTGAAGGTGGGGTTCTCATCCCCTTCAGCACCCTGGACAGGGTGATGGAGTACGGAATAGACATTACCGGACTGAATGTGTCCCAAACAAGGCGGGGAAACCTCTACAGAACGCACAGACTCATGCAGCCAGCGCTACAGAGGTAGTATACGTCGGACGTCAGATCGTCGGACGAGATTCTACAGATTCTACAGAGATCGTCGGACGTCAGATCGTCGGACGAGATTCTACAGATTCTACAGAGATCGTCGGATGTCAGATCGTCGGACTGCAATCGTTGGACATCAACGTGGATTGACGACCGTGCGGATTGAGTAAGAAAAACTGACCTGCTGCTGCCCGCATGCCAACCGCCAGATTTAAATGTGACAGTGACTAACTAACAACGATTCAAATGATACATTAGAGCCCAGTCTGTATATGTCACCTCTCTCCGTTGAATTCACCTGCAAATTTAAGAACTAAGCATGAGACTCATGGACTCATGGATGGCATTTGAATCATTGCCAAATCTCATGTCATGTTGTGATTTAAGTGTTTCAAATGCAAAAGTCTCCATAGTGATTGCTTTTATACCGCATCATGCATCCCCTTCATGGTCGCTTTTGGCTCAGTAGCATTCAGCGGCCCCCTAAATTTTTGGCCCTACCTTTCCGAATCCATTGGTCCTATACAACGCTATCGTCGGTCGTCAGCGTTGTCGGACGTCGGACGTCGGACGAAATGGTGAGGTATTTGACAATTCGGAAAAAATACGCCGAAATGATTTTCGATGGCACCAAAAAGTATGAGGCTCGCCCGTTGAGTTGTAGGCCACTGAGGGATGTGCAGAGTGGCGAGAAAATCCACTTCCACTACTACCGGGAATGGAAACTTCGTTGCGACATTGTGGAAGTCCACAAGTTTGACAGCGTGACTGATATGATTCTGAATATCGGCGCTGGCAACTTGATCCCGGGGAAGAAGACGTTGGAAGATGTCCTCGCGCCTTGGCTTTAATTGAGTCACGATTCAAAGGTCAAGTTATTGATTCAAGCAGTGCATTCATGAGTCTACGAGACAATGTTGTAACACCTGAAACTTCAACTCTCATCCTTCAAAATGGCTTTGTACTCAGGACGCGTACCTTGAACTCTATGCTCGCAAAGGCCTGACGTCGATGTCGGACATGATCGTTCTGGAGCTTGCCCACCCAAAGTGGATTCACAAAGATGATGACCCGACTGAACCCCTTCCGCCAAATCGTAAGAGAAAACGCCAGACGACGACGCAGACGGTGATCGAAATCCAGGATTCGGCTCACGCGTCATGAAAAGTTGGAGGGGGTCCAGCATAGTGACATATTGACGGGGGTCCACACCTGTTGGCCAGCCTAGTTGGACGTCGGACGTTTCTTTGTTAGTCCGGAGTCGGACGATGCTTGGACATCGTGCGTGTGTGTACGGCAGCTTTTTACCACGACGGGTAAAAAAGGGGCGGCGCATGTTGCAGCCTGCTAGCACCATCCTGCCATTTTTTGCAATTGCTTTTGGACATCATTAGACTGGCAGTCTTTTTTTTTTGTGGTGAAGTTTTGGGACAGGCCTTTGAGCGTGCTTTTCCTGACCTATCGCAGGACTGCTGGGTGTGATTGGCACTGACTGACCTGAAACACACTGTTATAGCTAGTTTTCAAAGAGTCGTACATCAGTTACGTTTCCGAAAATCAAGTGGGGCTCAAAATGTTGTTTGATGTGCTGGTGGCTTGTTGTGTCATTTCAATGATTTGCAATGGCATACTCCTTTGTGCGCTTTGTTCCCACCGTTGGAGGGCCATGGACTTCAACATAGAACTTTGCACTTTCCCTCAGAGTGACGTGTTCCACCATTTGCAGTGCCCATATGTCAAAAGAGACAAGAAGAGTAGTAAAATCAAAAAGCTGAGACCTTGCAAATATTGTCGGCAGCTATTTCTTGTGAAGCAACTGAAGGCTGAGTGATGATTCGTTGGATGTCGGACCTCTGACGTCGGACGATGTAGGCCGGGATGGTTTTGTTTCTGGGAGCAGTGGAGTTTTCCACTGACTTCATTCCGACCAGTATTACCGCTTGCACTTAGAAAAAAAAGGTTTGCGTCAGTGTCAGTGCTTGCAATGTCCATTGGTCAATGGTTTGTCGATTTGTTCCACTTGACATGATGCTGGAATATTGCCATTGCCTTCAGGACTTCTATGGTCTACGCCCAAGACAATGCCAATGGCACTTCTTTGGCATTTTCTTGGGCATAGGGGTAGCTCTTCATGGTGTGCCAGAGCTGTCAGAAGAGCGACGATAGCTTGCTCAAGCTATCTTTGTCGCTCTTCTGGCGGCTTTTGATTCGAGAGCCACGTTCGCGAAAAAAAGCTTTAGCTGGTGCAGATCTTGGTGGTAGTAGGAAATATTCAACTGACAGCTGAAGTGGAGAAGGGTTCCATGTGAACAGCAATTGGACATTTTCTCATGTTGGCCCCATCAATCACACTTTACCTGTCTGCTTTTTTCTTCCTGAAACTACAGGTCAGTTTTTGCCTTTCCTTTTGTTGCCCCCTATTAATGGCACTTCACCATGCCAGCCAATTGATTTTCTTTCCAAAAATCTGGGGTGGTCTGTCAAAGGGTGGGCCAAAAAGATACTACTACCATTAAGCCTATTTTTGAACAGTTCTGTCTATGAGCCTGTACAGCTCAGCCAGTCTTTCTCACCTCTATCTTTGTCTTATTGGTCAATATAAACTCTTTCACTCCATTTTCCTCCCACTTCTCCGTGGCGGAACACCAACGAGAAAAGCGAATATGAACTCCTTGCACTCCATTTTCCTCTCACCTCTGAAGTCAATCTGGCCACATGTACTAGAAAAGTGAATATGAACTCCTTTCACTCCATTTTCCTCTCACCTCTGAAGTCAATCTGGCCACATGTTGTGCCTCTTGAATTTTGAGAATCCAAAAAGTTTCAGAATCCATTTCAAAAAAATTCCTGATATAATTATTTTTTTGCCCTTTTTTGGTATTTGTCGGGTAAGGAAAGGGTATTAGAATTTATAATAAATTTATTTTCTCCTTGTTTCCTCCGCCTCCTTAGCATTCGGTTTATTTTCTAATGTTCTTTTTGACATTCTGTCTGACATTCTTTTTGAGGGATCTTCTGACATTCTTTGTGAGATATTGTCTGACATTCTTTCTGACATATTTCTGACATTCTTTCTGACCTTCTTTCGGACATTCTTTCTGACATATTTCCTGACATTCTTTCTGACATATCTTCTGGCATATTTTTGGACATTCTTTTTGACATTCTTTCTGACATATCTTCTAACATTCTTTCGGACATTCGCATTCTTTGTGACATATCTTCTGACATACTTTCTGACATATCTTCTGACATTATTTCTGACACATTTTCTCACATTCTTTCTGAGATTGCAAGCAGCATGGTCAGAAGTGCCACCAAAAGCAACAGCAACAACAGCAGCAACAACAGCAGCAACAACAGCAACAACAACAACAACAACAACAACAACAACAACAACAAACAACAAACAACAAACAACAAACAACAAACAACAAACA
>OMLO01002063.1_pt1 | contig 15967 bp, 24 predicted proteins | sample 1674811 | NCBI WGS metagenome assembly OMLO01 (sample SAMN06265003, study PRJEB25207) | coral metagenome | isolation source: Coral host | place: Mexico:La Bocana,Puerto Morelos, Mexico | collected 2008-11-13 | reverse complement strand
GACGTATCTGTTGCTGTGATGATCTGAATGCTGACTGTGGTCCTATGAAGTGAGTTGGTGGAGCTGAAAGGAATTGTGAGAAGCCAGCCTGGTCCGTTGCTGTAGGTATGGCGTATGGTGGGTGATGGTGACTTGCAGATGTCTGTTGAGCTGCGCTTGGATGTGATGTGTTGCTTGGTTGTGGCTGTATTGCTGGGTGTGCGTGTAGCTGGCCTGGAGGTATGCGCCACCCTGCCTCCACGTTAGGCGCTCGAGCTGGTGCTGTCAATTGTGGTGCTTCTGCTTGTGAGCTGTCTGATGATTTGTTGGATTGTTTCGATGTGTTTGACGTCGAACTGTTAGATCTCTTTCTTGTCTTGATGTGATGTCTTGCTTTGCTAGACCGAGATCTGTATCTTTGTGGCTTGCTTTTGTTGCTTTGCTTTGTTCTGTCATCTTCAATTGCTAGAGTTCTACCTCTGCGTCGTGGTGATGTCTTAGATCTACCATGTTCAATTTGCTTCGTACGACGCCTAGATCTTGATCTAGATCTGGACTTGTGTCTACTCCGTCCAGTTGGTACTATAGATGATGCTGCCGCTGAATCTTGTCCAAAATGGAAGTGAAACTCCGGCATGGGTGAAACTCCCGAGGATCGCAATCTGCCTTCGATATTATGTTTTCACATTCTAATTTGATTCTATTCACCTCTTTGACAACTGTATTTTCTTCATTGCTTGAAAATCTTCCTATTCATGATTTTCAGTTCTGACGGATCCTTTTGATACTTTGATTGATTTTTTATTTGATATGACATTCAAACGTATCTGAAGTGATCTTGACAAACTTGTCTGATATGAAATGAAATTCAGAAAGTTAGACCCATCATATTCTTTGATTCCTTCCCAGATTGAAGTTCATTGCAAATAGAGTTTGTTGAAAACTGTGGTGTAGCCGGTGCTGACTTACGTCATCAACTGTATTTGATGTTGAAAATGCCGCAAACGGTGTGCATAGGGGGTCTTGGAATTCATCTCAGCTGCATTCATGACGGCTTTTCACTTGCATAGAAACGTCCAAGGATCTACCTCCTGTATCCTGCTTACATCATCAGAGCGAGAAGGGATTGAATCAAAAAACTAACTGTATTGGGTGGGCTATACAGGGTGCTTGGGGAACGCTATAAGACATTATGTACAGGAGGGATTCACAACCCCCTCTTGGTCAAAGATGCCCCTATCGAGTAGGGTTTGTCAAGATTCAAGTTCCTTTGGGGGAAATTCACAAAGGGTTTCTTCCTCATATCTCGTTGTCATATATCTCTGGTCTTTTAAGTCCCTCCTTGTCCTCTGTTCTGTTTCATGTCCTGCAATACGGCGCAAAAAACTGGATGACAGTGAAGATGCTCGTTTCTTACTGGATGAGATGACACCGGAGCACTTGCTGGAGACGGAGACGACGGGAATCACAGCGGGTAGCATTCGACTTGCCATACCGGGGGATATCCAGCGGAGAAAGCATGAAAATTAGTCGTTCCTGCAGCATTTCAGTCACCATGGGGGAGGGTTTCCGCTGGCTGCCAAGCTCTGAGAGCAGGTTCTGTTTTACGTCACGTTGTGACGTGTAGTGTGTGATCTAGTTAGGAACCAATCAAAAATGAAAGGAAAGGGACTGCCAATGGTTTCACAACATATCACAACCAACTTCTTTGACTGCAGGTAGGTGTGGATGATCAGTCCACATATCCCCACCACATGTCAACCGGCTTTGTTAGCAGAGGTGTTGACATGGGTGCCTTTGCCCCCTGCTTGTCAATCGAATAACGGGAAACTGCATGCTGCTTGTGGTGCTGTAGTTGTGTTGCCCGGTGCTGCTGCAACGTACGTATTTAATGGTCCGTCCTACCCCCCATGATCATGATTCCATTTATGTCGTTTTTAGATTCTCTAACTTTTCATCTGTCCGTCAAGATTTCTAATCTGAAAAACCTGTAGTGAATTTCAATTGTCAAGACTCAACTTTATGATACTACTAGCACGGTCTGCTAACCATGTGTCTTAGAAACAGACTGTGACACACACACACAAAAACACAAACGCGAAAACAAAAACATGAAGCCACAAAAACAGAAAACATTCGAACACAAAAACGCAAACACAAACCCACAGAAAAAGAGAAACAATCACATAAACACAAAAACATAGCGCACAAACAGAAACTCAGAAAAGAAGACAAACAAAAACACACACACAAAAACACAAACACGAAAACAAAAACGCGAAACCACAAAAACAGAAAGCACACAAACACAAATACACAAACACAAACCCACAAAAGATCACAAACAAAGTCGCAAACCAGAAAACACACAAACACAAAGCACAAACACAAAAACACAAACAAACATATACAAACACGAAAACATACGAACTGACATTGCCGTTCCCACGCAGGCTTCAAAAGAACACCTTCACATGTGAGATGCATATCTATCAGGCATAGGGGCATCATTCTTTCGGGCCAGAGTGTGGTCTAGTTTCATTTTTTAGTTAACAACAACAGGTTTTTTTGCTAAAAATTAAAGTTAAATGTAAGATTTTCCGGTCGGCAAAGTCTGCCGGTGTCCAAATGTATTTTAAAGTTGAAAAAGTGAAGAAGTTGAGTTGGGAAATCACGAAAAGGTGAAACAAGTTGAGAAAACAGTTGAGCTTGAAAACCTCCTGATTTCGAGAAAATCAATAAAGTTAAAAAAATGTTGAAATTAGGTTGGTTTTAAGGAAAACCTATCATTTTCTTAGTTTTGAATGATTCTTTGCTCGCTTACCTAATATCAGCTTTTCAACTTTTTTGCAACTTTTTCGAAGACTTTCCGTTGTTTTTGATCAATCTACTTTGAAATTTGAATTTCTTCCAAATTGCATGAAAAAGTTGACAAATGTTGAAATTAAGGGGTTTTAGTGAATATTTGGGAGATAGCCGGAGCGCGAAATGTTGTATTTTTCAATTCAAAATCGTCTCCAAGATCGGACGAATAAGGTCTGCGAAGCAGCGGGTGCGAGATGACGATTTGATCCGCGGATTATCGTCGGACTGTCTTCGGATTATCCTCGGATCATTGTCGAATCGTCTTTTTTTGGCGGAAACAATTCAAGGATTTCTCGTTCACATGTTGAACTTATAAGATTTCGTGGCAGGCGCGCTATTTGGTGAGTTTGAAGGGTGACTTTGCTTGGTCCGCGCAATGTAAATGACGTTTCATATGTGAGGCGGATCAATCATGAGATTCATTCTGCCGGCAGGCGCAGTATTTATTTGGTGAAGTTGGAGGCTGACTCTTGTTGCTCCACGCATTGTAAATGCCGTTTCATATGTGACGCAGAAAAATCATGAGATTCATTTTGCGTGGCAGGCGCAGTATTTGGTGAAGTTGGAGGATGACCCTGATGCTCTGCGCATTGTAGATAACGGTTCAAATGTGACAAGGACATGAGTGTTACTTTGTAGTACAGAGTAATACTGGAGTACAGAGTAATTCTGGAGTACTACTTGGTAGTGCAGAGTAGTATTGGAATAAAACTTTGTAGTACAGAGTAGTATTGGAGTAGTCCTTTGTAGTACAGAGTAGTACTGGAGTTTGTAGTACAGAGTGGTATTGGAGTAGTCCTTTGTAGTACAGCGTAGTAGTGGAGTTTGTGGTACAGTGTAGTACTGGAGTTTTGGTATAGTTTTTCATGCAACTACAACGTGGTGGTGGACCAGCGGGCATGTGAACCTCTGAACATCCCCTTGTCGCAAAGAGGGGTTGGCGGATAATTTACGGACTACAAAGTACATTATATATTCATTCTATTGAAACCACTTATTTATACATATTTTAAAAAAGCTGTGTTGAGATTTTTCGATCCTTTTACTAATATTCTTTCGGTTGGTTGGCTCGGCCCGGCCAAGGTCTTTGGATTGCCACCGTTGGTGCATACGGATGACCCCACACGTGCAGTTTTGGCGTGCTTCGACATGGTGAAGGCACCATGCATGTAGTTTTTTCCTAAATGTGTATCAAGGGTTCCCGTTTATGATTGCGGGCGTGGGGGTTATAAGCTGTGTTGCACGACGGTGGGTGTTGCATGGCCGCCGTTCGCTGTCGGCCGCGCGTATTGCGTTAATTCGCTACAGTTCAGCCGTTTGCCAAAAGTATGTTAGGGAGATGACGCAGGGTCGGCAGGCGCACCTTTTTGCTGACACTGCAATGTGAGGGGTCGTTTTCTCTTGCGCATTTGGTGACATCTCCGTTTGCTGTCAAGATTCTCTTCTGCATTGGATTTAAAAGGGGATTATGATGATGTCTGCATGTTCGAATGTCAATGTATCATGTGTTGCTTTCAGTTTACTGATAGCGCTTTATTTCTTATCAGCAGAAATGTTTATTTGTAATGACAAATAAACAAGCACCAAAAAAAAGAAAAGTGGAACATGGGAAATTGAACCCCGTTTGTTTTGCAATTTACGTTGTTTGCATCTTTGCACTATGGTGTCTGTGTTAGTGTGAAACAGCTTGTAGCTTTGCATGTGAATGCCTTTTTTACTATGGTTTCCTCTTGTGTACTCAAGCGTTAAATGTTACCTGTGAATATTTCATGTTGTACATATGTGCGTTGCATCAATTGTATGTCTCGCCCGTAGTTTCCTCTCGAGGAGGGTGGGTGGGTGTCGCTCTTTTGTGAGCCTTTGAAAAATTAGTCTAACGGGGGTTCTGCAGTCTTAAATGCCAATGGATTTCTTCGATCACATTGTTCCAGACTTAGAAGATGTCATTCGTCCGTCGAGCTCAGCAACGTCAAACTCTGGTGTGAGTAACTCAGCTGTTCGTGTTTCTGCAGTCGATGATTTGGAAACTGAGTCATTTGGTGCCGTGCAGTTATTTGATGCAAGTGATGATATTCCTGTAGACAACAGCAGTTATGATAGAGCTTTGATCGAGGCACACTTATCGAACACACAGGCTGCATTGCCCAAACTGCGTTGGGAAGAAGGTTTTTTGGGTGACATTTTTGGAGACAACCCCACAGGTGTCCCTAACATCGTGAATGTCTCATTGCAACCTCCAGACTCAGCTGAAGCCACTTCTTCGACTGACGTGGCAGTACCGAGCGTCGAGACCTTAAAACGGAAAGCCGATGGTGCACATTTTTCTTCAGCAATCAAAGTTATCAGCGATACAGATTTCTTGGAGCAACAGAAACAATTTTGGCAGAATGCTTTATGCAAGTGGCAATCAATTTTTTGCATTGTACAACATGAGGGGCCTGTAGTGGAAGCAATTAGGCGAGCAGTGACTTCAGGAGATGTTGACAATTCAATGAGGCTCACAGGATTCTGAAGGACGTATTCGGAGTGAAGTCACCCCGGACGGTGATAAAACGAGCTTCTTCCCTGCTAGCATTTTTTGACTGGCTGCGTAAACATGGGCAACAGTTGTGGCCATTTGAGATTGACAACATTTCAGTTTACATTGGTGATTTTGCAGCAGATAGCAAGGGCTATACCAGAGGGGCGACTTTTCTACAAGCATGTCGATTCGCTCACCATGTCCTTCGGATTGCCTTGAATTCTGTATTGAATGATCCCATCCTTTCAGGAAGGTCGTCACGTTTGGAATCCATGAAGGCAGCTACAAAGCGGGCACGGATCCTTTCGCTGGTGGAGGTGCGTAAGCTGGAAGCCTTTTTGTTCAGCGATTCAGACCTTTATGATAGGTACCTCACTGGATGTATCTTATTTGCAATCTTCTCTCGTTCACGCTGGTCGGATCTCAATTATCTTGATTTTTTGGAGCTTGACGTGACAGAAACACCGGAGGGTCCATACGGTTACATTGAGAGTGGGACGAAATTTCAAAAAGCAGGCACATCCTCTTTGAAGAAAGCTCTTGTCATGCCTCTGGTTGTGCCTATTATCCATGGAACATTGAAAACGCCGTGGGCCTTGAGGTTTTGGGAAATCCTCAAGGAATGTGGGGTTGATGTGGATGCATCGCCCTTTGGTGCATTGTGTAGGGCTCCGCTGAAAGATGGCAGACTGGGAAAGCGGCCAATAGATACAGAAGAGGTTTCGAAATTCTTATGCAATGTGTTGGGGCTTGAAGGCGAGCAAAGAACATCGTCACATTCTTTCAAGGCTACTACATTAGCCTGGGCATCGCGATTTGGAATGGAAGAAGATGCTCGTGTCCTTTTGGGCCACCATGAACATCAGTCCACGAGGCCGATCAAGTTATACGAGTCGATGTTGTTGACAATTCGAAATGACGCTTTTGCACCTGATACGACAAGATCGGGATTTTCCCGGGAACCCGTGGTACAGCAGCCTGTCATCAAGATCGAAGACACTGACGAGGAGACATCACCTCTCTGCATGAGAGAGTCGAAACATGCTAGAGAAGACTGTTGACGCGGACTTTGGATTTGACAATGAATATGCGGAACAGTCCTTGTTGTCCGACATTTTTGTCCCGTCCGAGGCACCGTGGGAGAAGCTTGATTTGCCAACTGCAGTCATTGATGACCAAACTCTTTTATCTGACCTTAAGGCAGCATCTGCAACAGTGAATGATTCCCGATAGCACCACAGGTGATGATTCAAGCGGGGACGTTCCGGCGGCCTACAATGATATTGATGAACCGTGCTATCAGCAGAAGGAAAGCAAAGTGCTCCATCTGCCTGGTTCTGCCAAAGATACTTTGAAGTGTGGTCGGAGAATCACTGCTGGATACACTTTCCTTCCTGGGGGTGCAAGCTTTAAGTGGGCGAGGTGCTCGTTGTGCTTCAAGGGGCAGGTCATCACCACTACTGATGAATTGGTCGATGTCATGGGTGCTATTCGTAGCAGAAGATCTCAAAGTTAGATCTGACAAGGCTTGGAATGTATAAGATGGTGGAAAAACAGAAGTCCATGTTCGATGGCAGCTGAAGGCAGCAATGAGAGATGTCATTTCCCCTTTTTCAATGTTACTGAATGCAGTACATGTGAAGATGCCATTCCATGTGTGAGTTGGCATACCAGAATTCTGCAATGGCAGCATGTTTGAACACCAATGGGTGACCATGAATGCATGGTGTTGAATGCAACATGATGTTTGAGAAGGCTCAGAGAGTGGAAAGGTCTAACTGAAGAAAGTGAGTGCATCATGCATTGCATTTTTAGTTTGTTTTGTCTTGCAAAGGAACTTCTTTTTTCGCAGCGCGAAATCGGAATGAACGAAACGTTCCTGAAGTAGATGTTTAAAGAGATTTTCGTTCATTTTAGATTGTTGGTTTCTCATCTCCTCGTCGGTGAACTTCATTGATTTTGCAGCACGAAATCGGAATGAACGAAAGGTTCCTGAAGTGGATGTTTAAAGGGATTTTCGTTCATTTCAAAATTGTTGGTTTTCGAGCGCCTTCGGTGAACTTCACCATCTATTCACCTTAGCTGTCGGCCATGGCTTCAGCAAACACATTGCTGGAATCTACAGCTACACTGGAAGCACAGGCCCTACCCTGTGGTCTTAGTCAAGCATGGATAGATGCATTGAAGGCAAGTAACGTTGCTACCCTTGGACAATTGGCTTATGCTGTAACTATGCCTGGTGTAGCCTTAACTGATGCAGCTGTTCAAACTTTCGCCAATGTTGTTCGGCCAGCAGCAGTGTTGACAGTAGCAGAGTTGACTGCTTTCAAACGTTTGGTTTTCGAAGCTCAGACCATGACAATTTCCAGTTTGAGACTGAATCCGCAGGCCGAAAACTGGCCTGTCAGGAGAGAATTGCCAAGCTGGCGGATCAACGTGTCAGGGTTTGGATCAGTCTGGTCAGTTGGAACCGGCATTTTGGTTATATGATCAGTTTACAACTATGTTGGAAACTGATGAACTGAAATATATTGCTCCAGATCGATGTTTGACAAGGCAGCAGGAGTTGGCAGGTAATCGACCTGACAAGCAGATCATGTTGGGCGACAAGGGTGCAGGCCTCGTTGTGAAAGACAGCAGTGACAAACATGAAATTGTCTTGTGTTCAGACTTGGCTTTGACTCGCAGCGCACTTGCAATGGATTTGGTGGGTCTTGCACCATTCAAAGTACAGCGTTGGCATGGAAGATTGTTTGAGTTGATGGCGCGAAATTCTGGTCCAGGGTTCCGGAGGCCGAGTCAGACCCAGTTATTTCGATCCGATCGTCAAGCCTTCCTGCACCTTTCTCGGACAGTGACGGGCAGTTTGAAGAGGACAGCAGCAGGCGTGCTTCCTTTGGATGATGCCTTTGATAGACTGCACGCAGACATCACAGTCACGTATTTTATGTTGCCTACTGCCACATCATCTTCGGATGTGCCAATCAAGAACCCGAACCAAGAGACTCATGGTGATGGACCATATGGGAAAGGCACAGGCAAAAAGGGCGGCAAAGGAAAGGGGAAAACTACCAGAACCCCAATGCCGGCTGCCCTCATAGGCATGCGCTCTCGCACTCCTGCGGGAGAAGATATATGCTTCTCTTACCACCTTAACAGGTGTAAGAACAAGAATTGTGCCCGCAAACACGTGTGTTGCATCCCTGGCTGCTACCAGCCTCATCCGCAATCAGGACATAAGAAATCGTGAACGACTGGTCAGCAGCTGAAATCACCTTTGGACAGTCCTTTGTTGAATGCAGATTCTCTTCAGGCGAATGACATTGATCGGTGCATGCAGATAAGGTGGACAGTCCTGTATTGAATGCAGATTTTCACCAGTCGAGTGACATCGGTGGCGCAGAGGAGGTAGAATTTTCTCCAAACGAATGTTTTGCGGTTGAGGTCTTTTGTGGTTCTGCGGGTTTGACAGCAGAGATGAGAAACATTTTTCCAACTTCATATGATATTGACCACAAAGTGGCAAAGCCGTTATCGAAAGTGATAGTATTGGATTTGGAAAACACACACAATCAACAGTTGCTGCTTGTGTGGACGTCGAGACGGGACCTGCCTTTGGGTTCATTTTGGTGTCCCTTGCGGAACGTCAAGCAGGGCAAGGGAAATACGCCTTTTACGACGTCGTCACGGCCCAAGGCCAATGAGGTCGTCGCAGCGTCCAGATGGTTTGCCAGCTCATTTCTCTTGATAGATTGAGGGCGGCTAACCGTCTATATGCCTTTACGGTTCAGGTCATCAACAGCTTGAATGACCATACAGTGTGGACGGTGGAAAATCCTTCGCGAAGCTATCTGTGGGAAACTTCATATTTTCAAGAGCTTGTGCAGTCGAGGAAAACCTACAGATTTGAGTATCACATGTGCATGTTTGGAGGTCTTCGTTTCAAACGAACTGATATCCTTACAAATCGCAAAGAATTTGAGAATGCAATTCGTGTGTGCAGCAATGATCACGAACATTTGCCGTACACAGTCAATAACAATCAATTTGATACATCTTTGGAGGCACAATATCCAAAAGAACTTTGCAAAGCACTGACTCAGGTAGTGCGAGACTGTAGACTTCTTCAATGCGAAGTATGGTTGGACACTGGGTGCTACACCGCAACCTAAACAATCTCAGCAAGCGGCAGTGGCTACTGGTAGTCAACCCACGAAGAAGATTCAACCTTTAGTAGCTGAATTCTCACATGTTCAAGTGGCCAAGCAACTCCCATGTGATTTTGAGCTTCAGCTTGACAACAAACGATGCCTGCTGAATTGTTTGCAATGTGGGCACATTGTTTTACATTGTGGTTCAAAACTCTTACGTCGTACGTTGATAAAGGGGGGAAAGAAGACGACGACAACCGAGGGCGATGACAGGTTGGAAGACGCTATGGAGGCTTCATTGAATCCTGTATTCGACTGACTCAGCGGCCGGCCTCTCCAAGTCTTCTTCAACATCAAAGTGTTCCAAATGTGAAAGCAAGCAGTCAGTGGACTTGGTCGATCTCAGGGAAGACTCTGTGGAGGTGGCTTTTGGTGTTTACAGGAGTCCAGGGGACTTTGCTGACCTGTGTTGCAAGGTACAACACCTTAAGGGCATTTTCGTGGGCGTTTCAGCGGAAGTACAATAGCAGAATGTGCCACCAAAGCAACTCATGAGGTGATTGCCCGAAGAGGTCAGTGGCTTGGGAAATATATACAGGCTGCCAGATCTTGCTCAAGATGAAGAAAGTTTTTTGCAATCTATGCCTGCTGAGAGAAGATGCATTTTGAGTTGCAAGAGGTTGAAGTTGCTTGAGAAAATGATAAGTGATGAAGGCTACCCAGATAAGACATTGCCCCATGACATTTCTCAAGGCTTTTCATTGGTGGGCCATGCTCCTACTTCCAGTGGCGTGTTACCTGCCAAGATTGAGCCAGCTACTTTGGCAGTTTCTGAGTTGAGCACGCTGGAATGTCTCGTGAGGCGGTTCGATGGTCTACAACTTCATGTGGGGACCTGAAACTCGATACCGAGCTTTGGGCGAAGACTATGACTGAAGTCCAGAAAGAATGGCTCTAGGTGGAAGGGAATGGTCGGATCTTCCCCGATAATGCCGTGGTGTCGAAAAGGTTCCCATTGGTGCAATGTGAAAACTTCGACCAATAGACGATTACAGCCGTAGCCAGGTTAACTCAGCAATCTCCATCTATGAGCAGGTTACAACGGACGGGGTCGACATCGTAGCTGCTATGGTTGCTCATTATATGAAAGTGCTTGGAGGAGCCGGGAAGCCTACCGCTTGGTGGGTCGCTCTCTGGACTGGAGTTCAGCTTACAGACAATTGTGCATAGCTGAGGATTCGAGCTCCTTTGCATACATCTCAGTCTTTGATCCAACTACTAAACAATCACGACCGTTTCGACAAGTCAGTTTGCCATTTGGGTCGAAGGCCGCAGTGAACGCCTTCATCAGGTGTTCGCGTTGTATACAATGGTTTGCAGCGAGATGCCTATTGGTGCCGGTGACTGCATATTTCGATGACTTTCTCATGGTTTCAAGCCCGGAGTTAGCTGCGAGTGCCGAGGCGTGTATGGGTCTTCTGCTGCAGCTTATGGGATGGGCTTATGATACCACAGGACCCAAGGCAGACACCTTCTCAAAAGAAATTTCGGCATTGGGTGTTTTGTTTCAACTGGCGAGGACTGGCGAGGGTTGTTTGGTTTTGGACAACACTGAGAAGCGAAAGCAGGAAGTAGCTTGTTTAGTGCACGACACGTTGCATCTTGGCCAGCTTTCAGAGAAAGAGGCGCAGTGTTTGCGTGGAAGGCTAGCCTTTGCTTACTCTCAGGTCTTTGGGCGCATTGCAACAAATTTCCTTGCGTTCCAGTCGGATCCCTTTCAAGCTCGAGCTGAGTGATGGCCTGATTGGTGCTTTACAATTTTTGAATAATAGTAGGACTCATACGGCATGTCGTACGGCTCCCCACGAAGAGTTTTCTCCACGGTTCGTGAAACTGTTTATATCCTCACCGATGCGAGCTTCGATGACAGCAGAGGAGGGCTTGGTGGTGTGTTGATTGATCAACAAGGTGCTGTGTTAGCGTGGTTCTCTCTGATGCTTGATGAGCAGCAGGTCCAACAATTCATTCAGGGTGATGCGCAAGTTGTCATTGGTGAACTTGAAACATTGGCTCTCCTACTATTGCTATGGACTTGTGGGCTGAACTATGTAAATCACGGCACATTGTATTCTACATAGACAATGACGGCGCAAGCTACAGCCTGATCAAAGGTTATTCAAGCTCCGTTAGCTTATCTCTCCTCAGTCGTATGCTTGCAGTGCGCTTGGAGGAACTTGTTTGTATACAGTGGTTTGCAAGGGTTGCTTCAGCCTCCAACTTGGCTGACTTTCCTTCACGTAATATGGAACACCCAATGTTGCCACATATCACCATGGCCGATCTTCATTTCACACTGGAAGTATTCAATTCTGGTGTTGATGAATTTCTTGGTGACCACTCAAGGAAAGTGGGGTTGGGTCAAGTGGCCAACAAGAATTCGACCACTAGGTCAATCTCGAATGCGAGAAGGAAACGTAAGCTTGTTTCATGAAGGGCCATTTCGACTCCAACTTGACCGAATGGGTCGTGTTAACAAGGTGCGCTTCTCTTGTGTCATGTTGTCTTCAGTTTGTGATGTGTGCATGTTTCGTAGTGGCGACGTAACCTCAATAGAGGCGGTGTATGAATATAATGCTATGTATATATATATATATATGTTGTAGTTACTACGCTCGCGCGATGTATGTTTTGGGTTCTCCCATGTTTGGGTTCTTGTGCTGTGCGGTTTCTGTCTGTAGAAATAATTACAATGTTTTCTAGGTTTTGGTGGCTCTAACCACAGGGTGTGGGTTTTGTGGCAGGGGTACGGCTATCGTGGTGCAAGTGGTCATCGTGGTCATCGCTGTGCTTTTAAAACAGAGCATGGTCTGAGTTGGTCGAATCTGCGTAGTTGTATGTAGAGTGTGGTTGAGATGTCGCCCAGCCATTCCTGTGCCCATAGGAATTTGCAGAGGGGATGTTCAGAGTTGATTGCATCTGTGCCATTTTTTGTGGAGGGTAGTTGAGACGTTGCCTAGGCGTCGCTGTGCCTATAGGAATCTGTACTACACAGAGCATGTTCGCAGTGGTAGTGTGACGGGGTCTTTGTTTTTTGGTTGCATTTTTGTGTTTTGGCAAGTTTGTGTTTTTTGCGGTGGTGTGGCTGTGTTTTTGTCATGTTTTTGCAAAGCTGTTTTTGTGGTGGTGCTTTGGTGGAAGTGTTTGTGTGTTTTTGTGGTTGTGTTTTCGTCGTGGTGTTGTTGTGTTTTGTTTTGGTTAAATGTTTTGTCGTGCTGTGGTTGTGTTTTGGTGGTGTTTTGTGTCCGGTTGTGTTTTGTCATAATGTTTTTGTGGTGGTGTTGCTGCGAAGAAGTGTTGCTAGGGAAGTGTTGCAAACGAGTTTCGTTGAGAAGTATTACAGGAAAGTGTTGGAGAAGACGGTTGTGGTTAAGTGTTGGAGAGAAGTGTTGGAGAAGAGTGTCGTTGAGACAGAGAAGTGTTGCAAAGAAATTTTGGAGAAGAGCATTGCGGAGAAGAGTGTTGGAGAGCCTGGTTGTACAGAAGTGTTGGAGACGAGAGTTGGAAAAAAGTATTGGAGAAAAGTGTTGCAGAGAAGTGTTGGAGAAAGACGGTTCTGATGGTTGTGTCTGTCAGGAGAAAGTCGTTGCTGCTGCGACACAAGCAGACACAGGAAAAATAAAGAACTAGCCCCTGTGTGTAAACTTAGCTTCTTGCTGCGTCGTTGGCGCGGCAGTGTTTGCGAACATTGCTGCTGCGCCATGGGTGGTGTGCGAAACAAAGAGCGACCCTTTCTAACCTGCATTGGGGTTCGTGGGTGGCGCAAGTACTTTCGCGGCGGTGAAGTCTTGTGGTTTACTAGAGTGTTCCACGCCTCTTTCCAGGATTGACATGCTTTTCCCAGGCAACGCTAACCACCATTTGTATCCCATTGCCATTATTTTTATGAGGCGTAGGCTGAGAGATGCAAGTATGGAAAGATACAGAGCATTTTGACACAGTCTTTCAAAGTGTTGAAATTTCGTGGGAGAGTTAAATTTCGAATGTTGAACCCACCAGTTTTCCAGTTCCATCCTTCTCCAAATGGCAAGACATAAAGTCATTCTCTGAGCCCAACCTCCAAAAAACAGAAAATTTTCTAGATGTGTCTAGTTTTCCTTTGCAAAGCGGAGGTAACTGAAAAAAACATATTTATGGGTTCCATCTAGTTGGATCTGTAGTCACTGTAGTCCAATTTTTTTAGGGCTGCCAACGGGATGGTCGGACCATGCTGAATATAAGTGATTGAACCAGCTAATGCAACTTAAATGCAAAATTCAAGAACGAATTCTGCATTACTTTCGAACCCTCTAACCAACTCAGCCCATTCCATTTTGCGATGTTTGCTTCGAATGATGGTCCTTTCGTAAAAAGGGAGTGAACTGATAGTTGGGATGTGTTTTCTTTGGTGATGGAACGGTGTTTAGTATGTCCTTCATAGGAAAGATCTTCCGATGGGTAGATGATCTCCCATTGAACACGCGTTGCCAACAGCCGTTAAAAATGTAGGAATACAGTAATTTTATCATTCAATTATTTAACTAATTGATTTAATTAATTTCATGTGATCTAATTTGATTTGAATTAATTGCTCCATCCCAAGCAGTGTAGGTGTTGAGACTCAATCGATGTAGCTCTTTGATAGAATCGCAAACGTGGTGCATCTCCACCGGATCACCGGATTGTCAGGTTTTCAAGAGGTTGAAACTCTGCGGAAAGTTTGGCGTCACCACTGGCCGCAGCTATTGCCATCCACTCAAGATTTGTGAAAATTGATATTGTTGTCATTCGGATGGTCGGACGTGATAAAATCATGAGAGTATTGTTTCTGCAAACGTTTGTTGTTGTTCATGTGGACGTATTTTGTATTATTTCGTACTCTCTTTCTTGAGCAACATGACTGGGTAGTTTCCTGAATTATTCTGAGTTATGTTGTATTTAGCAGCTGACGCATTCGCCGGCAGTGCCGCAGAATCGTAAAAACAACAATGCGCAGGGTGTCCAACAGCAAACTTCGAAAACGAGCGCATGAGGCACCAACATGAATTGGAAAGACGGTTGCGAAACACTAGATGAGCGGCAGGACGCAAGTCCCAAGGCGAAACAACAACAGCTAACAACTTCTTTTGAAAACTCAGAAAACCCAAAAGTAGTCTTGTGTCTTCCCAGTGTTTTGTCTCCAAGAGTTGGAACCTTGGAACCACGGACGTCAGAGGAGCACCATCCAAGCAGTCACGACAAGGACTTTGAAACACGTGTCGAACAGCCGCCTTTGAAACCGAGAACAGATTTGAAGCGTTAATTTCCAAGGTGGTGTTTGTGGTAGTGCGCGCCGGATGGAATATACCGTCCTGGGTGATTGCGTGAACTTGTCTGTGGGGAACTTAGCCCAGGATGTGGGGTAGTCGTGTTCAAAGTCTTGATGTGTTTTTTGATTTTCATTTATCCTTGCCCTGCAACACTAGAGTCAATGTAGGCAAACAGCGACAGGCTGGACTTAACTGCCTCCATCTCCCAAGTGCACCAAGCCAGGCACGGCTTATGGCAAATGCACCTCCCAACAGCATCCTTTGCGACGATACTACTCGAAGACGCTCCACCACAGAGGTGTGAATTGTTGATCGCCGACCGGATGCAGACCCAAATTCATGGTTTGATGGTTTGGTGCTGTAAATAGTAAGACTGTTTCAAGCAACTAACAAACTAACAATCAATTTCTGCTGGACTTTGAGCGTTCCCAACCTTTTGACATTTTGAGGGTGCCCCAATTTCTGTCCAAACCCCATGAGCCAGTGCTTTATTCAATCCCAACGGATGAACAATCCTGCTGTCAGATCATCTACAACGCCTTGGCTCCTATCAAAGTGAAGGGCAAGGTACGATGATGGGCCATGATGGGGTGACACCCCCATGCTACGAGGGGCTGATCAAAAATGAACAAAAATTAGCTCTGAATTTCCCGCGTGTTCTAAAAAGGATCAACAAAGAATCGACTGAAATTTCCCACCAGCTTGAAAGCAAAGTCCTTGTCACTTTCGATTTGGTCATGGCATGAACTTTGGGATGCTGGATGCGACTTCAACGCGAATCACGCTTTCAACAGTCCTTGCCGATCGACATCTTCCAACCGGTGAAGAAAGACTATAGTAAAACCATCGGCTTGAACAAGAAGGGGTTTCTTGGACTGACATAGGGTTTGGGTTCTTTTCTTTTTACGTCTTCTTACCACACATTTTTGGAGCACAATCCCCAAACAGGTTTACCTGTTGGGTTCTATCTTAGAAAACAAAAGACTGGACACGCTGGTGGGCGCGCTGTGCTGTGTTGGGCGCGGATTTGGCCGTGCTGGGCGCGCGGCGCGGATTTGGATTTAGCCGTGCTGGGCGCATTGGGCTGGGTTGGGCGTGCTGGTGGG